>Ga0070746_10002518_pt1 | contig 10890 bp, 28 predicted proteins | sample VirMetDEL_Mar_21_FD_77016 | JGI IMG/M metagenome (GOLD analysis project Ga0070746, IMG submission 77016) | Aqueous microbial communities from the Delaware River and Bay under freshwater to marine salinity gradient to study organic matter... | ecosystem: Environmental > Aquatic > Marine >... | reverse complement strand
GGATGCGTGGGGTCTATGACGTGCGATTCAACAACATATTTTTGAACAAGTTCTATCAGGATCAGCCTACTAAGTTGATTCAAGTCATCCGTCATGAAGGATGGCACACGGCTCAGGACTGCATGGCAGGGACTTTGAATAATACTTTTACAGCTCTAATCTTCCCAGAGGAGGATGTACCTGATTGGATTCGTCGTGGTGCAGAGAAAACGTATCCTGAGCACGTGCTACCGTTCGAAGCTGAAGCAATGTGGGCAATGTATGTCGAAGACAAAACTAAAGATGCACTTGAAATTTGTGCAGGTCCTAAGAAGATGTGGGAGTACTACACACCGACGCCTCTTACTGGAGAATGGTTGGAACAAGAGGGGTTTATGAAGAAAAAGTCAGTAAAACAGGGCTAAAGTAAGAAAGGTGTAGATATCAGTATGCTGTCTTCAAAGTATCGCTTGCGGTTGGAATATATCTGCAAGCGAATAGCAGATCGTCACGAAGTTCGGCTAGAAGATATGATTTGGGCGGACAAATTAGCCAAAGCAAATCGATCTGCAGGAGAGATGCTTCGCAGGGCACGTCGTGTTGCCAACAATCCAAACATGCAGGAAGGATCTCTTGATGACTTCCTCAACAAGATGGATCTAAGTAATCCCGATCCGCAGCAGCATAAGGCTGGCTTCGATAACGTCGATCAGATTGTGGAGTGGTTCCATGATGACAAGCCTGCTGATTGGCGTCAACGTGATTAAGCGCAGTCAGTAATCGGGCCACCATGCAACCATGCATCGCAAGTCCGTGCTGCTGCGCATTTGAACTTGAAGAGCTGACAGTAGCCAAGGTTGGCTAGGTCCTGCACGTCGTAAGGATCGGCTGCCTTGGTTTCGTTGATACCTTCGATCATGCAATCGAGGATCTTTGATGTCTGATCAAATGCTGCACAATTACCGCATCGAGCGGTCTTCACTGTGTCCACGTCACTCTTCCACAGCTCTGCTTTCTTCTCCCAGAAGCCGGGGTCTGGTGCATCAGGATTGAGAGGACCGTAGCCAAAGTTCTTGATGGTCCAGTCTCGGTTCTTGATGTTCTCTTTGATATCAGTCGTTGCCGTGGGGCACGCCTCACCGACCGAGCTGACTGTTTTACCTAAGAGAATAGTGAGTTTGGGATTATTATCCATTTTCTTCTTTTCGAAGAATGCTTGTGCTTTTTCTTTAGACACCTGGAACCCTCCCAGGAATATCCCGGTTGTAAGTTCCGCCTAAACCGCCGCCTCGCCGTTCTGGTTCGTGATACTTCATCCATCCTAGGTTCGCTCCGCCTGCGTGCTGTCTAGGTGATAAAGGACCTACAGTTATACGATAGTCCCCATAAGGATTAGTATTACTCACCATAGCTATTTCATCCAACACTTTTGGATTAGTTGCCATAAAAGCTTTTAAAAATGCTTGTGACTCAAGATCATTCATTAGTTTGTCCTAGTAGTGATGGTCCGTGACTCATTCCGTCACGTGGTTTTGCTGGATAACGTTGTAAACGTAGATCTTTTTCATAATTGATCCTAAGCGATCGTAGTCTTTGCCGTAGCAGTCATTCAATCCAAGCTTTATCTACTTCACTCATCTACTGCTAGTTCCTTCATGTATTCATTCAGTCCTCTGGAGAAACAAATACTAATAAAAGCAGCTTGAGTGGTGCCTCTTGGAAGGTAACCCTTTTCTACAAGAGCATCGAGTGTTGATGCAATCAAAAGTTTTTCAGCGTTGCTTTTGATTAATGGAAAGTATCGCTGGATGCTTTCAGTCTCAGGCATTGACTTTTTCCAGATTGTATTTATTCTAGACTCAAACTTCTATATCAAGAATCACTTTCAAAAAGTAAGAATTTTTTTACGTCTTTGTCTTTGGCAGTGATTAAGTTCTCGATCATCTTAAGTTTCTTCTCGGCGTTGAGTGCACGAGTACTCCAGTAGACGAGATGACGATTCGTTTTATCCAGTTCAGTTTCTAGGGCAGTTTGAAATAGTGCCGATGGGCTGATGCTTACCTCAGATTCCTTCCACTTTGTATGCAAAGCTTCGGGCACAGATACACTAAGAACTACTGCCACAACATAAAAAAACATGCTACCCATAAGATAGCATGCTCTTCTCGTTATGAAAGTGTTCTCTAAACTGTCAACCTTAAGTCGTTAGCTGCAGTGATAGGCATAGGTTCGCTTACACATAAGCTGCTAGCGATCCTCAAATCGTTAGCGAAGTCCTCCGCCTTATCCATGTTGGGGAAGTGAGCTGCGTGTGCGTCTTGATCAACGTGGTAAATGAGCACCACCCAAGATGAAATGGCAGAAGAATGCATTAGGTTTTTTCAGCACCTGTAAGTTAGCAATCTAAGTCGACCCAATCGCTAAGACAGTCTTAAGCCTCAGACTACAAACGGGCCGGACTTGTAGTACACATCTGGATTGTTCTGCACGAAAGCATCGGCTTCTTCGTGCCCTGTCACTTTTACCACTTCGGATCTACCGGTGGTCTGGTTTTGGCTTAGGACGGCCCATGCCAATGTGGTGCCTTGCACCGTGTCGGTTGCTGCTTTCATTGCAGATATCTCGTTCGCGTATCTAATTATGATGGGCATACTCTTACACCCTGCAACGTTGTTTGCATTAAAAAAACCATTGCTACCACTGGAGTGTGCACTCCTTACGGTAACAATGGCTGCTGTGTCTAAACCGAAAAAATGTTTAAGGTTAGAACATCAGATCGTCGTCCAGCAAGTCGTCATCGATAACGGTTGCAGAGGAACCTAACAGGATGCTTGCAGCGACGCTTTTCATCAAAGCGCCATCCTGATCAGGACGTCGAGTGCCGCCAAGGAGTTGCTGTGCAGCATAGTGTTGCTGCATGTCACGCAACTGGCTGGCGGGAGTGAAGAGTGCCATCCCATTTGTTTGAAGAACAGCCTTAGCTTACATCAGCGTTGCCGAACCGGTCGCTCTCCTTCACAGGCGGTAATATGTACTCCGGTTCGAAGCTGTATTTAATGTTATCGATCAGTTCTAGCGCCTGATCAAGCGCTAATTCCTGTTCTCCGTGGATCGTGTCCAGGAAGATCGGATCATCCATCAGGTCTTCGAGACACCTGTAAGCAGTCTCGAGAGTCTGGATGATTGACTGAAAGCGTTTTTCAACGTGGCAATCTTCTTTCATCTTTGCAATTGCGAACGAGTGTAGATTCATCAGGAATAGTTTAATTTAGTAATCCTTGGATTCATCAAAGTCTGAATCACTTTCCAGCGTGTAGCCAAAGGTTGTCCTTGTTTCCGGATCAGTGTCAATAATCAACTCATGCCAGTCATCATCTTCGCGATCCCACAGCATGTGCAGGGCTTCGAGCTGGGCGTCCACATCCTCCATGGTTTTCTCTGTCTTCCATTCGCACCAATCTTTGAAACTGTGTGATCGGATCATGTTGATGATGCGGTTGTTCATCCAACGAGTATCGAAGTTGATCAGCATCACTGTCACTTCGTAAGCAACAGCATTCCAGATGTTGTACTTCATAAGTAGATCCGATTGATATATCTATTCTCCTACGGACATCCCGGCGCTATGATTGCCATACCGATAGCTACAGAATAAAATGAAACCTGCTTTCATCCAACATGTGACAGCGCAGAAGAAGCGTCAGCTCCGCGAGAAGACCAAGTACAACTTGGCTGTACTGCAAGACGTCAAAGAGGGGCGTAATATTGCGTGCAAGTTAATCGACTGTAGCTAAATGAAACTTGTGCCGTGATCACTACACGGGTTGAAGATTCTTCATTACATCTTTCATTTTGCTAATATCAAGGAGACCCTCCACACTAAACAGTGGGGCGGTCTCTTTGTTATATCCAACGCCAAAAGTATTGTCAGGGTTGACCACGTACCAATGACAAGCGACGTCTGGTACATCAACAGCACACTTTGACCAGTCATCATTCCACTGTGGAACCTGGGTCCACATGACTGCTGCAAAGAAGATGGATAGGAGTGATTTAATCACGGTGTATTGAGGTATTCGATAACTAGTTTGCTGAGGTCTTTATACCTTAGAAACCAGTCAGGGGTCAGACCGTAGTGTGGCATCACTTCACGATCGGCATAGTCTTTATAAATACTTTCAAGGATTTCTTGTCGCAACTTCTCCTTATCCATGAGGGGGGGGGTCGAAAACGAAAGTAAATTACCTTAAACGAAAGTATTTTGGAATGGGAGCCGCTCACGCGCTGACACTCCCTAACCTGCTTCCATTGACAGGGTAACGCACCATGAGGCCATAAGGGTTTCATGGCATCTAACGATTGATTAAACCGAAAGATAATCTAAATTAGCACGAATGTCAGGGTTTGGTTAAATTCCGTCGTTCTTAATTATGTAATAAATGAGCCAACATATTACGACAAGAAGAAGAACTATGCTGAAGCCGATAAACTTTGTTTCCCAGGGAATGTTTTGCATCTCTTGATCGCGTAATAAGTGCAATCTTTAGCTTCTGGTGTCTCGAACTCGAGCATGTCGAAGCTGCATTTCTTTCCATCATTGTATTCACAGGTGCCGCAATCATTGGTGTGTTTGTTTACAACTCCGGACTTCTCATCCATGTATAGTTTTAACTGCTGGAAGACACGTTCGTTCTCAATAGATTGATTGTAGAAAGCAGCTGATACTTCATAACGAGTCGACCTGTGACCACAGCTCATGCACTCAAAGCGTCTTCGCCTCGAGTTGGACATGTCTACTCTGCGACTCTCTATAACTTTGGAGCTGCGCCCACACTTTTCACATGGAGCAAGGTCGCGTAGTTGCTCAGGCTTCATACCAAAGTGCCTCAGAGATGATCGGGAATTGATGTTGGAAGATGATCTTTGCCTGGTTGGCAATCGTTCTGTGCTCGTACTGGGTGCTCGGATCAGTACGAAGCTCGAGGTAATGAACCCAGGAGCGAATCGTTCCGTTCATGTAAAGACGTGTCGGGCTGCACATAGGGAGGTGACGCCTTGCTGTCTCCTTAGCAACGCCCATCTTGAGCATGGTTTTGTACAGCTCATGTCCGTCTTGAATGTGCTGGTACGTAAGGGACTCGAGCATGTCCTGCTGATCCTCAGTCAGATCATCGATTGAGTTCTGACGATTGCGGCTGTCCTGGCTACGAAACTTTGGAAGAATACCTTTTGGTGTTTCCGCGTAACGCTGTGACCATTCTTGGAAGGTAAAGGATCTATGTCTACAAAGTTGAGCGCTGATATCTCTCTGAGTGTGAATCTCGACGCACATGTTTCCCATCTCAAACGGTGACCAGTGCTTGTGACGGATCAAGTATTTGAGAAGTCGTGGTCCTGTCTCTAAGTTATCTTCGTTGTCTGGTGCGCTGACCCTCGCCATCTTGATGATTAGCTTCTCTGCATCTGGGGTGGCCCAGACCAGGCTGCAGTTGTCGCGCAGTTTCATTAATCAATCTCGTGGTACAACAATTCGAGCTGCGTCTCAAGTTCAGACTCGGGTATCACTCTAAATTGCATGACCGATTCGGCAACCGATCTTATGTCCCATTTCACTTTTAGATAGGAACGCATTGAGTAGCCCTGCTTTGTGTTTCTGGCGCGTTGTTTACGCTGTTCCTTGCCTACGACCGTGCCATGCTTGAACTTCTCTGCCTCACGGACAGCACGATTAGACAATCTGATAGGCACACTGGGCCGTTCAACAACACGATCACCTATCTCAAACTCTTGATTTTGTTTAGGCATTGGGTTGACTGATTTTGGGACGGGTGACATTGGATAGCAGGAGAGATGAAAGTGTGGGGGACTTACGAGCACACGCTTGATGCAGGCCTTATGGGGTCCTCTCAGACTTTGGAGCCACCTGCATTCCTCGATGGGAACCTGGGGATCTCTAAGACAGAGGCAAAGAGAAGGAAGCTCCGACCACCGCATGGTCCGAGTAGTGGCTTGCGTGTCAAAGGCAGCGTGATAGTCGGGAAAATGACATCCCGGCTCCGCCCCAGTGATCAGTCGTGAAAGTTCTTGATAAATTCTTCGCCGATGACTACTCCAGTGATGGGATCAGGCTGCTCACCTAGGTTCTTGATGGCCTGCTGCATTGCAAGTTCTTGTTCTTGCTGCTTGACACGTATTCGTGGGATGTTTCCTTTTGATGAGTCAGCAGCAGCTTCAACGAAAGCTTGCTCCCAGTCACGCATCGGATCGATGTGTGCGATCTGTTTCAGATGATTCACCATTGCTTTGGAGGCACCGACTTGAGCAGAGATGTTGCCAGCCTCCTTTGCATCCAGACGATCTTGCTGGAGCCCCGCCAAGACCTGGGCAAACATGAATGCACGATCCTGAGGAGCCACTGCTTCGACCAGTAGCTCGCGGCCATTGCGGACATAAGAGCGTGCTGATTGTGGCGAGACCTCATACTTGTCTGCCAGAGCCTTGACGATGCGTCGGCCCGGCCAGCCCTCAGATAGAAGATTGGCTGCTTCTTCAACCCGGTCTTGAAATTCATCGTGGTTTGATCGGGTCATTGGGCAGAGTCCTTGACGATGGTGAAAAAGTCCCAGATCAAGTTGTGCTGGGTTGTGTGTATTCGGTCAGAGCATGAACCATCAGCGCATACAAAAGGTGTCTTGTCCCACCATGCTTCTTCCAACTTCTCCATTAATTGGTTCATCTGTTTCAGCGTGATCTTTGGCTTTTGTGCGGACATCACTTAGCCCTTCCGCGAACGTGTGCACTGAAGGTGGCAGATGCGATGCCATTTAGTTGCTCTTTCTTCTCTGCATTCTTAAGGTCAAGCTTTTGTTCCTCGAGCTTGATTCGCTTGGCCTCAAGCTTCTCGGAGTAAGTCCACTGAGCTGTCATAACCTTGCTGATGACATAGCTGCCATCGGCCAGTTCGATCTTGTCTTCTTCACCTGCGACAAGATGACGAGTGAGCGCATCTTTGATTGGTCCCAGCTCCTCATTGAGAGCCTTGATTTTGCGCTGTAAATTTCGATAGTTCTCGACCATCGCCATCACCGGATCAGCGACTGGTGCAGGTGAGACGACGGGATTCTTACGGGGACGGCCACGGCCACGCTTAGGTGTTGTGACGTTTCGTGCACCTGGGGTAGGGATCAGGTTTGCGCTTTTGAATTTAGTTGTTGAGTTGGTCATTTCTGATGGATAGATAAGGGCTTTGGTAGTGGAGGGACACCTTTGTCATTTACATAGGGTTCTCCTCCTCGACATTGCAGAGCAGATTGGCTGCTTTACTGGCGTCGGACAAGCACTTTCGAAGGGCATCAGGGCTCTCCTTCAGTACCTCGATCCAGTGTTTCAGATATGCAGCATGATTGAGAACATCGCTGCTGATTTGTAACCTGTTGCAAACTAAGAATGCGCCTAGTTCAGCAACAAGTTCCTCCCTGGCGTAGGTAACAGAATCAAATCCGCCGCCCATCTCACGATTGAGGCGTGACTTGTGACCAGTGGAGTGGAGTTGTTCGTGCGCCCACGTTGAATACATGCCCTCACTAGTAAGGAATTGATCCTGACCGGGCATTGTGATCCGGTCGTCGCTCGGGCTGTAGAAGGCCTTATTACCTGACCATGTCGTTGGTACGGACCATGCACCGAGCACCCTCTCAGCTCTTTCAAGACGTGCTGTGGGTTCAAGTGGAGTGAAGGATTCGCACTCCTGGCGGATCTTCTCCTGTAGTTTGGCTTCTGCTTCTTCAGTGACACCGTGGATGTCCTGAACGTTGAAGATCTTGCTGTACTTAAAGGTGCCAAAGCTTCCCATGATTGAGTTGCCGTCATTGTCCTTCAGTTCCTTGCCGTCTTGATCACGCTTGCGATAGGTGATCTGCACGGGCAACATGATCGCGCAACCTTTGGAACCTTTACGTGGCATCCAGTTGTGCTTTCTGGCCTGGCCTACACCGATCCATAGTGGATGGCTGTAGCAGCGGAGAGCTGTCCACAATTCAAGGATGGCTGGGTTGCTACCGCTGTACTCATGGCCTGAGTCGATGTTGCGGTGCGGACCTTTACCAAAGAAGGTTGTCCAGTCCCTGTGCCATGGGTTGATGTTCTGTTGCAGCAGGTTGATCAGGTGCTGCGTTAGATCCTCGTCACCACGCTGGAGGTTCTCAGCCGAGCGTTCGTTCGTCTTTCTTGGAGTCTTTGACACGGTTGCTCTGCGGCGTGTCTTTGCGTTGCTTTTGAGAGAGGAGGTTGTCATAGGTGAGTCTCAGGACTTGATGCGTTAACAGAGTGTGTCGTTATCTAGGCATGTCCGCCGGGCACCTCTTGCAGTGCTTCCTTAAGGATGGCTTGGACGGATGGAAGGATGCTGTTTTCAAGGATCTCCATCTGTTCGTCAGTGAAGTACTCAAAGTTCTTCGGATCCTTAAGCAGCTTTTTCATCCTGGCGTCGAAGAAATACATCAGGGTTTCAGCGTCCATGGTGTTCAAGTTGTAAGCACTGATCATGGTGATTTAATTTGACCGTTGTAGAGAGAGAAGTAGAGAAGGCCATCGTCGGTGAACTCCAAATCGACCCAGGTATCGGGGAAGCGTTCGGAGAAGTCGAAGGCCATGTCGATGATTTTGCAGGTGTCGAAGCTTGAGTGTGTCACGTAGGGAGCTTTCTCGCAACGGACGGTGAGTCTAGTGTCGTAGAACATGTCCTGGGTGTAGCGCTTGATCCTGTTTTGCGGAGAGAATGCAAGTTGAAACAAATCAAAAGCATGGTCGACCAAGTTGCGAGGATTGATCATTGATAAAAGGACAGGTCATAGCGGTTCATGGTTTTCATCCTTGAGCTTTTGTTCTATTTCTATTGTTGTGTTTAACAGTCTCACTTGCAACAGCAATAGATCTCTTAATTGATCATTCATATTTAATGCCCCCTCGCAGATTACCGATTCAATCTTGTGTTCGAGGATGGTATAGAGCTCCTCGTGATCAGTCTTGGTGAGCTTGTAGAAATAGTCCATGATGAATGATTAGATAAAAGGCTGCGCTGGTGGCGGACTCAAGCCTTCGTCGACTCGAGTGTGTGCTTGATCTCCTCTTTGCGCTTTAGGAGGTAGCTCTTGGTTCCGCTGTCCAGTCCATGACCATTTGCGTAGCGTTTATGCAGCAGGTGGTCGATGATCTCGAGGTCAACTGCGAGCTTTTGGTGTCGTGAAGTCATAGGGCTGAGGTAGTGGCGGCGGGTCCGGGATCGAAAGGACGAAGTGGATGGTCAGGAGATGAAGCAGACCGACGATGATCAGGAGATGGTTTGACGAACGCGGCGGTCGTTGCTCTTGTCGAGCTTTCGTTGAAACTCGAGCTGCAAGGAGGCGGGGTCGGAGGTCTGGGAGTCGAGTCTTGCGTTCGGATCGACGAGGTTGTGGTTGTTGCCATCGCTGTCGATCTGAGCTGCCAAGAACCTGCCGTATGCCCTGTTGCTGTTGGTGCGAAACCGATTGATCCGCTTCTTGTCTTTGCTGCGTGGTCGAGCCATTGAGTTGAGTCATGACCGACAGAGGTTGCCGTATGTGTGCCATAGGTGCAAGTACCTGTTGTGATTAGATGACCTCTTCAGATGTGTAGGCGAGGAGATCGCCGTCATCACCTGGGTTTTCGAAGGGCTTGTCGGCTGGGTCGTTGTAGTAGACCCGCTCCCAGAGCATGGCTTTACCGCCTAAGGGAATCTTCCAGATGTTTTGATCGGTGGCCTCGTCTTGAGCCTGACTTTCAGCGATGCTCTTGGCTGCTTCGATGTCTGGTGAGGGAACAAAGCAGTGCTCTGTGAGCTCGGCCAGGTAGGAGGGCTGGATGGCGTAGGTGAATTTAGTCGTCATCGATCGGAATGATTTCGCGAGAGAATTTTTTGGAGAGGATGTCTTCAGCGTGGAGCTCGTCGACACAAGCACCCAGGTCGTCCCATGCTTTGAACTCCTGCTCGTCATCGAACTGGAGGTGATAGCTGGAGTGCTCTTCGACGATCACTTGGTAGGTCATTGGTTGGTCTCCTGGGGGCTGCAGGAAAGGTCTGCGATCCCAGCTTCGAGCTGGTCACAGCGGATACCCCAGCGGCACTTGCTTTCCATTGAGTCGGCGGTCATCAACTGTTGCTTTGCGTGGTTCAGTTGCTGTTGGAGCTGTTGCTTGGTGGTCATGTCACCCTCCGGCGGGAAATGTTAAGAGAATCAGCACACCCATGAGCATGGATGGATTGGAAAGTAAAGCGAGAGGTTCAGGGTTACGTGGTGTCATTGGGCACCTCTTTGATGGATTCAAGTTGAAGCGCAGGGTGATTGTGCTGAAGGAAACTTATGCAGTCATCCTGATCTTCACACTCTGCAATGGTCATGAATACATGGTGAGGTTGATCAGTTGCCCAGGACTTAGGAGATAGTTCGACTTTGAATGTTTTCATTGGAGGTACAGAATGGGATCTTTGGAGCGCAGTCATTAGTTATTACTTGGAGGCTGATATCGGCTGCGCTAAGTATCAGCATGGGGACGACGAACCACTTGAACAAGAGCTTCAGATCGTCGGATGTTTTAGTCACTTGAGACTCTCCAGGTTGTCAATGTGACCCCCACCGCAGAGGTTGCCCTCGTCATCAGGGAAGTCCCATACAATGTCGGCGAACTGCTGTGTGCCACCCCATAGCCTGGTGACTACTCCTCGAGCTTGTGGTGTGAAGCCAGTGATGGCTCCGATGTGACGGCAGAAGGCGGAGCTGTAGCGAACTCGGTCGCCAACTTTGAGGATGCGCTTGGTCATGATCAGACTCCTAAATAGACGAGGAAGAAGATGTCCTGCTGTTCCCTGCAATCGCAGGCCCAGGTCCAGAGCAG
>Ga0070746_10002517_pt1 | contig 10890 bp, 19 predicted proteins | sample VirMetDEL_Mar_21_FD_77016 | JGI IMG/M metagenome (GOLD analysis project Ga0070746, IMG submission 77016) | Aqueous microbial communities from the Delaware River and Bay under freshwater to marine salinity gradient to study organic matter... | ecosystem: Environmental > Aquatic > Marine >... | reverse complement strand
CGTATTTGGACCTGGTAACAAAGCTATGCGTGGATTAAAATATTGGGTAGATGGATTCTCAGGAACATCTAATGGATATATTATTCTTTACGATGTAAGTAGAAGTGGATTTAGAGTATTTCCAATTGGAAGAATTGAAAAGGTGGAATACAACGGAACAACCTATAATATTATTTAACGATGCCAATACCTCAAAAGAAATCAGGAGAAAGAGAAGATGATTACATCGGAAGATGTATGTCAGAAATCGGTAATGAATACCCACAGGAGCAAGCATTAGCAATTTGCTACTCAAAGTTTAGAGAGAATATGTCTACGCAAGGTAAGATTGCTTCTAAGCTATCTGAAGCAAAGAAATACGAAGGTATTTATCTATTTGCTGAAGGGTTGGAAGACGCTTGTTGGGAAGGATATGAAGCAATCGGAACAAAGATGTTGGACGGTAGAGAAGTTCCAAATTGTGTTCCTATTTCAGAATAAACTATGGAAAGTATCTACACAGTGTTAGCAACGGCAGTTACGGTGTTGGGTTCAGCAGCCGCTTTTCGTTTTTATGAAAAGAGGGCAGAAAAAAAAAGAGAAGATGAATACCAATACCGATACGATTGTAGAGATAGAATAGCAAAGTTAGAAGCCCTATTAGAGCAGGCATCTAAAGAAAAGGATGAGATGAGAAAAACTATCTTAGACCTTTCAACCAAAGTAGCAGAACTTACAACGAAGATAGATTTTTTGGAAAAAAGAAAAGGAGGGTAAAACCCTCCTAATCCTTGGAAAACAAAATAACTAACAAACACTTACCCGGTTCGCTTAGGTAAAGGGTGGAGGAAGGAGAACTGACATAACCAATTGACAAAAACCTAAAACTTTGTTCCCCTCCTCCGATACGATAGGAAAATGGTCAGTAAAACCTATCGTTGTTCATCAAACACACCATTCTCAATTAAAGTTCGTAAAGAATTATATGTTGAGTATGTAGCTTCAATTGCTAGTTGATGTGAAGCACTATGAATAACATCTTTTGTAGAGTGATGGTATTGTTCTACCTGCTCATTGAGATACTCTACTAATTTTTCTTTTGAGATTTGATTTGCCATTTTGATTTAATTTTTAATTGTTATACAAATATACGAAATTATTTTGATATATCCAAATTATTTTTTAATCATTTTATAAATTAAATAACTCAACATTACTACTGCAAATACAGTAACTCGGTTTTCTGGATGGGATAAATACTCAATCATACTTTAGGTTTAACTTTTAATTACAGTACTAATATACGAAATAATTCCTGAACTACCAAGCCATTTACTAAAAAAAAGTATAATTTGATTAAAAATTGAGATTTTATACTCACAAAGAAAAAAAGTTAAAAAACTTTTGCTGATTTTTGTGGTTTGGGATTTTTACTATATACTTATATAAGTGTATGATAAGAGTATGGATAGACTATCTATAGAGTATATGTTGTGTATCTCAACTTTTTTTCGTATATTTGTATAAATTAAAATTAAATAATATGGCAAAGAAAAGATATACCGATGCTGAAAAGTGGAAAGATGATTGGTTTATAAACCTTTCTAATGATTATAAATTAGTATGGATTTGGTTGTTAGATGACTGTAATCATGCTGGGATTTGGAAAAAATCTATGAGGAGATTAAACTTTGATTGTAATACAGATATAACAGAAAGTGAATTACTGGAGGTTATTGGGGATAGAATTACAATTATTGATGCTGATAAATGGTTTATTAAAAAGTTTTGTGAGTTTCAAAATGGAAAAGATTTTTTAAGTAAAACATCTAAACCAATTTTATCTGTAATCAAATTGTTAGAAGACAATGGAATTGTTTTCAAAGATGCTGGTGGTAATTATTCATTTTCTAAACAAAATACAGATTATTTAGATAGTGTATCCATACAGTATACTAACACTATCCTAACCCCTAGAGATAAAGGTCAAGAACAAGATACAGTTCAAGATATAATTCAAGAAGAAGTAAAAGTAAAAGGTAAATTAGTAGAAAAAATACTTGATAAACTAATTGATGTAGATACTGATATGACATCTTATAATAGAGCTGTAGAAGATTTTAAGGATTTAGGATGGGATTCAATCAAAGATGCTATGGGATTTGATGATTACACAGAAAAAAAGTGGTTAAATCAAATCAACACAATTTACAATATAAAAACAAATCAATTATGAATAAGCTAGATACAACAGGTTGGAGCAAGGAAAAGAAAGAATCCTATGAACAATACCTTTCTAAAGTAAAGCTTGAAAAAGAGCTTGAAGAAGTAATGGAAAAGATTTTAGCAGAAAAAAATAAAAAAAAGTAAGTTTTTTCTTTCAGGAATGACGTTTCCAAAATTATTATCTATTTATAGTAGGTGTTTGGGTTTATTGCCATTTTCCCTACACCCATAGGTATATTTTGATTTTTACTCGGGGGAGGGAAACCTCCCCCAATACCTAAAAAATGTATGATATGATAAAAGAAGAATTAAGAAATATAGAAGAGTTCCCTGATTATTGGGTAAGCAATAAAGGAAACTTTTATTCAACAAGACTATCCCCCAGAACAAATCCAAATTGTGAGTTTTACAAATTAAAACTTTGGGATAAGCACCCATCAGGTTATATAAATGTTGGGATGTATAATGAGCCAGGTCATAAAAACAAAACCTATTTCAGAGCTCATAGAGTAGTTTGGGAAAACTTTAAAGGAGAAATCCCAGAGGGATATGTGGTTGACCATATCAATAGTAATAAGAAGGATAACCGATTGGAAAACCTCCAACTATTGACATGGCAAGAAAACATCCTAAAATACCACAGGGTAGATAAACTAAAGAAGAAAAAGTAATGTGTGTAGGTGATTGGTTAGAACGAATCATACACTATTCTACTATAGGATTTGGTAAGCGTATTGCAATGAGGGTTGCTAATTCTTTAGGATTTGAGGATTGTGGCTGTTCAGAAAGACAAAGAAAGATAAATGATTTCTTTGGTTGTAAAAAAGATATAAAATTATTTTAAGTTATTATGGGAAAAAAGAAAATTGATTATTCCCCATTATTGGAGAATGAATGGGAAGAAGCATTGAATGTTGTAAAGGTAGTTAAGGATAGAATCCCTACCGATTTAGCAAAGACCGTTTGGTATTTACACTTAAAGATTAGTAATACTAAAGAACCTCAGCCTTGTACCTGTGGTTCAGCTGGTAAACATTGGTTGCGTGCATACAACACAATCAAAGACTTTGTCCAAAAAGTAAATGGATGAGAATACCAAAAGAGTAGAACTATTACACCTCAAACATAGAACATGGCTTGAGCAAGTTGCGTTTAATATAACAAAGGATGTTGATGAAGGTGATGATTTACTCTCTGAACTCTATGTTTATCTATTGGAGAAAGGAAATGAATCAATTTGGTATGAAGATACATTCAATCTTCAGTATTGTAGAGCATTCATAAAGACAAGGTGGATAAATAGAGTTAAAATAAAGAATAGGTTTGTTGAAGGTTCAGATGTTGAAACTACGGAAGAAGAATATAATGTAGAAGAAGATTTAAGGATACAAAAGACATACGATGAACTTATAGATGAATTAAAACGATTAGAAGGAACAAAAGTATGGGCATCCGCAAAATTAGCAAGTTTGTATTGGTTTTCATCAGATACATTAGAAAGCTTATCATCAAAGATAGGAGTATCAAAAAGCACTACATTCTTAAACGTGAGAAAAATAAGAGAACACTTAAAAAACAAATTAGATAATCCATTCACCAATAATGATGAAGAGTAGAAGAGTAGGTAGACCTAAAACAAAACTTACTGAAGAACAAGTTGCAGAAATACAAAAGGTTAATAAAGAAAAGTTAGATTACATCTTATCTCAAGGACCTGAATACATCATAGAATTAGCAATCAAATACTATGGAGAAGGATGGATGCAGGTTTTTGAAGGAGAGGAGCATTACTTACGAACTGAAAGAAGTAGATATAACTCAAAGCATGGTGCTTTGATTGGCTCTAAAACAAATAGAGAAAGAAGAATACATCAGATAAACCCTGAGACTGATGAGATTATAGAAACTTGGGAAAATGTAGATGCAGCTGGAGATGCAATGGATTTGGGTAAAACTCAAAGACAGACATTGGTTGGTGTATTAAGGGGAAGAGCTCAAACTTATTTAGGATATAAGTGGCAGTTTGCTGACCCACCCCGAATTGTAATTTATGGACAAGATGAAGCAAATCAATGAGAGACAGAAGAAGTTTATAGAATTTGCTTTGTATTTGGACAATACAAATAAAGTTAGTTTACCTTCTATAGTATACACACAATTTATGGTAATAAAAGAGACAGGTGTATATGAAGAATCAGATGGAGAAATACTAAACTTATTTACTAAAGAAATCTTTAGTAAGGAAGGTGTAAAAGAGGAGTGGAGAACACTACTATAATATATCTATATATATTACTCACATACTAATAGACAAATTGTTGTTATATATTAAAATACTATAGGATAATATAAAATGCCGTTTGATAAAGGATATAAGTTAAGTGGTGGTAGACCAAAAGGAGCTATCAATCGTTCTACGGAACAAGCCAAACTCACGCTTGCCCGATTGGCTAATAAAGGATTGGACAATATTACCGAAGATATAGATAAGATAAGAAAAGAAAATCCAATCAAAGCAGCTGAGATTTATTTGAAGTTATTGGAGTATGTAGTTCCAAAGCTGAAGAGCGTAGATATGAAGGTAGATGCGGAAGTAAATGCAAGAGTAGAAAAGCTACAAATTGAAGTTATACAAAGGGAGAATAAAGATGGAAGTAAAAATAAAGACCAGTAAGACTTTTACTGATATATTAAACGGAGGGAGAATAGTAATACTACAAGGAGGAACTCGTAGTGGTAAATCCTATTCAGCCGTTCAGTATTTGGTAGTAAAAGCATTAGAAGAAGCTGGAACATCTATATCCATTGTAAGAAAATCCTTCCCATCCCTACGCATTTCAACTCTAAGAGACTTTCGTAATATAATGAAGGAGTTGGACTTGTGGAACGAAAACCAATGGTATGCTTCAGAAAACCAATACACATTCCATAATGGGAGCACAATAGAGTTCTTATCGGTGCAGGATGGTGAACGAAGAAAGGGAACTAAAAGAGATTATCTTTTTGTTGATGAAGCAAATGAGTTAGACTGGGATGATATGTTCCAGCTATTCATAAGAACTTCAAACAAAACTATAATAGCATACAACCCATCGTTCCCAACAAACCATTGGATTTATACCCAAATGCTTACACACCCTGAAGCAGAGAGGATTATCTCCACCTATAAGGATAATCCCTTCTTAGAGGATGAGATAATACAGGAGATTGAAAGATTAGAGCATACATCACCATCCTATTGGAAAACCTATGGATTAGGTTTGGAAGGTATGATTGAAGGATTGGTGTTTGATAATGTAAATGTGGTAGATTACATACCTGAGGGCTGTGAGCTATTGGGGTATGGCTGTGATTTTGGCTTTACAAATGACCCAACCGCATTGGTATCCCTATGGAAAGGTGATGAAGGGATTTACTTTGATGAGGTATGTTATGAGAAAAACCTACTCTCAAATCAAATCTCAAACTTTATTAGAGGAGCATACAACGCTTATGGCAGAAAGGAAGTAATTGCGGACTCATCTGACCCAAGACTTATAGAAGAAATCTTCCGTAGTGGTGGAATCAACATTAAACCAGCCCTCAAAGGACCTGATAGTATTATGGCTGGAATAGATACACTAAAGCAACACAAAATACATTTAACAAAGAACTCAAAGAATCTAATTGATGAGTTCTATTCCTATGTGTGGAAAAAAGATAAAAACAATTCTCTTTTGAACGAGCCCATAGATACCAACAACCACGCAATTGATGCTTGTAGGTATGTAGGAAGTTGGATGCTATCAAACAAAAAGAAAAACTATGGCACTTATGCCATTTCAATTAGATAAGATATGAAGATAAACGGAGTTGAGGTAACCGAAAAGGATTACATAGATTTAGCCCAATGGGCATCTCATTTGGAGAAAGAGCTGAATAAGATGGTTCAACAAAGTGAAGAGTTGAAATCAAACTTATTGGCTGTGGTTCATCAAAGAAACTCTCTACATAAAAAATTAGAGGATATGAAGCAACAAGTAACTTTGGATAACCTAAACACCATCCAAGCGGAAATCGTTGTTGAAAACATAGAATTGACTAATCCAGAGCAGTATAGAGTAAGTGAATACAAACCACAACAAAAATCTAAATTAGATATAAACTGATGAAAGTAGATAAATTAGTAGCAAGTAATCAGCCAGAGAATTGGTTAGATATAGTAACATCAGAATGTAGGCATTACCCTATACATCTTCTAAAGATTTCTAAAGAAGATTTGGTGTTGGACATAGGAGCTAATGTAGGAGGGTTTTATAGAGCTTGGTCATCCATCTCCGATAATTGGGAAATGGTAGAGCCATCCACCTACAATTGTGAGCAAATCCAAAAGAATACACCAATCACTCCTATACAAAGAGCAGTATATCACTCATCAGATGATATCCTACAATTACAAAATTATTATAACGATGGGGGTGATACCCTTTCAGGCAACTTTGGAACAACCCAATACCTAAATACGGATAACAACCACGGATGGAGAGGAGAATACGAAGAAGTATCTACTATCTCTTTTGAGGATTTGGTTAAAGGTAGAGCGGTTGGCTTACTAAAGATAGATTGTGAAGGAGCTGAGTATCCTTTTTTGATGCATGCTGAACTATCTACTATCCAGTACATAGTTGGTGAGTTTCACAACTTTTTAGGTAAGGAGAAGCAAGATTTACTATTTGGACACATTAACAAAACACACACCGAAATCTATACTGAAGGTAATGGTGTGGATTCACACTTTGTAAAACTATGGCAACGAAAGAATTAAAGATAACAGTTCCAAAGGATTGGTCAGCAATCACTTTGAGAGAATACCTCCGTTTCCAAAAGGATTTGGAAATCTATGGAGAAGAAGAAACGGGCTATATGGCTTGTTTACTACACCATTTCTGCAAAGTTCCAACGGATTACATTGGGCAATTACCATCTGATATGTATGGTGAAATTAAAGTGGATTTGATGGAGTTTATTGGTAAGACTGATTTACCTCTACAAAGGATAATAAAGATTGGGGATAAGGAATATGGATTTGAACCAAACCTATCTAAGATTGCATATGGTGCATATTTGGACATCACAAAGTATGATACAATCTCTATCAACGATAATTGGAAGAAGATTATGTCTATTCTATACAGACCTATTACAAAGAAGGTTTTAACTCAGTATAACATAGAATCATACAAAGGTGTGATGGATGAGGATAAATTCTTAGATGTAACGATGGATGTCCACTTTGGGGCATTACACTTTTTTTTTCTTTTATCGGAGGACTTAGTGAAAGATATCCTGAAATCTTTGAAGGAGGAGAATCTTCCTCCCAACATCAAATCAATTTTGGAAAGAAATGGGGAGGCTATGGAGCTATTGTCCAACTTTCCAACAACGATATCTTAAACTTTAATGAGGTATTGGCATTACCATTAGAGAAATGCTTATTATACCTTGCCTACCAAGCTGATTACAACCAATTGCAGGGGTTGATGCACAAAGAAGCAATGAAATCAAATACATAACCTCTTATAATTGTTAAACAATAAAGAATCTGATGAAGAAAGTCCCATTTTGGAAAAGAGTTGTATATGATACGCCTGAATCCCCATTTCATGTTGGTTCAACCTATTCTTTATCCTCACCTAAAAACTCTAATAGAGGTTGTTTATGTAAGCACAAAAACATATACTCTAAAAAGTGTTGTGATGGTAGATTACCTTCTCAGGGTATAGGAATAACATTTGCTAGCGGAAGTTTATGAAAAAGTATAGACCTTCATTTAAGAAAAACGAATATCCTAATTCTAAGGGGGGTATTTTTATTGGAGATACCAAAGGGTTAGTTGTTCCACGAAACAATCGTAGAGCGTGTTTATGTAAGGATACGAATACCTATAAGAGAGAATGTTGTGATGGGTATTTAATCAACGAAGGAATTGGTCAAACCATTACTACCAGAGGATATAGAGGAGCATTCTCAACCGCATTTTCATTTGACTTTGATAGAGTAGAAAAAGATTAATTATGAGCCAATTAACAAAAGACCAATTACAAGCGGAAAATACTACTAATTTTCCTAACAACAATACAGGGTTTATAACCGCTACAAGACTAAGGGAATTCAACTCCGATATGATTGATTCATTGGTGGATGAAGGAACATATAATACTGATAGTGCTTCTTTTAGTGCATCTATTGATATTGTTCAAAACCAAATTGATAGCTTAATCGTAAGTGGTGGTGCAATCAAAGTAGCAGATGAAGGTGTAATTGTTGGTGTATCAGCAACCCTAAACTTTAGCGGTTCAGCAGTAACTGCATCTTTTAATTCATCATCTCAAATTGCTACAATCTCAGTAAATGCAACGGATGTTGATTTAACCCCATTAAACCAATTCAGTGCTTCGGTAAACGCATATACGGCATCAACTGATGCTCGTTTAGATTCTTTAGAAGCAGAGACAGGTTCATATGTATTAACTTCTTCATTTAACTCTTACACCTCATCTACGGATGATAGATTAGATTCAATTGAAACGGAGACAGGCTCACTCCAAAATCAAATTGACACTTTGTCAGGTGTAACTGGCTCATACGCAACTACGGGTAGTAATACATTTATTGGTGACCAAACTGTATATGGACAAGTTCAGGTTACATCTGGAAACCTTCTTATAGCTGATGTAGTTAGATTAAATGAAATTGAAGCATTTGCATCTCAAATAGATATAACCTCTAATGTGGTTATGTCAGGCACACAAACTAACAATGGAAATCTGACTGTTACCAATGGTAATTTGACAACATTGGATAATGTTAGATTAAATACTATTTCCAATAAGGATTCAGCATCTATAGCTATTCAAGCATATCCTTTAAAGGTTGAAGGTGGGACACAAGCTTTAGAAGTTCAAGGTGGAGCAACCATTAAAGGAGATTTATTTGTTGATGGTGATATAACTGCAAGAACACTTTATGTAGATTCATCATCAATCATCTATACATCGGGCTCTACAAAGTTTGGTGATTCATTAGATGATATACACGAATTTACAGGTAGTGTAGTAATCACAGGTAGTTTAACTGCACCATTAGGACACAACTATGTTTGGATTGGTGATGCAAGTGGTAACTCAACACAAATCACTACATCATCTTTATTTGATGCTAATACATCAGGGACAAGTGGAACTGGAGGAACTTCGGGAACATCTGGAGCAGATGGAACAAATGGAACGGCTGGTAGTGGTGGAACATCAGGCACATCAGGCATTGATGGAACAAACGGCACAGCAGGTAGTGGAGGTTCATCAGGAACCTCAGGTGTAGATGGCACTAACGGAACTGCTGGAAGTGGTGGTAGTTCAGGCACATCTGGAGTAGATGGAACAAATGGAACTGGAGGAACTTCAGGTGCTGATGGAACGAATGGAACTGGTGGAACTTCGGGAACATCTGGAGTAGATGGAACGGCAACATTCCCATACACAGGTTCTGCAATCTTTAGTGGAAGTTTAACCGTAACTGGCTCAATCTATTCTGATTCAATTGCGTATTTAACCGCAAGTTGGGCTGAAAATACTTTATCTTCATCCGTATCAGTTTATTCACAAAACACCGTAGTAACTGGAAAGAATATTAGTGGTGGAACAATCCAAAAAGGAACTCCACTTTACTTTACCGCAAGTGGAGCAAGTGGTAACTTAGTGGGAGTTCTTCCAGCAGATGCAGGAAACCCATCATTGATGCCTGCGGGTGGTGTTGCAGGAGAGCAAATGTTGGACGAGGCTGAGGGTGTTGTTCTTTTAGATGGATTTATTAATGGTGTAGATACATCAGCATTTAGTAGTGGTGATGAAGTATTTGTAGGAGTTGGTGGTGGATATACCAATGTAGCACCTACAGGTAGTAATAACCTTATTCAGAAATTAGGAAATGTTGAAAAGGTAGATGTATCCAATGGTTCAGATGTAATTAACGGACCAGGTGCTGCTCGTTCAGTTCCAAACATTGCTGAAGGATATGCATGGGTTGGTAATTCTGATGGAGTTGCAACCGCAACACCAACATCTTCCTTTGGTGGAGGAACTGGAGATGGTTTCCCATTTACAGGTAGTGCAGAAATTACTGGTAGTTTAACTGTAACTGGTAGCATTTACAATTCTAAATTATCTCCATCTCAATCATTAGTGTTCTTAGATGATGATAACTCATTAACTGCATCAAACGATTTAAGATATAATGGAACAAACTTCTTTGTTGGTAATTCATTTTATGTAAATCGTTCCAGTGGTTTAGTAACCTCAAACGGATTAAACACCGGAGCAACAATAAATGTTGGTAGAGTTGTAGCTAGTGGTAATACTGGTAAATCAACTATCACAGGTAGTTTGGGTGTAAGTGGAAGTGTAGAAATCACAGGGACCTTAACCGCATCTTTATCAGAAGGATATGCATGGGTAGGTGGCACTGGAAATGTATCAAAGTTAGTTGCTACATCATCATTTGGTGGTGGAATTGGTAGTGTATCTTCAATCTATGTAGCAGATGAAGGTTCAAACCAAGGTTCAGCATCTTTATTAGATTTTACTGGTAATGGAGTATCCGTAACGGTAACTAACTCAACCGCATCTATCCAAATCAATACGGGTTCTG
>Ga0070746_10002515_pt1 | contig 10893 bp, 4 predicted proteins | sample VirMetDEL_Mar_21_FD_77016 | JGI IMG/M metagenome (GOLD analysis project Ga0070746, IMG submission 77016) | Aqueous microbial communities from the Delaware River and Bay under freshwater to marine salinity gradient to study organic matter... | ecosystem: Environmental > Aquatic > Marine > Coastal... | reverse complement strand
TCACTGCGGGACTTCTCAAAGTCGTCGTCAGCAAGCGCCGTCGTAACCGGGGAGAAGTCAAGCGTAAGAACAGGCAGGGAAGGATTAGCAATGTTGCCCACCGCCACAATGTTGGTGTCCAGGCCACTAATGCCGGTTGCCACCTGGGCCGTCACCGCATTGCTATAGATGTCTGGACTGTCGGGCAGTGCCGATGGTACCAACACAGGTGCCGTGGGAGATGCGTAAAACGCTGAGCCTAGCTTAGCTACACTGTTGCTGATGCGGTACGCCATCTCATGAGCGGCACCACTTAGAACAACAGCCTCAGTAGCCTCAAACGGAATGATGGGCTCGTTGGGATACACGTTGACGTTGGCACTTGATAGCGATATAGATTTGGGGTAGGGCACGCGGTATACAAGCCCTGGCTCAAACTCATTGGCATAGGGGTGTAAGTAAACCTTGTAATCACCTTCTCGCTTGTCTATCTCGTAGACAGGCGTCCTAGCCGTAGCGTAGTACAGACTGTCCGGATCGGTTAAGCGTGTGTTGCTAGGCACAAACGTGGCTTCATAGCCATTGCGATAGGCTTTTACTACACGCGTTTCCTCTATCGAAAACCCTTCATTGCCAACAATCTGTGCAATGTTTGCAAACTCTACAAGGCGCTCTGCGCTATAATTGCGAATAAGAAAACTTGCCTCTACGGCAAGGGCATCAGGTAGCGTGGCCGTGCTCGTAAGCTGGCCCACATATCCCTCAATGCGTGCTTGTAGTGTTGCCATTATTGACCGGTTCTGCTGCGCTCAATTATTACTTCGCGAAGCCACCTAAGGTTTCTGACAACATATTCACGACGCTGTCTTGCTTCTTGTGCAGAAACGTCATCGCCCTCAAGCCGAGACAGGTAGTCCTCAATGCTCTCGTTTCTGAATGCTGTCTTCATAAAGCTCTCGAAGCTACGAAGATCGGTGCCGCCCACAATAGGAAGCATGTTATGCGGGTGTGGATTTTGGCCGGGAACCTGCCCACCGCTAACCGCAAAGCCACGGAATACGACGGCGTCATTCCTTCCCATGGTATCCCTGAGTAGCAAGCTGATGCGCTCATTACTCACGTCAAGGGTTTCCATGTTTGCGACGCTATTACGGATGTCGTTATAGATGTTGTCCGTGTTGTTCACGTATGAATCGTATGCCTCGCGCATGCCCTCTAGTGAATCCACCTCAGTAAACACCTCGCTGATAAACGTGCTCTTGGCGCTTTGCAGCTTGTTCTGATAGCTGTCCGTCCTAGTGGTAAACTTGGCTCTGAACGAAGGATAGATGTCACGCTTGATGACTCTTACCCCTAAGAACATGTTGGCAATCTCAATCTTCGGATCTCGCCTGTACTGCGACACGGTTTGTGCACGCTGGTCATTGAGTGCCTCTTGGATATTGCGCAGGTTAGTCCCAGGCATAATCCGGTGAACAAGCTCTTTCCTGATCTTTTCCCACTTAACCTCGTCAGAATCAGAGGGCTCGTAAATGCGCCTACCGTCTCCGCGATTGTTGTACGTCAAATCGCCAATGAGTTGCAGGGATAGCGAAGGTGCCGACTCTGCAAGTGTTGACAAGGCATTCGTAAAGGACTCAATAGGACCGTCTCCCTCTCCATACTGATAGGACAAGGGTAGATTTAGGAACATTGAAATAGGCACGTTATAGTCCAAATTGACTAGTGTGACAGTGCCCTTGTCAGAAGGCAGGAACATGAGCAGTCCTGTGCGCTCCCAAGGTGCCGCAATGTCTTCCCTGAATGCGCGCTCTCTGTCCTCATCCGTACCATAGAATCTGCTTACAGCATTTACCCCAGCCGCAGTTACCGCATAGGATAGCAAGTGATACCACAGCCGCCCCTTGGCGTCCTTGACTAGTGTAGCATTGCCGCTATTGAGGTCCTTCTGTATAAGACGAATCTTACCATACTCTGTGCGCACCATTTCGGTAGGCCATGAGATGAAGGACGTGAAGCCGGGTGACCTAGCTAGATCACGTACAATACGGCTCCTGCGGCCATAGCTTGGATACTGATCACGCGTTCTGTCGGACGCCTCTGCATACACCCTGTCTTGCAAGCTAGGGGGCAGTTCATTTACACCGCGACCGTAGTACGCTTTGGCTATTAGCTCGGCGTTGTTGAAGAAGCCTGATGCACGCCACAAATCATCACCAAATTGGTAGAAGTCCTGTGCTGTGAGTATCCCCTTCTTAAGCGCTCTTCCGGCTACCGCTGTAACAGCCTCCATTGCATTGAGCTCGTCCGGACGACCGGTTAGCTCTATACCTGATGCACGAAGCAGGTCGGCAAGCTCCCTTTGGATACCGTCTTTTACAATGCCGTACTTGGCAAGTATAACAGCATCCTTCTTGTTTAGCGCCCTCCACCCTGCATCTCTGATACCGGGAAGGTCTGGCACTAGCGCATTGATTGCTCGCGCATGCGAAGACGCGTCTAGTGCATGACCATTGGATAGCGACGTGAGCGCAGACCCGGTAAAGTTTCGCACCTGTCCAGCAAAGTTGAACAGCGTGTGCTTCATCTTAATCGCCGTCTCGGCCATGTAGGCGGGTCGCATAATGGCTGCGCCAAACTTATCCAATGACGCCGTTGCGGCCTGGTAGTTTTGCACAAACCAGCGCACCTGGTCCACATACTTTGGATCACCGACGTAGTTTGCTAGTGATCCCCACGTGCCTTCTCCGCCGCTTTCGGTGATAGGGATAAACCCACGTGTCGGGTCAGCTGCACGCTTAGGCATGAGCAAGCCCTTGTCTATCCCATACTTCACAAACTCGTTTAGAGCCTGATCAACAGCAAGCAGGGAGGACATCTTGGATATGCTCTCTTCAAAGCGCACCATTGGGTTCTCCACCTTGCCGTACAGTTTTTGTAGTACGGGTGGCACCTTGACCCTTTCCTTGAAAATGTTGTCTGCGCGGTTCATGATACCAAACGAGGCAATCATCGCCCCTGTATCACCCGTTTCGCGCTGCAACCCTTCAATAAGCGTGTACAGATCCCGTCGAACGACAGCCGCCCTTTTGTGTGCAGGTATGTCTGCGATTCTCTGCGCTACGGCTAAATACACAGGGTCATCCTGCCAGCGTGGTGGTTGATCCCTGCGTGGTGCTATGCGGTTTCCAAGGTACTTTTTGGCCATCGTGTTGAGCTGGCCTCTACTGAGCTTCAGTATATCGTCATAGCCAAGCGCCACACCATACATTTTGCCCAGGCCTGTTTCTGCATTTCGGATAAGACCGGCAATCTCAGTTTTGCTTGGCTGCTTGCCCTCTACAATCTGTTCATACGTGGACACTACGTCCCGATACCAACGGTCATTATTGTTAAATATCCGGTATGACGTATGAATGTAGACGCCATCGTTTTGCGTAATGGTAGCCCTCAGGTCACCATTGCCATATTCCAGATATGCGTCTTTGAGCAGTAGTCTTGATAGACGGTCAATTTCACTGCGCATATTGGACAGTGTGACGTCTACACCAGGATACCTGGCCTGCACCGCTTTCAGTGCCGTGGCACTACCGCCAAGCGCTTCATTGAACAGCTTTATGTCTTGCGAGCTGAGCTTGTTAGCATCAACGCCATACGTTTTTAGCTGAGCCTGCAAGTCCCTGGTGAGGATCTGTGCTGTTCGCACAAACCCGTTCTGAGCCAGTAGCCTTCTTTCTACCTTTTTGAACAAGCGCTCATCCAGGCCATAGGTCTTGGTTAGGTTGCGCTTCATCATCCGGAAGAATCCGGACGCCCGGCCAGACTTCTTGGCTAAGCTGCTGATAGTCTCGCCCGCAGCAGCACCTAGTTTTCCGATACCTGTGTAAACCGACTCAAGCGGGAATATGGCAGCAGAAGGACTATCACCAGACGCATCAGACCTCAACATACCGTCAGACGCATCAGATCTCATTTGGTCTAAGATCGCCTGCTCTGCGTCATAAATCGCAGCGTGTGCAGCTACCTCTTCAGCAGTCATAGGCTGCTCTACAGGCGTCATCTCCGCCTCTCTAGCCATGAGCTCGTCATAGGTAGGTAGGTAGTTGCCCTCTGCCTCTAACTCCATGCGCGCCATGTCTTCGCGTGCCTGGTCATTAAGCATCATCTCAGCTACTTCCATGTCGGCTTCACGTAGGCGCTGCATTTTAAGCTCGAAAATGCGCCCATCTGCGCTGGCAAGCTCAATGGCTTTCATTACCGTAGGCGTCATGCGCACACCGGTAACCTCTTCAAATCGGGCCTCTATGTCTTCAATTAACCTATCCCTTCCCGACACGCTCTCAATGTCACCGCGCACTGCCCTGGACATGGCGTCTTCAAGGTCAATAAGAAGCTCCCTTACATCGCCGTATGCGTCATATTCAGCTATACCATAAGCTGCAACACCGTCAAGATAATCAAATGGCTGCGACACAATATCTGTCTTTTCTGGATTTACATCATCTTGTAGTACCTGCCTTCTGACGCTTGGATCACGAGAAGCCAGTAGCTTGCGCGTGTTCTGTCTTGTGTACTGAAAGAATCTCCTGGTGATGTCTTTGTTATCAAGAATACTGCTGCTTCCACCTACACTAATCCAGTGCTCTACTGATATGCGACGATCTCGGATAATGTCGGCTAAATAAACATCTCCTTTGGACAGGTTTTGCAGATCCTCATCCTTAGCCTCGCCAATCTTCCGGCGCGCCTCTACAAGCTCGGCAGGATCTGTGCTGTTTCGGGCTACAAAATCAAAGTAATCCGCGCTCTTTCCATAGTCTTTTACGGTCTCAGCAAGCTCCCTTAAGTCATAGTAATACTGAGCATCACTGACGCGTGCTGCCAGGTAGTTACCAATCGCACTCTTAATGGCCTCTGCCTTGTCTCCCCTGCGCGTGGCTAAAGATGCGGCTTTTTCAAGAGTAACCGTCTCGGTGCTTGTCTTGCCTGCACGCAGGGTTTGGGTAATCTGAACCTTGTCTACACCCTGGTCGCGAATTACCGTCACCTCGGCCTTGCCCCAGGTAACCGGCTCTCCTAGAATAGTGGGTTGCTCTACAGCGGGCTGCTCTACAGGGCGCTGCTTTGCCGCAAAATAGGCTAGGCGTGCAACACTTGTAGTTGCGCGATTACCCTCAGACATCCGCGCAAAGTTCTGCGGAGATATACTGCGTAATGGACGCTCAGGTACCGCTGTCTCAAATGGAACCGGCTTGGTCGGGGTAGCCTCAGGAGCGGGTTGTGGAGCCGCGCTTTCTGCCGTCGCAAGTAGTTGCTGAGCTACTTGATCTGCTTCCGAATATGGCTTGACGATAATATCAGGCCTAACATCGCGAATAGCTTCATAAACTAATTCGGCAACCTGTGGGTGAGCTTCGTTTACAAGTATGGCTCCTAGTCCATCGAGATTACCGCGCAGAGACTGGCCCGGCTTCGCAACAAGCATAAAAGGGCCATCGGCATAAGCCGATCCGGAAGCGGTACCTACGGCTGATCCTGCGTTTCCTTCTGAAACAAGCGGTGCTGTATAAAGCTGTCCTCCTCCGCGATTTGGATCAAGCCCGTTCCTGACCATGTTGATCAGGTTATTTATGGCGCCAGAAAGAGTAGCCTCCTTGGACATACCATGGGCTTGCAACCGAGAACCACCTGCCGATCTAGCCCTTCCGAACCCCTCGAGTCCTCCGCCGGTCTTAGCGCCCAAAAACCACTCATCACTGCGATCCTGCCTATTCGCCCAATCCCATTTCTCAGCAGTATCTAACAAATCCTGCGTGGCTTTGCGGGTAGCTTCAGGGGTGACTTGCGGGGTGACTTGCGGGGTGACTTGCGGGGTAACCTGCGCTTCGCCCAGGGCCCTTGGCTGTGGAGCTGGGGCTTCTGGTGCAGGCTGTGGAGCTGCGGCTTCGTCTGCAAAGGTATACTCTGCCGTAGGTATATCAAGCCTTGGTTGCCCTGGCTCTACTGGCTCTGATGGCGCAGGCTGCTCAGGTGCTACAAATTCAGGCTCTGGTCGCGGTGCAGATTCTTGCTTTGGCGCCCCGTCGGCATCACGCGCTATATCCCATTCAGGATTACGGGACAGCACTTTTTGATCAAACTCCCTAAATGCTTGCAGGGTAAGCTCGATCTCCTGAATAATAAATTTAGGACTCTTGCCTGATCTGGTTGCAAGATTGGTAGCCTGCTTGGCTATATCCTGTAGGGTCGGCAGTATCTCGTTATGGTACTGCTCTAAAATGCGGACGTATTCCTGCCTGCTTTCCGGTAGCTTCTGAAGTTTTTTTTGTACATAGCTCGTTACGTTTCCCCATGCAACACCAGCTGCATCTACCGGGCTAACGCGCTTGCGGACTAGCTCTTGAAACTTGCTTAAGAAGATGCTTTTGATCTTGTCGGCAAAGTCGCTCTTATAAGCCCTGTACCCATTCGCCTCTTCCCGACTTGGCTTCCATGAAGGACGCGCTTCACCAGCTTTGCCCGTTGGCGGTGGCGCTCCTTGTCCTGTTGGTGGTGGTGCACCTGCTGGTCCACGACCAGGTGTTGGTCCCTCTGGCCCTGGTGTTGGTCCCTCTGGTCCTGGGGTTGGTCCTTCTGGACCACGAGGTGGTGCCTCTGGCCCCGGTGGCGGCGCACCTGGTCCTGCCGGTGGTGCACCTGGCCCTGGAGGTCTTACACGTCCTGAAGAAATGTCTTCAAGGCGCTGCTTGATCTTGTTACGTACGCGACCATTGCGAGTGCGCACGAGCAGTTCTGTAAGGCCATTTACGTCTAGACGGTCTATGGCACTATCCTGAATCTGCCTGATACGACCGGACTGCGCCTGATCGGCAACACCGCGAATAAGCGCACCAAGCGTAACATCTAGTGCCGCCTGTGTTATGCGCTCTTGGTTTGTGCGATCACGTCCTGCACCGGCTGCCTCAATCTCGCCACCAACAAGGCCTGCAACTACGTTCTCAAGTGACGTAGCGCCCATGTTTTTAAGGCGTCGCATTGCCGGGTTGGCAACCAAAAAGTCATCGGCAACCTGTGCAACTCGCGGATTGCTTGCAAAGATGCGGGATAGCTGTTGCCTATATGTGTATGGCGCGGCAGTGCCCGTAGCGCGCGCGACCGCTGTCGTTGCCGGCTGTGCTGCCGTACGAGCTGCGCGGCCCACGCCACCAAAGGCGCGACCAATAGGTGCCGCATAGACTGCACCAGCAACAGCACCCAGTGTACCAGCTCGCTGCTCTTCTTCTGGCGTTACCTCTCTGCCCTCCTGTTCCGCTACCTGGCGCTGGGTCTCTATAGTGCGACCTGCCGTCTGTGGAACTGTGACGGCCGCCGTTCCTGCAAATGATGCAACCGCACTACCACCACCTGTAGCAAAACCAGCTGCTACGGCAGGCGTCATGTATCCAACAGCACCTAAAATGGTGTCAAGGAACGTGCCTCTATCTTCGGGAAGTACGTACCTATCCCCAAGATCACGTAGTACCCCTTGAAGGTCTTGCTTGTACTCACCCGACTGAGACGGGTCAAGGATAATAGACTCTAGAACTTTTTTGCCAATCAGTGCTGCCTGCATCTGCGGCATGAATGGTGCGGCCTGGCGCCCAATAAACTCACCACCCTCAACCAGGTCGGCAATACCGGTCATGAAACTGCCGTACACATTGCCAAGCCTTTCAAGTATGCTTGGACTTACGGAATCAAGAGACTCAACCGCACGCTGCCTGTCGGCGTCGGTTATAGGGTCAATGCCGTCCGTAGCACTGCGATATGAACGCGCCCAATAGTCTTCGGCATCTTGCAAACGGAAAGCATCAACAGGACCCACCTGCTTGCTATTAACCATTGCGCGCCACTGACCAAGCTCTTGCTCAGTAATGGCGTTTGAAGGGGCGTCATCAGGTATCTGATAGCCACGACTGCGGAGGTCTTTGCGAATAAGACCGGCAGCGGCAATATCAGGATCTATGAGGTTGCCCTGATTGTCCCGAAGGCTATACTCAGGCAGCCCATAGCGCTGGTAAGCACCGGGAGCATACGCCCTGTATACCTCTTCAAATAACGACGGAGTGCGCGGCTCCGTGCCTGGGTCCGTGAGCGGCTCCGTGCGTGGCTCCATAATTACTATCGGGGTTGCATGTGGGGGTAGGCTTCAAGGCCTCGGTCAAGATCTTCTTCTTCTTCTAGCTGAGGTGCGGGCTCAGGGACTCCCCCTTGTTGCGAATTTGCTGATTGAAGTAAATCATAAATCCATTGATAAGGGCCTTCTATGGCATTAGAGCCAAGAGTATCTGGCTGAGATGCGGGCCCGAAATCAAACCATGTACTTGGGTCAAATTGATTCATGACTCCAGTCCAGCCTCCATACTCTTTTTGTTGGTCTGCGGGATACATGCCTCCAGGCCCAGTCGGAAGAAAATGACTAAGCACATTAAGGCCCCCGTAAACACCCTTGCCAAGCGCACGCATGTATGGGCCAAGGTACGGCTGAAGCATTTCGCCAGCACCTTCAAAATCAAAGCCTGTACCAGTAGGTTCCGCAGTAGGTGCCGTTTCAGTTGTCGTCTCGGGCGTCGTTTCAGGCGTGGTCTCTCCGGTCACACCAAGGTCGCTTTCCATGGTCAAATCTATCTGTCTTGCTTGGTCCATTGGAGACCTTAAGTACACGGCGTTTGCATACTGCGGGAAGTCTTCCCGAAATCCTGCGGCCATGAGTCTCCACTGGGTCTCTAGCGAACTCAGCCTGTAATCACGCTGCTCAGGCGTCATTGTGACTCTTTCCTCACCAAACAAACTAGGAACTGAATACTGCCCATCTGTGCCCGGCACGACCATATAAGTATCATAAAACACATCAGAGATGCGCTTCATTTCGTCAAGGCGGTTTTTGGCGGCAAACTCTTGATCCTCCAGGGCGGCCATTACTTTTGCGGCACGTCGCTGCTGCGCTGCCTCTCGTGCGTCCATAGCCAACTTCTTGGCTTCCATATAAGCAGGAACACCCGAAGCAAGCGCTAAGCCGATATTTTCAAATAGGGCAAGTGCCATGTTGGTTGTTACCCTTAGGTTCGAGGCTTGAAGAACAAGCCGCCAAGCGCACCCCCTGCTGCACCACCTGCCGGGCCACCGGCTAGTGTGCCAAGAAGACTAAACAACCCTTGACCTAACCCGCCTATTGCCGCCTGGCGTCGCTGCTCATTCATTAGAGCTTGCTTCTGACGCATTTCAGCAAGGGTCTGATTGATAGATGCTAGGTTCTGGTCGGACGCAAGGCGGAAGCGATTATACTGACTCATCGCCTCTTGTGTCTTCTGCGCTTGACCGGCCTGGAATGCCTCCTGTGCTTGCAAGCCGCTACCACCACGCTGCTGCATCATGCCAAAGTAATCAGAGAGCGAAGGACCTTGTCTAGCAATAGCCTGGAACTGCGATAGTCCATAGTTAGGATCAGACATGCGCCTAGCTTGGCCGGCAAGTGCTGTGTCTCCCACCTTAAAGCGTTCTGGACCGGAGCGAAATAGATCAGCCCCTGTAAAGCCAAGCCCCAATAGTCCGGCAATGCCAAGGCCTTTGCCAAGACCTGTCAATTCGTATTGCTGGTCATCCATAGTATTAACCGTTTACCTTTGCCTCTAGTGCTGCTATACGCTTTTGAAGCGCTAAAAGTGCCTGACGTATTTCATCAACGGCTCTGTCCACGTTTTTGTCCGTGCTCTTGACCCGAATGTTCTTTACGTCACTCATCGTCCAAGTCCCCTTACTCTCATAGAAAGGCTATCCATAACATGATCGGATGTACCTTTCAATTTAACACGCGCTGTGCGGAAAAAGTTTGTCGTGCCGCTTCCGCTGTCATTACCCTCTCTGATTCCGTTTGTTACCGGTCCCAAAGAGATATTGGTAAATGCACCGCCATCACGAGACACCTCGACGTTGGCTATGTTTCCGTGAGCCTGAATCCGGTACATGGCCTTTCGGTCATTTATCGCAAGGTCAAACGTAAGGTCCTTCGACACCCACTCAAATGCTGTGCGATTACTCGTGTCGTCTGAGTGTCCATATACGTACGCGCCACTTGCGTTAGACGAGAAAACCACCGGACCGCCTTCTTCCTTGTATGCCACGCCAAGCATGTTCTCTCTGTCTACATTGTCAAAGAACGTCCATGCCTGTGCTACCAGGTTAAATGCCCACCCCTTAGTTTGTCCACTAACGGTGAGTGAGAAGAATACGTTTTTAGATACGGGGTCGTAGTACACGTAGCAACCATTGTAATTGCTAACGTCATCTATGCCGCCATCTGTGCCGGACGCAATTTCAGAGCTTAACGACAAGGCGTCAATACCTGATGCTAGTGCTACCCAACCAAACGTAGGCTCCTGATCATTAGTGGCAATACTGTCTCCAATGCGATTGATCTTTGCGCCGTCATACTGATAACAGCTACGCGCATCACACCAGAATAGACCAGACTCTGTTTTTGCAAACGTTGTTGACGTTAAGATGCCAATGTCATCAAACGTGTCTAGTATGGTAAGCGAAATAGGGTCAATAACGGTTGTCGTAGACTTGGCAAAAGAAAATAGCCTACCGCCGTATGCTACAAGCGCAATCGGCTCATGTGGCACAACCAGAAAGTCTTGGCTGTAATCAATAACGTTAGGCCGGTATGGCTTAGAACGAAGGATTGTGCGCTGCGGGTTGTTGAATGCCGCAGAGGGCGATGTAGACTCGATATTACTGGTAGTACCAAGATCTGCACGACCGTAGAACATATAGGCGTCAGCAGTCTCTACGAGCGAATAGCTCAAAGTCCATGCGTCAAGAGTCTGCGGAATGCCGGTCCTGTCATTGTAGCTACCATCGACTACGGCTGAC
>Ga0070746_10002513_pt1 | contig 10895 bp, 10 predicted proteins | sample VirMetDEL_Mar_21_FD_77016 | JGI IMG/M metagenome (GOLD analysis project Ga0070746, IMG submission 77016) | Aqueous microbial communities from the Delaware River and Bay under freshwater to marine salinity gradient to study organic matter... | ecosystem: Environmental > Aquatic > Marine >... | reverse complement strand
GCACGAACTTTACCACCGTTTCCAGCAACGTTAGAAACATCAATAGCGAAGTCACTTGAAGCGTCTCCACCGATTTTGATGTGATCAGCCTGACCAGAGGTAGAGAACTTAAGCATATCTGCTGAGTATTCCATCTTAGTACCAGAAGTATCACCGTGGAATCTTGCAACATCAACAGCACCGTCCTGACCAACAGTCAAGTCACCAACGAGAACAGAGTCACCGCTAACACCAAGGTCAACAGTTACATTAAGATCAGCAGCGAAGTATGCGTCTTGACCCGTGATAGACATAACACCCTGACCGGATTCGTTAGCGATTCCAGCACCGTTAGCGTATTGTCCGAGAACAAGAGCACCACCGACCAAAACATTAGCAGAACCAGAGATGTTTGCGCCTACCTTAAGACCTTGACCAGCAACGAACTTAAGATCTGCACTGCTTTCGATGGATCCATCAGCAGCAGGGAACAAGATTTGATCTTCTGCTTCGCCAAGTGTAAGTCCAGCGAACTCTGGGCTATCCGAAGTTCCGATTGCTTGTCCGACAGAAACAACACCATCAGTGATGTCCACGCCTGTTCCACCAGAGAAGTGTGCTCTGACTTCAGCAGCAGACGGTCCAGTGTAAGTAATAACACCAGTGCTTGAGTCGTAAGCAAGGCTTCCGTCTCCACCAGCGTCATTTACAGATACAGCACCTCTTGCTCTAGCGTCAGTGAAGTAAAGGTTGGATGCACCTTCTGCGAGATCGTCGGTATCAGCCGCAGCCATTTTGCTGTCGAACATCGACTCACCACGAGCAGTTGTCCAGTAAAGGTTGGAACCTTCTGCAAGATCACCAGTATCAGCAGCAGCCATTTTAGCATCCCAAGAAGCAGAGAAGTTAGCAACAACAGTCGAGAAAGCACCAGTGCTGCTGTCGAAGGAGATAAGATCTCCGTCTGCGCTTACAGCGGCTCTTACTCTTGCGTCTGTGTAGTAGAGGTTGCTTGCACCTTCTGCTAAATCATCAGTGTCGAAACTGTTGAGTTCAGCAATCTTTGAAGAAGCAATCGATCCAGACAACATATCGTTGGTGATACCAGCAGCCTTGATTCTAAGTGTATCAAGGTTGATTTCGATTGAGGAATCATCAACATTAACTTCTAATGCCTTAGAAGTCGAGTTCTGACCAAGACCAGCACCAGCCATATTTCCAACCATTGTGGAAACTGGAGTCTTTACAGAAACGTTTCCGTCTGCATCAATGTATGCAATGGAGTCTTCTGCAAGAACTGGACCACCAACAGTTGCGAGGTTGTTGAGATCAATAGCAAGTTCTGTTGAATCAATCTGAAGACCACCTAATGTCTTAAGATCAACCGAGAATACGCCTGTGCTTGAGTTGAAGTCAAGTCCGTCTCCAGCGGAAACAGCAGCACGAACTCTTGCGTCGGTGTAGTAAAGGTTGCTTGCACCTTCAGCCAAATCGTCAGTGTCAGCAGCAGCCAACTTGCTGTCGAACATGCTTTCACCACGAGCAACAGTCCAGTACAAGTTACTTGCACCTTCAGCCAAGTCGTCGGTATCAGCAGCAGCCATCTTTGCGTCCCAAGAACCAGAGAATTGATAAGCATTAGAACTGAATACGCCAGTTGAACTGTTATATAAAACAAGATCCCCATCAGCACTTACGGATGCACGAGCACGAGCGTCAGTGTAGTAGAGGTTGGAACCTTCAGCCAAGTCACCAGTGTCGGCAGCAGCCATTTTAGCATCCCAACGAGCCTCGGTGTAGTAAAGGTTGGAACCTTCAGCCAAGTCGCCAGTATCAGCAGCAGCCATCTTTACATCCCAAGAAGCAGAGAAGTTAGAAGCAACAGTCGAGAAAGCACCATCGCTGTAAGAGATAAGATCTCCATCAGCAGACAATGCGCCTTTTGCAGCAGCAATAGCACGAGCGTCTGTGAAGTAAAGGTTAGATGCGCCTTCTGCAAGGTCATCAGTATCAGCCGCAGCCATTTTGCTGTCGAACATCGACTCACCACGGGCGACAGTCCAGTAAAGGTTGCTTGCGCCTTCAGACAAGTCGTCAGTGTCAGCAGCAGCCAACTTGGTGTCGAACATGGACTCGCCACGAGCAACAGTCCAGTAGAGATTTGAGCCTTCAGCCAAATCACCAGTATCAGCAGCAGCCATTTTTACATCCCATGAACCGGAAAAGTTAGCAACAACAGTTGAGAAAGCCCCTGTGGAACTATCGAAAGAAATAAGGTCTCCGTCTGCACTAACTGCCGCACGAACACGAGCGTCGGTGTAGTAGAGATTGCTTGCACCTTCAGACAAGTCATCAGTATCAGCAGCAGCCAACTTGCTGTCGAACATGGATTCTCCACGAGCAACAGTCCAGTAAAGGTTGCTTGCACCTTCAGACAAGTCATCAGTATCAAAGTTGTTCAATTCAGCAATCTTTGAAGATGCGATTGAACCAGCAAGCATGTCGTTGGTGATTCCACCAGCGTCAACACTAACTGTTACACCCTGCCCAGAAGCAACAGTTGAAAGACCGTCACCTGTAAGAACAGAGAAAGATTGTCCAGCAGACAAGTCAACTTGACCTGTACCACTATCACCAGCAATACCTAATTGAGAACCAGCAGCAAGGTCGATTGCATTTGCGTGCGAATCACCTTCCAACTGGAGGTAAAGTCTAGCGTTGCCTTGTGAACCAGAAGCGAAAAGGTATACACCACCGCCCGGAGCACTAGCATCAGCAGACCCAGAGATGTTTTGAATCTCTAGGTGCTTTTTGTATTGAGTTACATCAAAATGCGCCATTTAGTAAATCCTCCTAAGATTTTTTGGGTTAGTTAAAGAAAAGACGCACGAGGTGCGCCCATATATAATTAGTTTTTTAGAGAGGATTTAGATAGAATAAAAAAGTTATTTGGCTTTATTTGTCTCTAAGATGTTGGAAGGATAAGAATAAAAAATTAAATATTGATTCCAGAACCAGTGAGTTCATACATTTCACTAGAAGGAATGCCAGTGAGTTCTGCGTATAAATGAAAGCCTGATTGTGGATATGCACTTCCACCAGAAAAAATATTGCTTACATATATTTCTTTAAATTTTCCTTCCAGTTTAACTTCTCCAGAACCACTAGTTGAGGCTGGGTATAAAAGAAAAAAATGATTACCATTGTTCACTCTGTTAAGCCCGGAATCTTCTGCTGTGCTGTCAAGAGAGATTCTCAATATTGTTCCCTGTGAACCTGTGTGTTGAAAATAAAGTTTTTTAGCGACTGTTGGAAATTCTATTTTTATTTCTTCTGCTCCGAATGCAAATGCCTCGACTGTTGATCCGGTCATATAAGGCTTGCCTGCCACTTGGTATGCTGCCGAGTTTCCTAATCCGCTAGCGTATGGTGAATAAAGTGCCATTTGTTATTTCTCCTAGTCATTATATTTAGCGTCGTATTCTCTTTGGAGCCTTTTTAAAGTTCTTTTACGCTCTTCTTTTTTACGACGACGTTTTTCTGCTGGTTTCTCGAAGAACATATACTTTGCTCTCCATTCGTCCTGAATGCCTTCTTTTTTGACTTTCTTGATAAATCTTTTGATCATTCGTTCAGGTGATTCGTTTTTTCTCGGTGTAACTTCAACGTGAACTGGTTTTGCTTTCTTTCTCATTTTATACCTATTTTATTAGTTGTTTCCAAACATTTGCTCCACCGAGTAAACTTGAAATGTCTACTCCTGAATCGCTTGGGTCTACACCTTCTAATGCTGAAGAAGGTGCTCCTGCTGGTGCTGCTGGTGATCCTGCTTTTTTGATTGGTGTTGTTCCTTCAAAAAGGTCTACGCCACCATAGGAGTCTTTACCAATAGCATCTAACATTCTTTTTCTTGTCTCGGCTAGTTTCTGCTTTTGCTTTTCTGCTGCTTCTAAACTAGCCTGCTCTGTAAAGGCTTGTTGGGTTGCGATTGGTTGTTGCGCTGGCTGTACCTGCCCTACTGCTTTAACAACTTCTGAAATGACGCTCTTAAGGACACCTTCTTCAATGAGAACTTCCTTAACGCTTTCCTTAATCATTTCTTTAAACTCGCTTTTCTTCATTTTATTCCTTTACAATGTCGTTTAATAATCTGTTGATTTTGTCTGCCTTAGTCCAAACATTAGGCTCTTTGTTTTCTCTCATCATAAAAGCACCAGTTGTAGAAGGCTCAGATACCATATCAAAGCAAATCAACTGGAAGTCGTCATTTACTCTCGCTGATCCATTGCTTTCGTCAACAGTACCTAAACCACGAGAAGAGATACCAACTTGGCAACCACCCTCTACAAGTGCTCTCAAGGTTTTACCTGCTGGTGTGTCAAGAACCTTGATCTTGCCCATAACGTCTTTGCCTTCAAACCAAATGTCTGTGACCATATGAGAAGCATTAGCGAGATTGACAATAGAAGATTCTGGGTGGTCCAGTTCTCCAAGTGCTCTTCTTTCTTTTACCAACTTCTTATAGTTGTCTACTTCACGTTCTAAAACACGCATAGGATAGACTCTACCATTTCCGTTCTGTGCTTCTGCTCTTTGCATAACACCGGAAAGGATAAGTCCACCATTAGAGACAAATCTTTTTTCTTCCTCTGTGAGAAGATCTTGGCAAGTGCCTCCCTCACAAAGTTGATAAAACTCAGTTAATAACATTCTAGACATAATAAAATCCTTTGACGGGCGCAACCCGTTCGAGTTAGGAACCTCGGCAGCATCTTCTTACTGGCTGTAACATCCATTTTGCTGTCATTTTGACCTCCTATTGCTCGTGAATATTGTTTATCTTTATACCTTTATCACTAATAACGACATTCAAAGCATATGATGTAGCAGACGCTAAACAACTTAAAATGAATAAATTAGCGATATTATACTCAAAATTAAATAGTTCGGTAAAGCCATTTATACCAAACAAAAAGGCACCAACCCAAAAGCCCGTACACATAGGGCAGTGGATAAGTGTACCAAACCAATCAGATTTTTCTAAAATCCAATGTCTGGCTGTATCAAATATGCTTCCGTAAACTAAGATTTGGGTCATTCCCCAAGAGGCGAGAATAAAATATAAAAGTTCCACTATTCGTACCTATACATTCCTGCTAGTCCATAATAATAACCCGGATAACCCGGACTCAAAGTTCCCTTCTTTTCTTCCTGTGGGACATCTCCAAGTTCAGTGCTGTCTTTGTCGTCTGGATGAAGAACTCTGTCTTCTTCCATATCCTCGACGTATTCAAAGGATTTAATGTATCCTTGTTCTTCTTTCATAAATCCAGCAATGTTGTAAAGGACTATTTCTGTAAGGTGATCAACTTTTACCTCAGTTGGGTAGGTTGCTTCGATAGATCCAAATACGTTTGAGCCTTTTACGCTCTCTGGGAGAATAACACCTTTTTTGAAAAGATAATCAAAAAGCCTATCTTGGCTTTTATAAACTAACTCACCAAAGTCTTTCTTTGAGTAAGCAGTAATCTTTCCTTTTTTCTCGTCCAATACAATATCCATATCAATATGGTTGAACACCATAATCTGTCCCGATAAAGAGCGTTTCATTTCAAGGTTCTTGATTTCGCTCTCCATTACTTCTAATGGTAACTGATTTTTGATACTGATTTTAATAGCCATTTTAGTTTTTTATTTCCCTAGCCAACTCTTGGATCTTCAAGATCTTTTTCAAATCACCGTCCTCCAAAGGTTTTTGGCTGAAACCTTCGAGGATACCTAACACTTGGTCTGCCTTAGAAAGCATTTCAGTGTCTTCTGTGAATTCTTTTGCTGTTTTTGCGGTAGATACTTCTTCTTTCAACCTACCAATCTCGTCGTTCAAATACATTTGGAACTCTAAATCTCCTCCGATACCAGAGGAAATAAAGCGAGAAAGAAGAGTTTTTTGCTCTTCCAAAAGCCCAGAGTATTCTTTGTTAAATCTTTCTACAAATGTTTTGAATACAAGATTATCAATGTGTCTAAGTTCTTTGCCTTCTACTTGTCCAGTTGCTTCGGTCATAAGTTGAAGGACTTCTTCTTCGAGTAGAACTCTTTCTTTTGCTGTGAGATCTACATTGTTAAATACCTGCTGAAGTGTAGCCAAGTTCTTGTAGTTTGGAACAAAGGTGGTGAATACGTCTTTGGAAAGTTCTTTGTTGATTCTGGAAATCATTTGGCTTTGTTCTACGAACAACTGCTTCTTGTTGATAACAGAGTATTCGATTTTAGATTCAGAAAGAATCTTCTCAGCAATGCTTTGTTTTGCGTCTTTGGTTTCCAAAATGTTTTTGTAGATACGAACTTCTCTGCCCATAAGAGTATTGTTGCTGAAATGCTCTTTTACGATATCCAAGATAGTTTCTCTTTTGTCTTGGTCTTTTTCAACAGTTGCTTTTGTTAGTTCTCTTACAAGTGCTTCATAAAGAAAAATAGTATTTCTTTTTTTGTTATGCTTAATTTTCGCTGACATTTTGTTTTGTCTCCAATTCCGTAATCAATCTTTTTACTTCAGTGTTAATCTCGAAGATTTTCTGTTCTTCCTTCTTATAATTAGGCTCTTGGTCTTCAGAAATCCCTCTTCCTAACCTAGCAAGGTCTGAATAGCCCTTGTTGATGTTTCTGGAAGTGCTGCTTGCTAAGTTGGATCCTGCGTCTGAAGACATTTGTCTTTGCATTGCTCTTTTGCCTGAAAGGTCTTTGCGAGGCTCATACCAACTTTTAGATTTAGCAGTTGTTGTATAGGTTTTTCCACCAACTCTTTTTTCCCTTTTTCCGAGATCATCGTCTCTGTTTGCCGGTGGAACTGCTAAAAGATTTGTTTCTGGCTCTGCGGCTGGTGCTTCTTCTCCGCCGCCACCAAGAAGATCTTCTCCTCCGCCTTCTTCACCTCCACCGAGAAGGTCTTCTCCACCTCCACCGCCAAGAAGATCTTCGCCACCTCCACCGCCAAGAAGACCGCCGCCGCCTCCGGCACCGCCTCCCATATCAGTCGCTTCTGCTGCTTGATCCATCTGTGCCGTAACCATTCTGTCGTGGAACATTTCACGCTGATTACGCAAGAACTCCTCTTCTGAAATAGCAAAGAGGTTTTCTGCAATCCAACGCTTTGAGAAGAAACCTTCTGATGCTGCGGAAGCAACATCGAACTTGGTTCTCCACTGCTCCAAGTCTTGAAGTTCAGCAATCTTGGAAGGATTGTTCATTGAGAGTTTAAAAGAAATAAGATCGTTTTCTCTGTATCCCAAAGTGAAAAGGTGAATAATAGCAATCTTTTCCAACTCTGTAATCACAACTCTTTGTAATCTTTGGATTGTTCTCGCAAAACGAATGTCTTTTTGGGCGAGTGTTGCTTTGTCTTCGTCAGCACCTTCACCACGGAAAAGGTAAGATTGTGGGATCTTAAGTGCTGAAAATAGTTTGTCTTTTAGATACTTTACGTCGTCAATGTCGCCTGTGTAAGTTCCTCCGGGCAAACTCTCAACTCTTGTTGATTGACCGCCACGAGTAGGAATGAAATAATCCTCGTCAACAGACATAGGATTATAACGAAGATCAACACGACCAGTATCAGCATCAACAACTTGATTACGCTTCATAGAAGTCATAACCTTTTGCATATATTGCTCAATATCATTAGGAGCCATATTTCCAACATCAACATAGAAAACACGACGTTCTGGTGATCGAACAATACGATAAGCCATCATTGCGTCTTCAAGAAGAGTAAGTTGTCTAAAGATTCTTCTGGAAGGATCAAGGACAGAAGTTCCATAAGGGGCGTGTTTATCGTTTCCTAAAATGCGGAAGTGAGCAACCTGCCAGTTCTCAAATGTAAGTCCAGCAGAATTCCACTGGTATTGGACATAGTTTGGATTTGTTTTATCTTGACCTTCCAATCTTTCTACTTCTCTAAGCGGAAGGCTGATTACATTCTCAATACCAGTTTTTTCATCAATGTCCAAATAAAGAATGTAGTCTCCGTATTTGCAGAGAGTCCTACACCAGTTGAAAATATTGTGCTCAATATTCAATACATTGTGAAAAAGAGAATTGAGAATAATTTTGATTTCTTCATTTTGGCAGTGAATGTTTAGAAGCGGCTTCATATGAGAAGAGGTAGTCATTTCGTCTGCATAGATATCAAGCGCAGAAGCAATGATTGGCTCATACTCCATTTGATCAAAGTCAATGTATCTTTGCAATCTTGTTTGGTTTTGATAAACATTAGCAGCCAAGTCTGAAAAAGGGTTGTATTCCATTTTCTTGAACTGCTTTCCAGAGGCAGAAGTAAACTTACCTGCATACTTGTCCAACTCTGCTCTTCTGTTTTGATTTACATTTTGTGCTCTGTAGTTAACAATAGGACCAGAGAAAAGTCTAGTCAACCTTTTGAATAAAGGTGATGCTGGATTTCTTACGTTTTTTCCATTTCCATTTCTTGGTGCCATTTGTTTTATCCTTTGAGAATCCAATTGTATTGCATTTGTTCTTTTATTCTATCACTAGTTGCGATTGGTTTATAGCCCTGTTGACCCGGAATAGTGGTATTTAGTTCACTTTTTGTCCTAGTCATTGTGCTAAGAAATGTTTTTGTGTATTCTACGTCTCGCTGGTTTGTTTCTAAGGCAGTATCCCTTACCCAGCAGCCAATCGCAAAAGCCATTACAAGGTCGTCATTATACATACGCATTGCTTGGGGACGACCATTCTGCCAGACAAATGTCTCTAACTCATTAAATAGTCTGGTAGAATATATTGTAACTAGTTTATTTCTAATGAATTCTTCCATTTTCGCCACGATCAGGGGTCTGGTCTTGGAAGTGGTAGAGAAACCAGCAACAGCATTTGACTGTGTTTCTCCCAGATAAGAATCAATGTATTCGTGTGTAGATTTGACTGAATAGTAAAGATTTGGATAAGCCATATCTTTTAGTTTATCCAAGACAGCAAAACCAACTGAGTTGTTCTCGATTACCATTAGGCAATCTCCGAACTCTTTGCCTACTTCGTTTAGCATATTAGCAAAAAGGTCTGGTGTGATTTTTGATTTATACTCTGCGACGATTTCCATTGTTTCCAACTTGAAAATGTGGAATACGGAACTATCTTTGTCGTCTCCTCGTGCAACGTCGGCTACAAGAAGGTAGGTTGATCCGGGTTGGTATTCTTCCCAGATCCAAAAGTTTCTATCAAAACCAGTTTTATACTTTGGTTCCATTAGCCCTTGCTTTATTCTCGCCATATCGTCGGAGTGAATAACAGTTTCACCAGACATATTGAAGTTGCATTCGTATTCTTGTGCAACTTGGCGTTGGGACATATTCTTTGTTTCTTCCTCGAACCATTCTTGATCTCTGTCTGGGTGAACGTCCCAAGGTAGAATGGTTGGGTAGAAGTCGTTGATACCTGCTTCGGCGTCTACATAGGTTTGGTGGAACCAGTTTCCTACACCATTTGGGGTAGATAGAGCGATACAACGTCCCCCTGTAGATAGGGTAGGGTAAAGACCTGTCCAGAGTTCGTCAAGCCCTTCAACGTGAGCAGCCTCGTCAATAACAAGAAGAGAGAGTGCTTCGGAACGACCAGCGTCACCCGAAGTTGTGGAGGCTTTGATCTGAGATCCATTAGACAACTCAAATGAAGTTCTATTATCGATAGAGATGTTTGCTATCTGCATCCACTCTGGTAGGTTCTTTACAATTGATTTTACTTTCTTGACCAAGTTTGCTGCTGTTTGGAACTTGGTAGCCATAACAAGAACGTTTTTGTCCTTGTGAAAAAGCATCATCCAAGATACATAAGCAGCAGTAATGGTAGAAATACCTAACTGACGACCTTTCAAGATAATGTTGAAACGGTAGTCGTTGAAATCAGTTAGTAGTTGTGATTGAAAATCGTATGTCTTGAAAGGAACAGTCCCGTGGATTGGGTGTGAAATCCTCGCATAGTTGTTGATAAAGAAGTTAGGATCTTTACCACACTTGACTATTTCCGCAAGGATTTCTTTTTTGGATAGTTTGTAAGCCATTTATCACAGTATTATTTCTTTGCGCCGTGGAGCCAACGTCTAATGCTTTCGTTGATCTCTGCTGGCTTGTCTTCTTCCAATACGCCTTGGGTTCCACCAATCTTGTAGATTGAAGAAGTCTGATACCAAGTGCGGAAGTTAGACATCTTTTGAACTAAGATATCAGTTTCACCTTCTTTTGTCAAGCGAAGATTTCCACCTGCGGCTCCTCTGTATTCTTTTTGGATGAAAGAAACAATCTGTGCGATTTGTTGTTCAACCATTTCCTCAAAGTTTGGCTGCTGAACGCTCTTGATTGTACATTCAGAAGAATAACTAAGGATCATACTATCGCCTTGGAAGCGAACTTTGAAGCCGTCAACAAGTCTGCTGTCTGTAACAACATTATCTACTTCTCTTTTCAATCCAATCTTTACTGGATTGCCTTCTTCGTCAAGTGCTCCGTCGTATCCTTTCTGCCCTACAATGTTCTGGATTGTTTGAACAACATCTAAAATATTAGCCATTTTCTTTCCCCTTATAAAAGTTTCCTAAAAACTCTACTCTTTGGTCTATGTTCATCCACCGTTCTTCTCTGCCTTCGACAAAATGCATATAGCACCTCCAGCAGCAGTCATACTTGTTCATATAAACGTCGTCTTTTGGACTGAATGAATACTCAAAACAAGCAGGACAAACACGGTCTTCGTCATTAGTAAGTAGTTTTTTTGATACGAAAAAACCATCTTTGTTTATCTTTTCGGTATGTTCGCTTCTTGTGAGTTGTTTTTTATAAACTCTTTTGATTTGTTCTAAGTAATCTAATTCTTTTTCTTTGGTCCAGCCAGACTTAGGATTGGTGATT
>Ga0070746_10002512_pt1 | contig 10896 bp, 15 predicted proteins | sample VirMetDEL_Mar_21_FD_77016 | JGI IMG/M metagenome (GOLD analysis project Ga0070746, IMG submission 77016) | Aqueous microbial communities from the Delaware River and Bay under freshwater to marine salinity gradient to study organic matter... | ecosystem: Environmental > Aquatic > Marine >... | reverse complement strand
CCTCGTAGATGCTCATGGGTATGTGGGCGGGCATTATATCTTTGAGTATCTGTTGATCACGTTCATTGTGTTCCAGATTCTCCACACCATACTCCTCATAGCTCTGGTGTCGGATCACATTGGCGTAGTTGGCGAAACTGCCCATGTGCCTACCCCTCATGAAGTGCGTGGCTCTGCCCCTGTAACGCTGATTAAAGGTCACGTACTCTGATTCTACGATCTTATCAAGTTCCACAGGTATTATGATGTCCTTGTAGGGACGGTATCCGTTGAGGTGGGTGACGGCGTCTGTGTGCAGTCCGTAGGGTTTCACTGACTTGAAGAACTGGTCGCCGACACTGATAGGGTCATCCGTTGCGATGTCGCTGTAAAATACTATGTCATCTCCGAAGTGTTCATATATTTTTGGCCTCACAATGTCATCGATGTCCGATATGGACATGGGATAGGTTATATGTAACACATGATCATTTATGTTCATCCCTATACTATCAAAGTTATCTTTAAAAAATGCTGACAGCAGATCGCATTCAGCACCATTTATAAAATCTTCTACTACATAACTTTCATCATTCTGATCTTTGAACATGGTGGTGTTAGGATCATGGATAATATCCATGTTCAAAAGTTCTTCCTGCGAGAACGGTCTATCTGTTTTGTATTTCATTCGGTATTCTCTCAATGATCTCTTTCCATGGATGGCGTATGCAGAACTTCAACATGAGCCTGTCATAAGGAACTGGGTCTACCCAATGCTTCAGTTTGCCGTTTTCCAACAAAACACACTCATATGGGACTTGTTGATCCTCTACTACCATAACTGGGGTTTGATCTAATAGATTTATTTGTATGCTAGTCATGTCATCCTCATCAACATGCGGAGGCACATTGTTGTTTGCGAACAAGTAAGCAAAACGGGGATAGGTGTTCATCCCCCATATTCCAAGATCCTGCTCCACTTCCTTTGTGAGATGTCTGATGTCTGATTCGTCTGGAAGATACACCTTCCACCACGACAACTTCTGTTCAAACTTCTTCCATTGATACCATTCACCACGTTGGTGGATGTCGTAGAATATTTTCCTGTATTTTTCTTTGTCTATTCTGTAATCAAGATGGATCAAATTCATAGGCATGAGCTCCTTTGAAAAACTTTAAACACTTGTAAAATTCGATGCAGTCCTCTATGTCGTCCTCGAACGATATGTTCAAATTTATTCGTTTGTTACTGTTGTTGAATACCGCGTGTCTGACCTGTGTGTTTAGGAACATGGGTTTTGAAATTTCCGCATGCTCAAAACTACAAGGGGCGTAATCCTCACTCAGGGGATATATCAAAGCAGTGTTACGTTTGCCGCCGTCGGTGTGCCATTCCTGCACGGCATTGGGACGTATCATTAAAAGGTAACAGTTCCTGCCATGGAACGTCATGTTTAGATCATAGAAGTTCAGCACAGTAGGTTTCCCGGACCTCGTGGATTTGTGTGTAGTCCAATCCTCATCTTTGAGATCCATTCCTATCCTGAGCAGTCTGTCCTTGACTTCGGAATCTAAGAACTCAGGTAACTCGTAATGGCTTAGATTGCTAGGCATCACTGTTCTCCCTTTCCATTATTTTCTTGTATGATCTTTCTATTATCTGTGCGGGTACTTTTCCACTGTATATGATATGTAATCTCTGTTCACTGCTGTTGTTCTCTACCCAATGTTTATCATAGAGATTCATCATGTTGACCGGATTTGAATCAAAATCAATGATGCCTGCTCTCTCATTATGGAAATGGCATCCACTGGGATTAGTTATCGCGATGTTGGCTCCGTGTAGATTACTGTACCGACTGTCTCTGTGCACCGCGATCTTTCCTCCCGGCTCTAACAGACTGAAATAGATCCTGCCAACGAAGTTGTCTTCTCCAAAAGTGTCCTTAAACCACTGCACTGTGGTGGGACAATTATTTGCCACATCCTTCCAGACGTGTTTATCGGTGCTCACAAAACCGTTCCTATCCGAACTCACTGTGGTTTCAATTTTCTCTGGGGCATACAGCTCGAGGCTGTTCCAACCCACGAATCTGGGATCAAACGATCCGTCGGTCTTTCGGTGGGGTGATGCTTTATTTTTTACCAAATTCCATTCTTCAAAAATCTGCGTTTTTGGAACATCAATGTCCAAGGGCAAATGACTTATGCCACTTTGGAATATAATCCAATCCGAATCCATATTCAAATTATCAGACATCTTTGGAACCCTCTGAGGTTTTTTTTAGAAAATTTTGTGTGATGCCACTCACCTTTGAATCTTTCTGCCAGCCAGTCGTCGTCATAAAATGTCCATAACCATTGCTCTGGCTTCTCTGTCTTGAGATAGAAAGCATCATGTTTTGATATGTCGTCCCACATGTTGGGCTCTATGTTCCTCCATTTGCATATCATGTCATAGGCATCTCTATCCCTTGTTGAATAATAAGTGAACAATACTTGGTCGCAGTGTGATTTTAAAACATCTATGATGTCTTTTGCTTCTTCATAGGTGAAATGTGTGAACACGGAAAAAGCAACACAGACATCGTAATGATTTTTCAATGGTGGCACACGCTCTTTGCCGTTAGGATTGTACATGTAGTTGTACCCATCGTAGGATATCCACTTGTACTGTGGAAAATGAAATTTGTTGTAGTTGGCCGTTTCCTCTGATATCTCCATCCCTGTGTAACTGCCGTGTGGTTTGAAACTTACAAAATTTCCACGACCACAACCAAAATCCAATACGCTCTTGCCCTCGAACTGTGTGTACTGCTCGAAGTATTGCCTTATGGATCCCCTGCCCCAATAAACTCCACGCATATCTGTCTCACCTTCAGACAGGTAAAGATTCCTTGCTTTGAGGCCCGGTTCAGTCATTCGCCTCCTTTATGGCCACCGCTCCTACAAACATGTGATCCATCCAAAATGGTTGTACTAATTTAAAGCCGGCATCACCGAGCATGAGATTTATTTCAGCCCATGTGTTAGGTTTCAACATACTTCTCAATTTTTGTTCCTTAGCCAATATTTCATCAGAGGTAAAATGAGTGGACTTGTAGTCATAGTAGTTGAAAGTAAGCATTTCTTGGAATCTCGCATCAGTACACACTATTTTTTCAGCGAATACAAAACACCCGCCCTTGTTGAGACCTTTGTAAATCTTTTTTATCATTGATGCCCTATCCTTCACTGGTAAAAATTGTAATGTGAAAAGAGAGGTCACTAAAGAACAGTTTTCAAACTTATAATTGCGTATGTCGTCCTCTACGAATTCCAGTTTAGTGCCAGAGTATGACTCATGGATATATTTTTTGGTTTGTGCTATTGATTCGGAAAAACTTTTTTCAATCTCTATACCCACATAGTCACACTGTATACGATTTTTTTCTATGATTTTCTTGAGAAGTCTTCCGGTAGAACAGCCTAGGTCTACCACTGTTGTATCTTGGTCAACAAAATATTGTGACAGATTCACGACATCCTGTATCAAGTTTCCATAACCACGTATGGACTTTTTAATGTGCTCATCAAAGTTTTCTGTTTTTCCGTGTCCGAATGTAAATCTATGGTTCATATTATCCTTTATTAACATCCTGTACTAAAGCATTATATTCATGAGAATACACGGAATTACAGTGTCCATACTTCTGCATTAATATAGTTCTACATTTCAAATCAAGATCCATAATCTGTTCAAACCCTGTCTGCTTTTTTGCCTGAATCAAATTAGGAAATCCTTCTTCGTAAATCTTTTTCTTGCTTAATTCTATGTCAATTTCTCCCCATTCCTTGCATTCTGTGAGATGTTTGGCCCATGGGTGTTGTAGGAATGATAGTAGCAATTCCGGAGTGTACACAAAAAAACCAGGCACGGCCGGTTTGTCCTTTAACATGGGATACCGAAACACCGACATGTGTTTTTCGTGTCTCTTCATATACCATGGAACTTTTGGATATTCTTTTATTTCTCGTTCTATCACTGTCATTGTTTTTAAATCCCAACTCCAGTATTTTGAAAAATCCCTATGGACTATGTTTGTGTTGTAACCCAATATTGGTACACCTTTTACACGATCATACAACCACATAAACACCAGCATCTGTGGTGATGGGCATTTGGAAAATTCAGCATATTCGAAGGCCTCAGATTCAAGGAACTCTACCACGTCTAATTTGTGTACGATGGGGTTGACCTTGTTGATCTCACAAAATTTATAAGCACATTCCACATCCTGAGAATTAAGGTTATCTTTGAACTCTGTGATATTCACATTGACCTGTATGTCCTGTTCTAGAAAACTCCTTAACATGACTTCACTATCTGCACCTCCGCTGTACATCACATCAATAGGCAACGACAACGCATATACCCTGTCCCGGATCAGCCTGGCCGCCCTGAAACACTCCTCTTTGAACGTACCGACTGTTTGGCTGGCTGTGCCATAACCTACCCAAAACTCATCATCCCTGCTCTGCCGTTGATTGTAGGCAATTCCGTTGTATCCAAATTTGAAATAGTTGTTTAGAGTGTACTCAAACATCAGTGCAATTCTCCAAATCCAACATCGTGTATTCCCATGTGGAACACTATCCTCTCTTTCGAAGGGGATCTCACTCCATGCGGCTTCTTGGTGTTCAGTACTACCATGGAATCATACAGTATGCTGTCCTTGTCCTTGCCATCATCGAAATACAGTTCTCCTGTATTCTCAGTGACAGGTATCACAAATGAACACTTGCTTTTCTGATCAACGTGTACAGGAAGTTCTCCCCCCTCTAACACACGAAAAAAGTTACATCTGAACTCGCGTGGTCTAAATCCAAACGTGTTCCATATATTTTTTATCAACCTCAGTAGTTTTCTATCAAAATTATGTATCTCCTGCACAAAGAATCTATTCATCTTTTTGCCACCAGTGGCCTCATCAACATACTCAGAATACAACTTATTGCTGTCCTCCCATTTGCCATTGAAGTAATCGTCCCAGAAACCTGGGTCCACCTTAAAATCTGTTTCTATGAAGAAATTTTTATGCCAGATTTTTTTCATGTGTTTTTTGTCGTTCCATGATCTCCTCTAGATCCTGTTGTCCCTGTAGAGATATTATGATGTGTGATCTAGTAGTTAATCCTTTGTTCCAGGCAGAGTGCCTCATGCCTTGGTTCAAGAACCAACAAGATCCAGGTTCCATGGTTTGGTAGACTTTTTGTCCCGACTTGTCAACACAGTAAAACCCGCACTTGTCGTTGGTTGTAATGGGTATGTGGAAACGCACCGAATAGTCGGTGTTGTAATCTATGTGTTCAGCAACATAGGCTCCAGGATCCATTATCGCTATCCTGGCCCTCGTGGTCTCTGCCTTGAATGATGTTATCACTTCTTCTAGATATGTACCTTTAACCCAGTCCTTGATCTTGTTGTAGTGCCTTTCGTCAAGCCTGCTCTTGGGTATCTTTTTGTCATATACCCTATTCTCTTCGTCTGAGTTGTACTGTGTCAGTGCTATCTGTTTGTAGGGAGATCCATTGACCTCATACTTGCCATTCTCATCCTTCTGTATGTAATTCTCAAAAGGCTTCACGTAGTTCCTGTAATCCCAGGCCATCCTCTTGTTACCTAGACCTTTCCTAAGTTCTGATTCCTCAACATCGTTGTCCTGCAGGAATCTGTAGGCGTCCTCTATCGAATCGAACTTTAAACCAAACGCCTTCTGCAGTTTGGGCGACTTGCCACCTACCTTTACCCCATAACCATATTTGGTCTTGAGATCATCTTCAGCGACAGGCATTTCCTGTACTACCTTGATCATCTTGTCCACATCAAAAGTCTGATCTAATTTTAAGAACGGAGGTAGTTCGTATCTAGTTTTTAATTTCATAAGTTCCTTTGTATTGCCAACACGAATCGTGTTTGGGATCACACACAGCTACTTTACTATTGTGCATTTTCCATTCCGTGTTTGTTTTTTGTCCTAATTCAATAAAAAGCCTCCTCATAAATCCAGGATTTCTACATCTACTGATGAACACTTTATTATAGCCTGCATCATTGGCAAATGTCAATTGGTGTTTTACCGTAGCCACTAAGTGTGGACGTGCTATCAATCTTCCATTCATCCTCAGTTTTGGGTGTTCCCAATACCTATTCAAGATCCTCGCCTCGCCTGGCTCATAATATTCCGGTCTGTGCCAAACAGAACTGAAGCCCAATATCTCATCCTTCTTCAACAACACAGTGATGCAGTCGAAAGCAAACCAATCTATGTTCTGATAGTTGATGGCAATTTGCTCAGATCCAAAATCTATCTGTTTCAGTTGTTTTAGAATGTCTGTCCGATCACTCGGTGAGAACGTAAGAACATCACACTCGCTGTTTCTATTTTCAAAATTTTTATCTCCAGCTGTGAACATCTCTCCAAAATTCTCTTTTCTTCTTTCCGTGAACCAAAAGATGCACTCTTTCATGATCAGAATTGTTCTCAACATAATGCTCATAGTGTATGTTCAATACTAACGCCTTTCCGGGTTTGTAATCCACTTCTTTGTCGTTCAAAACGAATTTGTTGCCTTTGGGAAAGCTCAAACATATGTTAAGTGGTTCCAACCAATTCATGTCGGGCACATCAATGTGCTTAGAAATGTATCCTTTTGGTTTAATTACAAGGAATCTGACATCATCTATTCTCGCATACGGAAGGCTCTTGACCCATTCTATAGTTCTAGGACACTTTTCTCCAACATCAGTGATCGATGGTCTTTGACCACGCCTGTCATACTCCCAGTGGCTGTTGGTCTTGTCGGAATCGAATCCGTACAAGGTGACCGCACACCAGTCCTTGTGTCCATCTTCCGGCCTGTGTGTCACGAGCCTGTCCTTAATGCGCTCGTACTCCGTCAGCAACTGTTTAACGGGCACGTCAAAATTCATCTCAACATACTCCACACTGCTATCTCTGTTAAAATCCATGGTGCTTCCTGTGATTGCCCTCGAAAGGTGCTATGAGATTTATAAGGAAATTGTTTTTCGGTCCATTGGCGTCGTGTCCGAAGAGATTCAAAACACCAAAACCCAAGTATGAAAGAATAAAGATCATGCAATTTATAATGAAAGCGTTTAGACCAAATAAAAGTGTGGTTGATATCCAGTGCGATGCTAATATGTAAATGCCATATCTGTGGAAAAACATCACCCTAGGATTTCGTATGAGATCCATTATGAACTTTCGGGGAATACTTTTCACACGCCAGAGACTGAAGAGCACCACATACCATGGATGATTTTTTGGACTATGTGGATCTTGATCGGTGTCAGCGTTGGCGTGGTGTATCCTATGAACAGCAGACCAGGTTAGGGCACTCCGGCCACCGCACAATAACCCAAGGTATAATATTACTACTTCACCAAAAGCATTGATCCTGTCTCTACCATGCGCGAAATATCTATGATACCCGTACGTAATGCCTAAGGCCGAAACCACCCAATATATCATGTATGCGTATAATACTATCATTGAAAATATTTATAGTCCTCCCACACGTGTGGTTTATTTGCATGATGAGTGAAATGCACCAACTTGATGTCAGGATGAAACTCACCGCCCAAGTAGATATACTCGTTGCCTGTTAGTTTCTTGTATTTGTTCATCGTCTTGGCCTGCCATTTGTGCATATCCTGTCCATTTATGACTGCTTCATCACTGCACCAACGTGTCACCCAATTAGTGGGCACAAGTTTAAGTTCCAGTCGTTCATTAACACTGTCCTCCACGAAGTACTGCTCGCCGTTTATGGGACCTTTGGTTATGCCGTTTTCAATGTAGTGTCTCTGCCATTTCAAATGATCCTTGATAAATTTTTCATAAATGTACCTGCAGTCGGTAGGATAATATTTAAAGAAACCACCATTTAAACTGTATCCTTCGCGCTCGGTATCCCTCCACCAACCCGGTATCGACAAAAACTCTCCTCGCTTGACCGGGTATTCGAACAAGTCCTTATAGTCATTGACCAACAACACGTCGATGTCCATCACAATCACTGGTTCGTCTATGTCCATGTTCATCACCGACATCTTGTTCCACTGCATCAACACGTCTTTTCGTATGGGTTCCCTTATCCAATGGAATTGGTACTCGGGAAGTTTGTTCTGTAGGTACTCTTCATACTCAGGTCCATACCTATCACCTATCCTTACGGCGAATATTTTCATATGCGTAGATCCTCCCATAAATCATTCCAATACATTTTTCTCTTTTCACTAAGTCGGTCCAAATATTTTTTTATGCCACTCACTGTGTCTTTTTTCACTGATAAGTTCAATTCAGTAAAAAAATTTTTATCCTTTTGATCAAAATAGGCAAACTTCTCGATTAATTTTTTCTTATGATCGGGCCTAATGTTCCTCACAGACAACACATTCCAATCCGGGTTTCCTTTCTCGGATGTTTCCATCACGTACGAAAACGTAGACACATTTAAATTAAATTTTTCTTTGTAGTAGGCCTTGATTTTATCCAAATCAAAAACATTCAACAATTGCACGGTAAGAGTGAGGTTGTCAATGTGCTTGTGAAAGTGAAGTAAATTGTTTTCAAACTCATCTACATTTATGGGATATCTAATAAACGATAGTTTTTCACCGTAATGATCGCAACTGACCAGCAGTCTTACTCGGCGATACCGTTGAACCAGGTCATTGAAACTATAATTCTTCCATTTTAAATTTGTGAGATTTGTTTCTATGTGCAGATCTATGTTCTGCGCAGACTTTTTGGGCATGTCGTCCAGCAAAAATTTCCAAAATTTTGGAATTGCAAAAGGTTCTCCACCAGTGATAGATAAAATGCCTATCCTTTCCGCGTTCTTTATAAGGTCCTTCTTAAAAATGTCATAACTGCTGTAGGAAACGCCCGGATGTTCGCCCCAGTCTTTGGTCGAATACTTGATGTCAGCAAGTTCCTTCTGTCTACTAGTGCTGTTATAAGGAATGCACATCACACACGACAGATTACAATGATTACCAAAATTACGAATTCTGAGATTTATCTTTTCCACTTTGTTCGGTGCTCTTTCCTCTAGTAGTATGGTTCTCACAGACTGACCCATCGTCTGCTCTTGTCTATAACAAGTAGAGCACATATCGATCTTTTGTCCAGACAGCATTTTGTTCCTAATTTGCTCCATTTTTTTTGAAAGAAAAAAATCAAAAGGACCTACTTTGTCACACTTTGCCTGGTCACCGAAATACTCCTTAGATCTCAAATGATCGGACCAACAACAGAGATCAAAAACCCCTGTGTTGTTGCTGTACACTGTGTCAAAAGGTAACGGACAATAACTCTTGTTTTCTATTTCCAATTCACTATCTCCTCATAGTCCGGCACATTTGTGTTTTTGTAGTAGGGCATCTCGCCGTCTTTGTAGCCCACACCTATCAGGAACGCTACATTCTCCCAGCCTTTTCTAAGAGGGGCAAGTATATTGGTAAACTGTGTGTCTGAATGATAGTAACACTTGCAGAAACTCGCGTGTAATCCCTTTTCCGCGGCCAAAAGTGTAACACCGTATCCGTGCATTGATGCCGATATCATCCATTGCTTGTTGTCTTTGTAATCTATTAACAGCCTTTTGTAATTTTTCTTTATCTGCTTCTCTGTTGGATAGCCAGGCACTTGATAGTAAACCAACAGGTATGGAGCCGTCACTTGTTCGTTAAAACTGAAACCCTTGTACTTGGCCGCCCTTTGCCTGTTGTCGTACGACGGGTCCAGTCTCATCGATTCCCTGCGTTTCCTCCATTCATAATATATTTCCTGCTGTTGTGATAGCGACAAATCTGCGAATGACCTTTTTTCATATCCCGTCACTGTCTGCAGAGCCACCGCCTCTTTCTCTTGCTTGTGCTCAGGACCATAAACATCGATGTTGTACGCCCATAGATTGTTTTTATGAGGCACTAACTCATGAGCGTCCCGTAGGATGCTGTCTATTTGATCTCGGCCAGGGTCGTCTGGTTTGAAGTGATGTATGTTTTCCCTGAACTTCATTAGTTTTTTAAGATTGCTCATTTTTTCACCCCCATTATCATGAAACGTTTGTATTTTCCCATGTCTTTCTCATAGGCTCTAATGTTATTTAGATGCCGGGCATACTGCTCCTCGAAAGAGTCTAGATCTTTTACACAGTTGACGTGTTGTGGCACTTCAACATAGTCATTGCTCTGCAGGACAAATAATGTGTTTTGTGGTGCACTTTGAATGGAATCATATATGATCCGCTGTTCCATGTGCTCACAACTGGTGTTGATCACTATGCTGAAACTTTTGTCTGATATATTCAGATACTCGATGTCTTGCTCAACGAATTCTATGTTTGGGAACAGTATCCTGCCCACTTGTCCCGCATATGGATCGTAGTCATAAGAGTACACGTTCCTCAATGGCTTGATGGTGAAGTTGTCAGACAACAACTTAGCCATTAAACCGTACCATCCGCCCAGCACCGCTATGTCAATACTTTCCTTGGTCTTCATCTTGAAATGATAAGGATACTGGTTCAGGCAGTCGATCAACCACATCTTGCAGTCAAACTGATTCTGACTGAAGCAGTCGAGAGCGTCGGTCAATCTTCCCGGGAATTTGTGAGATATTTTTTTGATGTCTTTGAAAATATCAATTGTTCGTTGATCGTACTTCGCCATACTTGCCATTATACAACACAATGGCACTATTTTCAATGTTTTCCATCCAACTGGTAATCTTATTTGTCTTGATGTATTGGTAATCTATCTTTTCGTTGTATATGTACCGGTCAATGCCTGAGTACAGCCTGAGGTACATGTCTCTATGTGATATGAATTTCTCAAAAATGTGG
>Ga0070746_10002510_pt1 | contig 10902 bp, 11 predicted proteins | sample VirMetDEL_Mar_21_FD_77016 | JGI IMG/M metagenome (GOLD analysis project Ga0070746, IMG submission 77016) | Aqueous microbial communities from the Delaware River and Bay under freshwater to marine salinity gradient to study organic matter... | ecosystem: Environmental > Aquatic > Marine >... | reverse complement strand
TATAGAAAGTTCTTCACTCGCATACCCCTTTAAAAAAATTAATAAACAATTTCGCTGTAAAAAATTATTTAAAATATTTTTACTCTATCTACTCGCTATTCGTTTATATCTTTACTATGTCTTGCTATATATCTTCGCATTTTATTTAATTCGTCTAAGTCACCATTTACTATATCATAATTAGCAATTAAAATATTATAATAATTAATACGCTCATTTTTAATTTTTTCAGCATACCTCCTCTTTCTCATTTTTGATTGTTCGCTTATCTTTCTTTTATATTCCTCGTCAATTTTACATTTTTCTTTAACATACTGGTTTGTTCTCGTCTGTATTTTAAGTCGGTATTCTTCATCTACTGCCTTTCGGTTTCTTACATAATTTCGTTGGTATTCTCTTAACTTATCTCGTTTTATTTCGTCCATATTATAGTTCGTCGTTATATTATATATTAGTTTAATCCTTATATACTTTTTAAAGGATATTAAAAAAAAATTATTAATATTGTTTTGTTGGTGTTATTTTTGGTAAAAGTAAAAGATTGTATGATATATTCTTAAAAAAAAGGTTATAAAAATAACATCTTAAAATATTCTTATTGTTTCGCTGGTACTCTTGATAAAATTAACTATGGATAACTTAAAACGCTTGTTATTGTTTTGTTGGTGTTCTTTAAATGTTTGATAGAGTTTTTTAGAAAAAGGTATAGTACTTTTATGAAAGACTTTATTGATTATTGATTGTTATTGTTTTGCTGGTGTTATTATTTTAAGGAGGGGTGAAAATCAATATTGTTATTGTTTTGCTGGTGTTATTATAAGTTCAGTTGTAGAGATTGTAAAATAAAAAAAAAATTAATTATTCGTCTTGAAGAAACTTTGTATTTGCTACTGGATATGTAGCAGTATATCGCTTATTATTGGTTTCGTTTCCTGTTTTATAATATGTTTTAATATTATCTTCTTGGTGGTTGTCTTTAAAGTAATTTCTAATAGTTTCGCTTACTTGTTTGAAAATATCATTTTCAATTTCTTTGTATAGTCTAATTTTAATAAAATAACCGCCATCGCTATTGTAATCACTTTTATTTTTATTAACAATTGCGTAAGCGTCCATATAATCATTTTTTAGTATCATTTGAACTTGCTGTTTTAGGTTGTTAATACTAATATCGTTAGTTTCGCAAAAGAAGAAAATATGGGGTATTGGTTTATCATCTTTTTCTTGTTTAACATAATTAGTAAATGTATATTTAACAGAAGTAGGTTCGTTAGTTGATACATAAAATAGTTTGATATATTGGAGTGTATCGCTTTGTTTGTTAATAAGTCTAACAATATAATTAAACTCTTCCTGTTTCATATCTTTTCCTGCTTCTTGTAAGTTTAAAGTTAAACTACCTACCCATTCGTTATTTTTATTGATATTCTTAATTAGTAAAGATTTGTAATATGCTGGATATGTATTGATAATATCCTCTTTGATTAGGTCATATACGCTGTTATATTGGTCTTCGTCAGTATTATTTTGGTCTTTTAGTTTAAAATATCCATATATCTTGGGAATTGGGCGGTACTGCTTTTTGGTCGCTGTTGTTTTTTTAGGGGGCATCTTTTTCTATATTATAATATCATTTAATCTTTATATCATTTTTATTTAATCTCTATATTGAATTAAAAAATATATAGGCATATTCGCCATCAATTATAAGCGATGAATTATTATTGTTTGGTAATTTAATATAAATATCTTTAAGATGTTCTACTGGTATTTTGATATTATAATTTTTAATATTATTTAGTGAGTTTTCATTTAAATATCCATCGTTTCCATCGTCAGTTATGTAATTTTTACTAATAATAGTATCGGCGTATATAACATCTTTATAAAATGGTTCTGTTATATCATTTTTAGATACTGATTGTACTGGTTGCGGTATTTGTTGAGGTACTGATTGTACTGGTACTGGTGGTGGTGATGGATTATTAATAATTTGTATTGGCGGTGGATTACTTATAATTTCATTTACAATATTACTATTACTAATTTCGGCATTTTTTTTCGCATTTTTGAATAATTCTTCAATTTTTTCTTTGAATAACGCTGGATTAGTATTTAATTGCTGGTCGTGAGAAATCATATCCTTATTGTCTTCATTTGTTTTATTTTTTTGTCTTCTAATTCTTGCTCTTTCTCGGTTGTCGTAAGCAAAATATTCTTTTTTAAAGTCTTGGTCTTTATCTTTTAATAATTGTCTTCTTTCGTTGATACTCATATTAAAAATACGCTCGTATTCTGCCGTATCATCCATATTAATATTATATGAGATTTTAATTTTTATATATATTACTTGCGTATCCGCAAACATCATAAAAAAATAAGTGAATAAGTTTCCGCTAAATGAGGGTTTCTATATATACAAAGAAAGTTCTTCACCTGTAAAAGTGAATAAGTTACCTTAAAATATGCCTCTCTAATAAGTACCCTGAAAGTTTATCACCTTTAAAAAGTGAATAAATGTCCTCTAATTGGGGGTTTCTATATATACTAAGAAAGTTATTCACCCCCTTTTTTGATGTCTGCGTGAATACGCAAGTTATAATTCTTCATCATCATCTTCATTTACTTCTAAAAAATCACTTAATCTATATGTCTGCTCTTGGTCTTTTAAATATTGTATCAAAAGGTCTTCTCGGTAGGTTGTTTCATATTTGTCTAATTTAGAATAAGTCATCGCAGTTAATATTATATGATATTTTATTTTTAAATGTTTGCGATATTTGGACGATTATTTAATAATTAATAATTATTATTACAATTTTGATAGTATTTTTTATATGTTATTATTATAAAGTAGATAAGGTGGTATAGTATGGTGGATATACCTAAAAAATTGAACCGAGAAAAGTTATATAAATATGGAGAACGGAGCGAAAATATTTTATATGATATTATTAAACAATACCGAGATGATGCTGTATTTACCGACAGATATAATCATTTTGACTATATAATTGAAAGCGATGATAAAATTGTTGTAATTGAATTAAAAACGAGAACATTTGGAAAAGATACTTTTAAGACGACTTTTTTGCCGTTAAGTAAAATAACATATTATAATAATTTTAAAAAGCAAAATGCTAATAAAAAAACATATTTTTTAGTCATTTTTGGTTTTCCTCTCAATATTTTTGATTTAGATAATTGTAGTTTTGAATATTACGCTATACAATATAAAATGGATATATTTAATAATTATAAAATTACTAATAATCCATATGATTTTGATAAGAATATTAATATTAGTATTGAAGATTTGAAACCTGTTGAATATTATTTAAATATTATTAAAACTTTTATATAAAGATTAATTATAATATTATATAATAGTAGATAATCTATATATCAATATGAGTGATACAGAAATTATAACTTTATTTGAAGAAACCGAACCTAAAAAAATTATAAAAAAGCGAACTTACGAACAGCAAAAAGAGCGAATTAAAACATATTTAAAAAATAGATATGCGAATGATGAGGAATATAGAAAAAAAGTTAATAATAACAGATTGATTAGGAATAATTTAAGGTATAATACTAACGAAGAATATAGATTGAAAACTTTGGAATATATGAAAGCATATAAGGCAAGAAAAAAAGAAGAAAATAATAAAATAAAGATGGAAGAAGAGTTAAAGAAATTACAAGATATTCTAAATAAAATGAGTACTGATAAAGAAAAATATAGTTTAAGTCAAATTACAGATGTTAAAAGACTATATGAAAATATTATTAAACAATACCCTGACTATAATACAAAATAGATATAAGAGATTAAAATTAATAGATTATAAGAATGTCTAACGAAAATACAATTTATTATATAGATGATTTAACTGGTGAAAAAAAAATATATTATGGAGAATGGAAAAAATTACAAAATGAGGCAAAAATTGAATTAGAAAAAAGAAATATTAAAATAATCAAAAAAGATAATTATTTGTTAGTTTATGAAGAGAATGATACTGAATAGATTTGCTACTTTACTTATTTTTATATATATGAAAAAATAAAAAAAATGATATATGAAAATGAAGATATTATAATATACTCTTATAGTATAGGAAGATGACCGAAATGATAGTAGATAATCACCCTAAAAATGACTTTGAAAAAAATGATGAAGAAAATATTTGCGAAATCTGTTTTGGAAATTGTAAATGCGATAAATATAAATGTAAGGAATGCGATAATAGCATATGTATTGAGTGTGCTGAAAATTGGAGCAAAATGGACGCAAGTAATAAAGGAATTAATTATATTGTTAAATGTCCTTTTTGTAGAGAAACAAATGTATATAACTATGATGATTTAACAAATGAGGAATATAAAGTATTTTATATTAATTTACGAAAAAGATTAGGTATTCTCAAAAAACCTTTATGGGAACAGCAGAAGATTTGCGAAAAATATTGCGATGATTTATTATATGTTAAATACTGGGTAAAGCGAATGAATGAAGATACTAAATTAAGATGTGATAAAAAGTTTTATGAAAGTATAGCGAATGATATTAGCATAATCGCAAAAAATAAATATGAAGTTTTAGATGGCGACAAAATACATAGAGATTACGCAAAAGCAATTGACGAAATTGACGAATTAAAAGATAATAAACGATTATATGATAGTTGTAAAGCATATAACGATACTATTAGAAATAAATTAGTTAAACAGCAAAGCGAATTACAAAAACAGACCGAAATGATGAGAAATATGGAGAAACAAAATGAATTATTATTACGACAAAATAGGGAATTATTTAATAAAGTAAATGATATTTATAATATTGTAAAAAACAAAAATGATATTAGAAAACCTCAGCAGGTTATTAAGACAATAGAGAATAATATTAAAGATGTAGTAGATAAGATTTATCATTTGAATATTAATATTGTATTAAACGATGGGCGAAAAATGATATAAGGATTTAACAATATTATTTATTATAGTGAAGGACTAAAATATAATATGTTTGAAAAGATTACAGAATATGATATTTATGGCGGAGGTTATAAAAGTGATTATTACAATATGTATTGTTATAAAAAAGATGTAGAGCGTATCAATAAACTTTATAATAAAAAATATGATTATGATAGTATTGTTAAATTAACTAAACTTAAAAATAAATATTATAATAATTGGTTTGGTAAAAGTGAAATATCATCAGGAATACCTTATGGTGTTGTTGTATTTAATTTAAATTATAGAGAAACTTATGAAACTAATTTTTATATGCCTATTGAAGGTGAATGTGATACTAAACGAAACTATGAATTAAGTTTAAATGAATGGAAAGGTATAAAAACTTTACAATTAAAAATTAAATGTAAAGACGATATTAATAAGAAAATTAAAGATGTATTACAAGATTGTTATGATAATATGATAATTATTGATTTTGGATTTGACTATATATTAGTTATTGAAGAATTGCCGTTGTATTCTTATAATAGTGTAATTGATGAGAGTAAGCATAATAACAATTATATTATAAAATATTACTATTATGATGATAAATATGTTAGTAAATATTTAAATAATTATAAAAAACGAGATAGTTTTGATGATTTAATAGAACTATTTGAAGTTGAGAAACCTAAAAAAGTAATTAATACTAAACAGAAGATTTATGATGATATATGTAGAACTTTGAAAGAAACTGATTTAAGCAAAGCAGAAGCATATAAAAAACATCTTATTAAGAAAAAAGAGCATTTGGAAAAAAGGGCGAATATTGCCCCTAAAAATAAAAAATGATATATGGATTATTTTTTTTATTTATATTAAATATGTTGATGTATGAAACTGATACTGGGGGTATATTAGTTAATATTGTAGGACTAAAAAAAGGGTTATGGAATAATTATAACATAACTGATGAAAATTGTAATACTTGCTTTTGTTGTACGAAGAAAGTATTAAAATATATTTATACAATTGTATTTAAGAAACTTTTAAATGATAATATGGAATTATATATTAATATTATGAGTAATTTAGATAAGACATATTTTTACATATTGCCGAATGATAAATATATTAGAAAATATTACATCAGGAGAGGTGATAATATTACTGAAAATGATGTCAAAATATCAAGAAAATATGGATATTATTTCGGTGGTATTGTAGTATTAAATGAAAATTATAATAATACGAAAACGATGTATGGTATTGATTGGATTGATACTTTTTTAAGAGGGAATGGTATAGCGAGAGAAATGATAAATGAATTGGAATGGGTATTGAAAATTACTTTAATACCTATAAATATATGTCTTGCTTATAATTATTGGAAAAAATATCTATACGATACTTATAGATGTGATAATATTGAAAAATTAAAAAATAGATTATTAAAATGGTGTAATAATATGGGAGATTATTATGAATTAGCATATAATATTGAAGGATATGAAAAAATATTTTATGATGATATAAATATTGAATATAATAAGGAGATAACTACGATTAAACTGATATATGATTATTAAAATGCCGTAAAGATATAAACGAATAGCGAGTAGATAGAGTAAAAATATTTTAAATAATTTTTTACAGCGAAATTGTTTATTAATTTTTTTAAAGGGGTATGCGAGTGAAGAACTTTCTATATATATATAGAAACCCCCATTTTAAGGAAACTTATTCACTTTTTAAAGGAGTGAAGAACTTTCAGGGTACTTATTAGAGAGGCATATTTTAAGGTAACTTATTCACCTTATTTTTTATGATGTTTGCGGATACGCAAGTTATTAGCAAGGCGTGAATAACTTTGAGAGAGTGAATAACTTTCTTAGTATATATAAGAACCCTCATTTTAAGGAAACTTATTCACTTATGAAGAACTTTCAGGGTACTTATTAGAGAGGCATATTTTAAGGTAACTTTTTCACTTATTATTTATGATGTTTGCGTTATACGCAAGTTATTATGAATAACTTTGAGAGAGTGAATAACTTTCTTAGTATATATAAGAACCCCCATTTAGAGGAAACTTATTCACTTTTTAAAGGCGTGAATAACTTTCTTAGTATATATAAGAACCCTTATTTTAAGGAAACTTATTCACCTATTTATTTTTTTGATGTTTGCGTTATACGCAAGGCAAGTGAAAAACTTTCTATTTTTTAAGGGAGAAAATAAAAAATGATATAAGGATTAAAATATAATATATATTATAGGGAAAGAATGAAAGACTTTGAAAGTAATTTATTTTCAATAAAAGACGAATATAATAATATCAGTAATAGTATAATAATAGCGAAAGATTATATATATGAGAATGGTAAGAAATCTAAACTATTTACACTAATAGATAAGGAAGATATAAGTAAGATAAAGAAAGATTATCACTATTACGAATTAATACTGGAAAAAGAAGGATATTGTTATAAAATGTATTACGATATAGATTTGTATGTAGATAATAAAGATATATACGAATATAATACGAAACTTAATCAATTTAAAGAAACGATTACGAAGTATTACAAAGAATTAGATGATAATTTCAATAAAGATGATATTATTGAATTAGAAGCATCACGAGATAGTATTGATGGGAAATATAAAATATCTAAACATTTTATAATACCTATATATGTATTGAAACCTGAAAATCTATATGTATTATTTACATTTATTAATACAAAAATACAGAATGAAATAGACGCTGAGATATATGACGCTATTGATAAGGAAGTATATATCAAGACACCTAAAAAATCGCATCAATTAAGGTTATTAGGACAGACTAAAATAGGAAAACCTGATAGTATATTAAAATGTAATAACCCTAATATAAAAATAGAAGATACTTTAATAACTCAATATGATACTGATAATAAAAAGTTAATAAATACTGATGAAATGGAGATAAAATTGAAAAAGATGGCGGATAAGAGGGGATATATGATAAATGATGTAGAAAATACAATAGATAAAGAAGATTTGGAAATAGGGAAAATGGGGTATAATTATAAAGATATGCTAAATATTAATTTAAAAATACCTAAAAATGATATATTTATTGAAGATATATATTTTGTAACATCTTATAGGTGTTGCGATATAAATAAATATTTAGAAAGAGATTGTATAACATATTTATCAGTAATAGAAAATACACCTGAAAGGAAACAAACTTTTAGGTTATGGTGGGTAATTGGTACAATATTAAAAAAGTATAAAATAGATTATGATATATTTGAAGAATGGACTTTAAAAGCATATAAGACAAACTTAAATGAAGTTAGAGCAAAATGTAGGGCGAAATGGGATATGATGAAGACGACTAAATATGGATTAATACATTTGATTAATATTGCTAAATTATATTATAAAGACATTTATTTAAAAATTGTATTTGCTAAAAAGTTTAATAAACAATACTATTATGATAAGGACGAATGGGAAACAATTAATAAGTCGGTAGATGAAATTATGGATATAAACAAATATTATAAACAGGGGAAAATAGGACTAATAACAGATGAGAATGTAGGAGGTGGAAAAACGAATGCTGTTATTAGATTTACAAAAGAGAATATAAATAAAGAACATTTTACGATAATATTTAGTAATCGCATATTATTTGCGACTGAGATAAGCAGTAGATTTTCAGTAGAATTAGGAAATGATAAAGTAATAAATTATGACGAAAATAGAAAAACGATGCCTGATTTAAAAGATTTTAAAGTATTAATAATATCATTTGAAAGTTTATTAAAATGGAGGGAAGTAATTAATAAAAGAATTAAAAAGACGACTAAGTTGATATGTATATATGACGAGTTTGAAACACTCCATAGAAATATAACAGCAGAAACGATGAAATCTCCATATAAAACAATAGTATATATATGCGAATTATGGAGAAAATCAGTATTTAATATAATAATAGATGCTTATATGACAAGGAATACTTACGAGTTTGTTAATAAACAAAATGAATTATCAGGAAAAAAAGGTAAAATGGTATATATAGATACAGAAAATAAGAATAATTATCCAAAAAGTTTCAATATAAGAGGAATTGCTAAGACCGAAACAGAAAGGGAAGAGATGATGAAATATTATACGGCGGATATGGGGAAAATATTAAACGAGAATGAAGAGAATAAAATAGTAATATTTTGCGAAGTATATAAGTCGGTACAATATATATATAGTTATTTGATTAATACTATAAAAATCCCAAAAGATAAAATAGCAATACATACAGGAAAAAATAAAGATTATTTGACTGACGAAGAATTAGATGGGGCAAAAGATTATTTCAGGGATAAAAGCAAGATGATAGGTGTAAGGGTGTGGATTTATACGAGTAGTATATTAAATGGAATATCAATTGAAAATGTCAAGTTTAATAAATGCTACGGAATAATAACAAAATATTCAAAACAATTACAATCATCAGTCGGTATATATGCGAATGACTTTTTAAATGCTATCGCGAGAAGTAGATTAAATAACGAATGGGAGGTATATATTGATAAGAAAGAGAATACAGCATTTACATATAAAAAATATAAACAGATGAATACTGATGTATCAATTGATAGTAAAATAGAAGTAGCAATAACAAAAGAATTAAATATACAAGAATTAAAAAGACAAGTAGATGATTATGATAGTGATGAAAATGAGATAATCAATACATCAGTAGAAATAGCAGAGTTAAATAGTTATATTAGAAATCCAAAAAAATATAGATTTGATGTATCAAGTGGATTAAGTGCTATAAACTATATTAAAGTATATGAAAAATATGATATGACTGGTAAGGTGTTATATGAGATAAAATATGATAAATATATTGAATGGAAAGAGAAAGGATATTTGACAGGAGATACAATAGCGAATGATATAATAAATATTGTAATCAAGAATAATAGTATTACAGAAGAATTAAACGGAATATTTAAAGAAGAAGTATTAATATGTTTAGCGATTATAAAATGGAATTATATAAATATGAGATTAGATATGAAACAAAAGTTTAATAAATTATTATTAAATGATGGTGATAATCTTATATGTGGTAAAATGAAATCGGTAGTAATATCAAATTGGGATAAAAGAGAATTATACAATATTGACAGAATACATACAATATTAGAAAAGTATTATGGAATAAGTGGGGAAATTAAGGATAGAATGGTAAAAGTTATTATGGGAGATTATAATTTAAAGAGATGGTTGGATAATTGGATTGCTATAATAACAAAGGAAAGAACAGATAGTTTTAATCCTATATTTGTAATTGAGATATTGAAAAATGTATTTAATATTACAAAATTAAAAGAATTGCCTGATAAGATATGCCCTGAAAAAATAGATGAATTAGAACTATATGAAAAAAGTAAAGAAACAATAAATAAGTTTAAAAAGAGTTTGGGTTGTAAAATAACACCTGACCCTAAGACGAGAAAAGGTGCTATATTTATAAAATATTTAAATGAAATATTAAAAGATACAGGATATATGTATAAAGCAATAACAAAACAAAGATATATAATTAATTATGAATTAGTTAGAGTAAATATAGAAATTGAAGTAAATGAGGTAAAAGAAAAAGTTGTAAGTGATTTTTGGGAGAGAATATGGGATAATAATAAAATAAGTTTTATAGATGATGATATTGACGAGTAAATGATGATTATTATTTTTATAATTAACTAATTTTTAGGGTTTAGTTAAAAAATATTGTAGCATTTGCTATAATAACAAAATAAATTAATTTTATATCATCTTGCGTAGATACGCAGACATCAAAAAAAAAAGTGAATAACTTTCTTAGTATATATAAGAACCCCCATTTAGAGGAAACTT
>Ga0070746_10002509_pt1 | contig 10902 bp, 1 predicted proteins | sample VirMetDEL_Mar_21_FD_77016 | JGI IMG/M metagenome (GOLD analysis project Ga0070746, IMG submission 77016) | Aqueous microbial communities from the Delaware River and Bay under freshwater to marine salinity gradient to study organic matter... | ecosystem: Environmental > Aquatic > Marine > Coastal... | reverse complement strand
GCGACAAGGTTGCCGACAGGTTCAAGCGCGAAGACCAGCTGCTGCGCCGCGAGGAGATCCAGGTCAACAGGCAGCTTGCCGAGCGCCGCGTTGGCATAGCGGAGGGCGAGCTTGGCTTGCGGCGCGAGCAGCTCGAGCTGACCAAGCAGGAGCAGGCACGCCTAGCCGATCTCGAAGAGCGCAAGATGAGCCTCAACGAGGCGGAATCAAAAGAGCTGAGCGAGCTGCGCCAGCGGCAAACGGATCTGGCGGAAAGAAAAGAGGCACGCGAAGCCAAGGAGTCCGAGGCCCAAATGGGCTACATGACCTCGCGCGCAAGGCTGTACGACGCGCAAGCGGGGGCGCTGACCGACGAGCAGGCCGCCGACAAAGCCGAGCGCGACGCCCTGGCTATGTCGGGAGCCCAGGCGGTGGAGAGCCACTTCGCCAAAATTGGGACTATTCCTGTCGACCAACTTCCCGCTGGGGCGCAGTACATCGCCGAGCGGCAAAAGAAGTACGACGAGGTCCTGACCGCGATCCAACAGGCCGGAACCTCCAAGGAGATCTCGGCGCATCTGAAGAGGCTCGACCTCCTCATGTCGGAGGACGATGTCATGATCGAGAAGTCCCAAGCCGATTGGACGCTTGGGCAACTAACGAACGGGCGGCAGAAGCTCGTCGAGGAACTGCTGGAGTCAGAGGCCGAGTACGGCATTCCGGCAGGCGCAATCGAAAAGGCCTATGACGCCTCGTCAAGCGATCCGCAGCAGCTGCGCAAGGACATCGAGCGCTTGCGCGAGCTGAAGTCCCTGGGTGAGGAGTTGCAAGCCATCGACTCGGAGGTCTTGCAGATCAAGTCCGGTGGCCTGACCGGGCCCAATGCCAGCGCGATCACGGCCAAGTGGAAAACCATGGAGAGCTGGGGCCAGGGTGAGGACGCCATGCAGGACGCCATTCAGGCTTGGAAGTCCGTTGAAAGCAGCATGGAGCAGCGCGTGGAAGCGGGCCGCTACCTGCTGGCTCGCACCCACCTGGAGGCAGACCCGACGCTGCACTCCGCCCGCAATGCCCTAGTCACCTCGCGCCAGGAGCTGAACGCCAACAAGCAGCGGTACCAGCAGTCCCTGGACATGCTGAGCGCTGTGAGCCAGCAGCACCTGCCGCCCATGGATCAGAGCCTGGGGGCCCTGGCGGTCCTGGAAAGCCCTGAGGCGGCAGCCGAGCTGGGCCTTACAATCAGCCCGGAGGCAGCGCAGCTGGCGGGTGAGCTGAACGACATCCTTGGCGCACAGAGCGGATCGGTAAGCGATCAGGCCCAGGCTGGCATGATGGGCAAGCAAAGCCTGTACAGCTCGCTGGCCCTGGCGGCCGAGCAAATGGGCGGGCTTGCGCCCGAAACGGCGGCTGAGCTGTTCGGGGTACTGACCGAGCTGCGGCCCGGCGGCAGGTACGAAGAGGCTGGCCCCAAGATCTTGCAGCTTCTGGAGGATCAAGTGGAGGCTGCGGCTGCGGAGGAGCAGCGTCGCTCCACAACTGCCACAGGCGCGGCTTCGTGGGCAATGCAAAAGTAGAAAGCTATGACGACTTCTGATCCGGGACAGGGCGGGACGAACTGGCAAAAGGTCGCGCAGCGCCACCGCAACATGGCGCGCGCCGTTCTCGGCAGCGACGACAGGCCGAGTTCGTTTGACCTTAGCCAGCAGGAGATGTTCAACCTGTCTCGGGTTGGGCGCGACAAGAGCGAGAAGGGTTTCTGGGAAGGCGTGTTCACCGACGCCACCGGAGACATTGACCCCCTGCGTCCCCTTCCGTTCCTCGGCACGATCTCCGAGGCTGTCGGCTCCGATCGCCTGGACGATGCGTTCATGCGCTTCTCGGAGAACAAAGCCTCGCGCGACGACATCGAGCGCATCTCCAAGTACCTGGAGTGGAGCGAACGCGAGTCCACCACGCTGTCCAACATCGGCGCGATCACCGGGCAGGTCGGCGCGTTCATGGGCGAGAACGCGATCACCATGGGCGTCCTTGGCAGCGTTGGCAAGGTGGCCAAGATTGGCCTCGACGCCAAGCGAGCCGCGCTGCTGGGGCGCATCGCCGAGGTCGGCATCGTCAAGGGCAGCCTCAACGCGGGCCGCAAGTTCGGCACCGCGCTCAAGTCCTCGGCTGCTGGGCGTGGAGCTGCGGCGGTCCTAGAGAGCAAGGTCGGGTCGGCGCTCAACACCGTGCTGATCAAGACTCCGGCGGCCATGGCCAAGGGCATGGTTGGCGCGGACACGCTGACCGGAGCCGCCGGGATGCTGGCGGGCAAAGAGCTGATCGCGCAAACCGGCGGGGTTGTTACTGGTTTGCTGAACGGCGACGACGCTGGCTATGGCGCTGGCCGCGCCATGAACGCCGCGCACCTGCGATACCTGCAAGAGAAGTACAACTACGATGTCAGCCAGTACGGGCTGGAGGTTGTAGCCAACAACGACCTGTCGTTGCTGGAGTTCATGCCCCGTGCCCTGTTCGAGCAGTACATCGAGAACTGGACGGAGCAGGTCGGCGGCTCGCTGACGGTGGGCATTGCCGCCCTGAACAAGGCAATCAACAGCCAGTTCATCGAGAAGGTCATCCTCAAGAGCGCGGCGGGCGAAGGCCTAGAAGCGGGCGCGCGCCGCGTCTTCGAGCGCGTGGCGTCCACCGGGTACAACGGCATCGTCCAGGAGAACTTCGAGGAGATCCTGGGGGCGACCGCAACCCAGCTTGCCGGTGAGATCACCGGAGACGAAGAGTGGTCGAACACCTACAAGGAGTTCTGGACCGCGCAGAACTGGCTCGAGATGTCTGCGGGCATTGCGCTTGGCAGCGGCGTGGCCACTCGCGGAGCGGCTGCGTTCCAGGGCGCAATGGATTCGTGGGCTGGCGGGGCCAGCGGCACCTTCCGGCGCGAAGCTGCACGGGGGCGCAAGCTGCGCGAGGATCTAGCGCAGGCCGCCATCGACGCACGCAACAACGCGCGCGGCACCGACGATGACTCCCCGCAGGCCAATGTCTGGCGAGGCACGCCCGAAGAAGAGGGCACGCTGCGCAAGGGACTGCTCGACGGCTTCCTGCTCAACAAGGCAGAAGAAGAGCTGGCGGTCCGCCAGGAGCGCGGAGAGACAGGGCTGCCCACGGCAGAGGAGATGCTGGCTAACGAGCGCACCATGCTCGAAGCCAAGTACGGCGCCGAGGCTGACGCCGAGGTGGATCGCCAGATCCACACGATCAACAACATGGAAGACGGGGCGCGCCAGCGCCACATCGACCAGCTGACTGGAGCCACGCCTGCCGAAGAAGAGGCTCCGATGCAGGGCCCGGCCCTGCCCGAGGAGGCCCCGATGCAGGGGCCCCAGCTGCCATTGCAAGGGCCGCCTGCGCCGCAAGCAGCGGCAGAGGCGGAGGCAGAGGCAGAGCCCGAGGCTCAGCCCGACGAGCCGAGGCAGCAGTTCTTCGAGGGCGACACTCGCTTCTTCGACGAGGACGCGGAGCGACCCGGTGTCGTGTCCCAGGAAGCGCAGGATCGGGACCGCGAGCAGTACGCGGCAGAGGCGGCGGCAGCGCAGCGCGACCTGGGCGGCGAAACCCTGGCCTACGACGAGCTGGACGACAACCAGAAGCGCCTGGTCAACATTGCGTTCCGCAACAACAAGTCCGTCACCTTTGCCACGGGGCTCGACGGTGTCGCGGAGCATGACCGCGCGACGGGCCGCATCCGCATCGACGCATCCAAGGCGCCGCAGTACAAGCTGGATGTCTCGCCGGACGGCACGGTGGGCGAGCTTGTGCCCCTGACGCCCGAGCAGTCGGTCGAGGCCAACTTCCTGCACGAGGGCTTCCACCGCCTCGTGCGCAAGTTTGGTCGGGGCTACACCAAGTTCGTAGCCGAGCAGATGGACAAGGTCCTGCCCGGCATTCGTGCGCGCAACCAAGCGCAGTACGAGTCGGAGCACGCCGCGTGGCGCCAGCGGATGCTGGAGCAAGGCCGCGAAGTCTCGGAGCTGTCTGCCGAGGACGCCTACGAAGAGGGCGTCACCCGCACCCTTGAGTCCTTCGTGGGCTACATGGGCCTGCTCACGAAGAACAACGACCTGCAAGGCTTCCAGGCCATCCTCGAAGAGCAAGGCACCGGCCTGTTCGGGCGCGTTGTGGACGCCATCGAGAACGGTCTGCGCGCCGCCGCATTCCTGGGGCCCAAGCGCCAGCAGTCCGTCACAAACCTGCGCAACGCCCTGGCTGATGTCGAGGCATTGGGCGACCTCAGCAAGCTGAGCGACGAGCAGCTTGTCCGCAGCGCCGCCATCGTGCAGGACTTCTTCGAAGCGTGGCGTGGCGCTGGCGATCAGCAGCTCGACAGCGACGAAGCAAACCTGCTGGGCTGGCGGCAGGACATCGCCGCCGATCAGGCGCCGATTGCCGAAGGCCCCAGCGAGGAGCTGACCAAGGCGCGGGTGCTGCTGGCAAAGCTGGAGGCCCAGCTCGCGGTCCAGGAGCAGAAGAAGAAGAACAAGCTCAACGAGAAGAAGCGCAAGGACCTTGTGCGCCGCGTGAACAAGGCGAAGCGCAAGGTCAGCGAGCTGGAGAAGGCCGGGGCTGAGGCTCAGGAGCGCGCCATTGCGGAGCGGCAGCAACGCATACAGGAGCGCGCCCAGCGAGTTGACGCTGTGCCGCAGCAGCGGGCCGAGGCGGAGCGGGTTGCCGCTGAGCAGGCCGCTGAGCGCCAGCGAGCGGAGACGGAGTCTCGCCGAGTTGCCGCCGAGCAGGCAGCGGCTGAGCGACAGGCCGCCCTGGTTGAGTCGCAAGCGGAAGAGCTGAAGTACATCGACGAGCGCCTTCCGATGCTGCGCGCACGGAGGCAGGCGCTGACCGGACGCACCGACGCCCGCAGCCTCAGGCTCGCCCAGAGCTTCGACACGGAGATCGACGCGCTCATGCAGCGCCAGTTCGAGATCCTGCAACAGGGCCCCACCCAGCTTCCCTCGACAGAGGTTGGGCCGCAGCTGCCCGTGCAGGGGCCTGCGCAACTGCCCGCAACTGAGATCGGCCCGCAGTTCCGGCCATCCACGGAGTTCGGGCCACAGCTCCCGGTCCAGGGGCCGCCGCAGCTTCCGAACCTGCCCGTGCAGGGACCGGCTGCGCTACCGGCCACGGACATCGGGCCACAGCTGCCTAACCTCCCGGTGCAAGGCCCGCCGCTCCCCAACCTCCCGGTGCAGGGTCCGCCCCGCCCGGTTGGCATGCTGAGCAACGCAGAGCTTGACCAAGAGTGGGCTAGCTTCGGGCGCACGGACAACCCTCCGCGCCAGATCAAGCTGCGCGTGCTCGAGCAGATGCGCGGCAGAGCTACGGCCCCGCTGCAAGGTCCGGCGCAGCTGCCCGACACCAGCTTCGGGCCGCAGCTGCAAAAGGCTCCGGCGGACATGAGCTACCGCGAGCTTCAGCAGGAGGCAAAGCGGGTCGGCGTCCGGGCAAACCAGAAGCGCCCTGAACTACAGGCCGCTATCGAGGCGAGCCGCCGAGGCGAGGAAGCTCCGCAAACGCAAACCCAGGCGCAGCCCGAGGTTCAGGCAGAGCCCGAGGTTCAGGCGCAGGGCACCATGCCGCCGGAGTTGTTGGAGGGAGAGCGGGAGCTGGGAGCTTTCCTTGCGTTTACGCGCGCCACAAAGATGGCGGAAGACCTAGGGTTCGAGAATGTGCCCTGGTCGGAGATCGAGCAGGAGCTTGAAGACAAGTCCCTGCAAGAGGAGCTGTCGCCCCAGGAGGAGATGCTGCTGGAGTATGGCCCCATGATGGGCCCGGATGTCTTCGACTTTTGGATGGAGCGCGACGCGGCGTTGCTGGATCAGCGCGACAAGCTCCGGCAAGCCGAAGAGCAGGCGCAGACGGACCCACGCAACGACAAGCAGCACAACCTGCCGAGGTTCATGCTGGGCCGCGTCGGGCCCGATGGCCGGTTGCAGTTCAACCTGCACATCCCAGCCGAGTCTCTGTCTGTCTCCGCAGAGAGGCTTGCGAAGGGGGATAAGTCCGATGTGGTCGAAGGCCTCATGTCCCCCGTTGGCGGCTACAGCAAGCTGGTCTGGTGGGACGGGATGATGAAGGAGGCGTTCACGGCTGCGATGCAGCAGGACCAGGGGCTGCGGGTTAGGGCCCAGTTCTGGGCAAAGCAGGGAGCGAGCGTCGGTAAAGATGCGCGGAAAGAAGGGTCCGACAAACTCCAGGCGCTATCGCGTGATGTTGAGAAACTAGGCAAGGCGCTTTACCGCGATCTCGGCAGGCAGGCCCGCGAGGCGTTCGTGCAGGAGTACGCGGACTTCATCAACGGGCTCAACCTTCGCGGCCAAAGGCCTTCGCGTCAGATCGGCTTGACGCCAAGGGAAGTTGCGGAGTCCATGCTGCCTATCTCGGACTTCGCATCCACAAGGGAGATGATGCGGATGCACGACGGGGCGCCCGCTGCTGCGCGCCGAGCCGTCGACGGCCTAGTGTCCCGTGAGAAGTTCATGGCGTACAGCAAGGAAGCCCCGGCGCTGTTCGACGCCATGCAGAAGCCCGAGCTGCTGTACGACATCGTGAAGGAGGCGCTCGTCGCGGACGCACTCAAGGCCACGGAGGGGCTCGTAACTGCGGCGGCAACTGGCCACGCAATCGAGCTGTTCACTAAAGCCAACCCCACGCTGATCTCGCCGGAGATGGCGAAGCTCATGACGCGCTTCTATGTACAGCGCGCCACCGCCAACCCCGGGCTCGTGCCCATGGTGGGCGCCTCGCCGGAAGGCTTCGACATCAACAGGGAAGCGGATCGTGCCGCAGCATGGCAGGACTTCCTCAAGAAGCAGCGCCATCGCATTACAAACCCTGACGGTAGCACGGGCGTGCTGGTCCACTCCGGCCGCAGCGTGTTCAAGGAGGGCGTGCCGAAGACCAACAACTACCGCCCCTTCTTCCAGGCCACGCTTGTTGACCCGAAGCAGATCAACTACCAGCTGGAAGGGTTCTACTACTTCGTCAAGAAGTCGAAGGCGCGCGCTGACCGAGCGGCGATCAACCCGTCCACGGGCTTTGAATACGACGGGAAGGAGGCTCTGGGCTATGCGCTGGTGGGTGGCTACAAGCGCATGATGGACTACCGCAACCCAGCGGACCGCACAGAGCTGGCGGAGAACACGGCCTATGAGGCCATGTACCGCAAGTTCAGCAAGCCGGGCTACCGCAAGCCCAGCGACATCCCCGAGGGTATGGCGAAGGACATCTTGCAAGAGATCTCCAGCTTCAGCGACATCATTAGCGACGCTCACGGAGTCCAGGGTCCCTGGGCAAACCCCCGCCTCTACAAGCCAAGCGACGGGGCTCAGTTTGAAGCCGAGTTCCTGGACATCGCAGGCCCCCAGTCCCCCAATTCCTGGGACCGCAACAGCGGGCAAGAGATTGCGGAGTGGACCGCAGTTGTCCTGGGCAACCCGGCGGCCATGCAGACCTTCAAGCTGCCGCATGAGCTGGACAACGAGGCCGCCGGTATCGACAGGACCTTCTTGCAGGCAGACACCTACGACGCATGGAAAGCCTGGGTCAACGCGCCCGGAGCGTTCCAGTCCGTTGACTGGTGGCTCAGCCCGGAGACGCGCACCTTCATGCGCTCCCTGGCCCATACCGCCCTGGACTCGCTCAACGAGCAGTACACCCCACACCCGGACACCTACCGCAGGCAGGACTACGAGTGGGAGGCGCCGAGCAACTGGAGCAAGGCCGAGCATCACGGCTTGGTCAAGGCAATCGAGCGCTCTGGCGCTGACGCCTTCATGGCCACCGAGGACGGCTATGAGCATTACTCGTTCCTGAATCCCCAGGAGCAGCTCCAGAACATTGCCAATACGCCCCATGGCCCGCGCGATGCGGTGCAACAGAACATCGCCAGGGGCATCTCGGTTGGCGCCGCGACCGCTCCGTTTGCCGCCAAGCCAAAGTCGAAGCTCGACATGCGCGCGGCAACGCCCGAGCCCGTGGGCCCGGCGTTCACGCAGGCCATCTACGACCCGACTGGGCGGGCCATCAGCAAGACGGTGGGCGTCGTATCCACGGACGATGGCGGCCTGCAATACATTGCTGAGCTGACCCACGAGGAGCAGGCTCACGGCGTGTTCGCGGTGGAAACCCCAGAGGTCCCGCTCAACATGCGCAGGGCTGCTGCTCAGCACATGCTGCACTACGCCATGGACAGCGGGGCCGAGCACATCAGCGTCTCTGACCCGGAGCTGGCGCAAACGATTGCGGAGCTGTCGGGGGCAGAGGTGCTCGAGGATGGCCTCATCCGTTTGGACAGCCGCGTCTACGAGCGGGCCGGGGAGCAATACGACCTGGGCCGCATGAAGTCTGCGCGCAACCGCATGGAGCAAATGACCGGGCGGCGCATCTGGTCCGACAACGACCGGCAGTTCAACCTGGAAAGGGACACGACTGCCCCGGCCTCGCGGGCGGACGCCGATGCGCGGACGGACTACGAGCGGGTGGATGCAATGATGACCACCTACCTCGCCGGGCTGGACCGCAATGTCCACTACACCAACCTGCTCTCGCAGCAGCACGAGGAGGCGCTCGTTGCATCTTTGCCGGAGGGCGCAAGCGAGAAGGAGAAGGCCGCGCATGTGAAGCGCATGGGCGCAGCGATCCACCTGTGGATCGACATGAAGGGCAACGATGCGGGCATGTCCTTTGACCAGCTGGTGGCCAAGTACCGGGCCGACCTCAAGGCAAAGGGCATGACGGAGACGGCGGAGAACAAGCGGATGCTTGAAGACGCCCTCACCCTGTCGGGCCCCGCTCTCGTGCTGGCCGAGAAGATTGCCCAGCAGAACCTGGAGTTCGGTCAGCGCCTTGTGGCTGCGGGCCTACTCAAGGATGCGCGCGAGTATTACTCGGCACGCCTGTGGTTCATGGATGCGAAGGACGCCGAGGGCAAGGACTTCACCGACCCCTCAGTCGGGGCCATTGAGCCGACGCGCCCCGGTGGCCGCTTCCTCACGGGGCTTGGCGGTCGTGCAAAGAAGCGGGTGTACAACTCGATCCTCGATGGCTGGGCCGAAGGCCGCAAGCTGACGATCGACAACGCCATCGTCGCGCAGCACAAGGTCATGCGTGACGGCAACGAGGCCGTAGCAAACGCCGCCTTTGCCAAGGTGCTCCAGGCCAGCGGGGCCATCGTCAAGGTCAAAGCTGGGCAGCGTCCGCCGGAGGGCTATGTCAAGATCAACAGCAACAGCCGCTCGTTTGACGGGATGTACGCGCTGCCTCAGCACGCGCACGAGTTCGGAGCCCTGACGACGCGCTTCAGCTGGGAGGGCTTCGGCCGTGCCGGTCGCGCGCTGCGGGGCATCTACAACTTCCAGGCGAGGGCGAAGAGCACGCTGCTGTTCACCAGCCTGTTCCACCACCAAGCGTTCATGCGGAGCTACTTCTACTCCGTGCCGAACGCAATGGATCAGGTGGGTGACATCTACCCCCTGGCGAGGGCGAGCTTCCAGTCCCTGTACAACCCGCAAGCGGCCAACCAAACGCTGCTCAAGAGCAAGGCGGCACGCCAGGGATGGGACGCCATCATGTCCTTCCACCCGGATGTTGACATCCTGGTGGCCAACGGGCTGACGCTCAGCATGGGCCTGAGCTACAGCCTCAAGGCTGAGTACGACCAGCAATGGCGGCGCACCTTCGTTGAGTCGATGGCCGGGAAGGTCAGCCCCCGAGCTGGCGAGTTCCTTGCGAACAAGCGGGTGGCCTCCAGCAACTTCCTGTTCGGGAAGATGGGGACTGCGCTCAAGGCGCAGGCCGCCCTGCTGGAGTACCGCCACATGCTCCACCAGAACAAGGACGCGATCTCCAAGGGGGAGATCACCCCGAACCAGATCGCAGCCATTGTTGCGGAGAAGACCAACGACGACTTCGGTGGCCTGAACCTGCGGCGCGGCAACCAGATCATCGGCGGGGCGCGCAGGCCTGGAGCCCAGCTTCTCATGCGCACCTTCTTCCTGGCGCCTGACTGGACGGAGTCCAACTTCAACACCATGTGGAAGGCGTTCGGGATCATCCCCCGCACCGGGGACAAGGAGGAGCGCAGCGCCATCGGGCAGGCGCAGTACGAGAAGCAGCGGGAGCTGCAATCGCGCGCCTACATGACCATGTATGCGCAGGCGATGGTGCGCAGTCAGGCGATCACGCTTGCGTTCAATGCGCTGATGGCGGGGCTCGATGATGAGGAGACTCTCGTGAGCCTGTACGGACGGTCCCTTGGGACCGCGTTCGAGGACGCTGCCCTCGGCGTCATTCCGAAGGACTTCAACTTCCTCAAGGCCGACATCACTCTCATGCAAGAGTGGTTCGACGAGATGATGGGTGCGCCCGGCTCGGCAAAGCATGCGGGCAGTCGGGTGTACTTCAATGTGCTCGGCCACTTCCTGGACCCGGCCAACTGGGTTTCGGCGGCCATGAACAGGGACCTGACGGCTCCGGTCAAAGGCAAGATGGGCCCGTTTGCGCGAGCCATCGCAGCCCTTACAACCGGCGAGGACTGGCGCGGCATGTCTTACACCTCACCCTCGGAGATGTTCGTCGAGGACCCCGAGGCCCTGGGCGGGTGGCGCATGCAGCTCAGCAAGTGGGAGTTCGGAAGCACCGGCTCCAAGCTCCAGGGCTTGCCCTCCATGGTCATCGACCAAGTGACTAATAACCTCCCGATCTTTGCGCAGTCAGGCTTCCGCTTGGCCGTGGGCGAAGACTCGGCGTTCGACTTCCTGTCCGACTTCTTCGGCTTCCACACCACGCGCGACTACGACCGCCCCGCTGGCGGATCGAGCGCGCGTGGGGACTTCGTCATGGGCAAACTATGAAACCTCTTCTGACCATCGCCGT
>Ga0070746_10002506_pt1 | contig 10903 bp, 11 predicted proteins | sample VirMetDEL_Mar_21_FD_77016 | JGI IMG/M metagenome (GOLD analysis project Ga0070746, IMG submission 77016) | Aqueous microbial communities from the Delaware River and Bay under freshwater to marine salinity gradient to study organic matter... | ecosystem: Environmental > Aquatic > Marine >... | reverse complement strand
GCGTCGTCAGGAAGTGATAACTCCTGTTTAACTAAGTCAACCGCTAATTGTTCTAAATAACCTTCATTATTCGACTCAATAGATTTAACGGTTTGTACCGCCTGCATCAACATCATCTGAAGTTGCATAAACGCGTTTTGACTAGATATGTCTTCCATACCTGTATAACGTTTAACTTTTTCAACTACTTCTTTAAATCTTTCTGATGCGACTAATTCAGCAAAAGAGTTATCAAACTCATCCTCTTCTTTACCTGGTAATCCCGGATTGTCAGATAGTGGAGTTTCTCCACTTGAGATTTTTCTTTCTACTTCTCTGTCCATTCTCTCAGGACCATCGTATTCGATTTGTTCCTTAATGGATTTAATAATTTCTTTCGTTGTCTTACTCATCTCTGAATTTAATATTTAGATTATTAAACTTAAGGAATTCAGGTAAATCCTGTTCCCCACCCGCTTTAGGTTTTGGACTATGTTTTGGTTTATATGGTGTCCCTCTTTCAGGTCTAACACCCGGTTTAACTGTCGGTCTTGCGGGTTTAACTTCAGTACCCGCCTTAGGTTTAGGACTATGTTTTGGTTTATATGGTGTTCCTCTTTCGGGTCTAACACCAGGTTTAACTTTTGGTTTTACGGGCGCAATACTAGGTTCTTCTGAAAGGAGGTCTTTTTTAGTTATCACTTTTCCTTGGGATTTCTTAATCAAAGATAAGATATTTTCTTCAATCTGTCTAACCTTTTCTTCTTTTTGTTCTTGTTTTTTAACGTCTTTAACACAACGTTCAAATTTATTAGACTCATCTTTTGTGTAGTCTTCTCTTTTCTTACCTTCTAAACCTAAACTACTGGTACAAACTGCCCATGGGTTATACTTTTCTTTTTTACTCTCAAACATACCTAATGTAGTAATCGGTTTCATTTTTTTCTTAGGTTTACCAAATAAAGCTTCCAAAACTTCATCTTCATTAATTTCTTCTTCCGCGATACCCATTCCGTCACTATCAGGACTAGGGTTATTACCCGCAGGACCTTCAGTATTACCAGGACTATTACCGGCGTAAGGATTAAATCTAGGTTCCTCTACCGCCTTGGCTAAATCGTCATCCTCAGATATTTCACTTTCATTCTTCATTGTTATTGCAACGTCTCCTTGGTCGGTTGCGGTTATCTGCTTATCTCCACCGCTATTAGCGTCTTTATCTAACTCTTTTCTATCTATTTCATCATCTAAATCAAAAACTTTTGTTTTTGTATTATAACTCTCAACCTCATCCAAACTTTCATAGATTTTATTAATATGTAAATTAGACATCTTTTTAATAGTCTCATACGAGAAACCCTCATCAAGAAGTCTTACTATTTTTTGTTCTTTATTCTTCATGGTTTACAAAACTTTTCTCATACGAAAGGACTATGTCTCTTTCATATAATTTATCTTCTACGGATTTTACAGTATCTCCGTATCTAAAGACTAATCTTTTATAGTTACTATCAACTACAAACTCAGAATCGGATTTTTCCCATCCTAAAGCTATGACATCTTCTACCGCGTCATAAACAGAAAAAAAGTCGGAGTTCTGAACGAGCTCCAACTCAATTTTTGAGTTTCTCAAAACACCAACTTTTTTAATATATTCAACGTTTGGTGGTAAAGGTTTTCCTGAAGCCGGTTCAGAATCCCAATCTTCACCCCATACTTCTTCTACATCAGAGAATATAAACTCATAGATATTATCCCCTTTATAGTTGGGACCCAATTCGTTGACGTAAATTAATTTCATAACAACTCCCCATTAGGTGAAACTTTTACCTGACTGTCACCAACTTCAAAAACTAAATTATTTTTATTTGTTTTACCTAAAAATTTAGAATGTTTGTTTTCTTTCATGATAAATTCTGAGGTTAATTGTTGTTCTAAAGTTTCCGACATTTCTTTAATTTCAGATTTAACTTTAACTTTGTTTACTTTTTCAGTGATAAACTTTTTTACGTTTTTTGTTTTAGTTTCTTTTTCTTCTTCTTCAGAAATTACAAAATACTTTGATAGGACTTTATCAATCTTAGATTCTCCAAAAATTTCATCGACAACACTTTCAACACCATAACCTTCACCCAACTCCTCATCATCAGTAGGTTCGTTACCTAAATCTAAATCTAAATCCTCTTCACTTCCGGCATCCATATCTAAATCGCCTTCCATGCTGTCATAATCAATTTCCTCCTCTTCAAAATTAGACAAAACGTCCTCCAAGTCTTCTTCTGTAAGATTTTCTAAATTCACGGCAGATATAATTGAATTTAAAACGTATTTAATATCTTCGGACGAAAGTCCTTCTTTAGAATCTAATGTTCTTAATTTTTGACCTAACTTACCTGTTATTTTTTGAATGGATTTAAAACTAACATCTTCGTCATCACCTTCTACCGGCTTTTCGTCACCTAAATCTAAGTCTAAATCTAAATTTTCCTCACCTTCAGGTGTATCCAAATCTAAATCCATATCCAAGTCATCTGTACCACCCATGTCACTCATTCCTGCTTCTGGAGCCGGTTCTGGCTCAGGAACGGGAGCCGGTGCGGGTTCAGGAGTCTTTAAAACAAACTTTTTTTGCTCACCAATAAGGTTTATATTTTCTTTGTGTTCATGAATTCTGTTTAATTCACCCGCAACTAAATTTATTTTTTTCATTGCTTGAGAATATGAAGAATAATACTTTCTGTTCTTCATAGGTTCTATATAATCTAACTCTGATTCATTGATACCTTTTTTTACAATATAACCATTTTTTTCTAACACAATTCCGTAATAATTCTTATCCGCTAATTGTATTGTATATTCAGAGTTACTTTCATTAACTTTTTGTGAAGACTCGTTATAACGAGAAATCTGCAAGATACGGTTAATTTTATCCATACCTTGTAGCTTTTCACTTCCTATTGGGTTTAAATCTGCCATTTTTATGTTTTTTTATAAATATGTAGTAAATAGATAATTTTCTATTTTCTATACCTATGTGTTTATTTTTTCTTGTATTGATAAAGACTTATCAATGATTTTATTTTTGCTGTCAAATAATTTTTGTATGTATCCACTTCTCCTTAGGAATTTAAATACCAAGTTTTCATAGGAATACTCACCTCCTTTTTCTAAGCCACAACTACGATATTTTTTTATTTTTTCTTTTAATTTATCTATCTTTTCAACGCTATCTATCAATGAGTCGTCTTTTAAATCTTCAAGTAATGTATCAATAATTTCCATCCATTGTTCTGACTTACTTTCAATTATATCAGGGTCTATTTTAACCTCTTTTGGTACTGGTTGTTCTAACCACTCATCGTATAATACCGAATATACACCTGTTGACATATGTGGTTCATTCATATCTTGAACGTATAACTCAACCTCATAACCTTTTACTGTGATGTCGTGTTGTGAATTAAAAACGGTTCTTTTTAAATTAAATAAATCTTTAAATATTTCTTCTTGTTCTCCCGTATCTTTAAAATCATATATGATATGTAAATCGATATCAGAGTATTCCGACCAGTTAAAGTTAGCTAAAGAACCTGTCATAGTAATGTCCTGAATAAAAATATCAAATCCTAAAAAATCAATAAATTCATTTGCAATTTCTAATAAACCATCTTTAATTTCTAGTTTCATTTTAGATTTATCGACTCTTCTATGGTTTTCCCATATATCGGGACATAAAGTATTTTTAACAAAAAAACTACTAATTATATTACCCATCTTTTTCTATTTTGTTATATGTGAATTTTCTTGCAACTTCTTTGTTAAAGAAACTACCTTGGGATTCTGCCATTCTAAACTTGGTGAAAACTGAATGTGGTACATCCTCATATTCATATTGTATATCACCTTTGAATGTAACCAATAATTTTCTGTTCGAGGTATCATACTCTACTTTTCTGAGAGTTGTTGAGTCAATCTCACAGATTATCTTCTTACCTATTATTCTTTCTGTTTTAATCGACATTACTATTGGATATTAATATATAATAAATATAATAGTTATTTTCTCCCATTGTAAGCCTTTCAACCTTATTTAAAAATTTACTAACATCAAAGTCCTCATTACTTATTCCTAAATCATTTGCCACCGCTATTTGAGCGTTATGCCTTGATTTTTTCTTTGCCGTTTCACGGTCCATTGACTTCCCCACACCGAAATATAAAGTTTCACCATTAACATCTATTTTACCTCCCGATTTATTCGTGTTTTTAACATCCTGAATAATATCGGAAATGGGTTTATTATTATACTTTTCTACTTCTACTTCTTCGTCACCGTCAAGTTTATCTTTAATAGGGTCGATAACTTTGTCTTTAACAAACTCTTTACCTTTTTCAAAACCTTTTTTTATACCATCTCTAACTCCTCTTAAAAATCCTTGCTCATCAAGTTCTGACTCGTTAATACCCATTAACTCACGATTACGTCTTACTTCGTTTAATATACGTTTGTCCATAACATATTTTTACTATAAATAGTTAGGAGAATAAAAAACCCCTCATACAAACTGAGGGGTTTTTTATTAGGAGTTGTACTTCTTAATTTTATCTCGAAGTTTGATTGCCTTTTCAAAATCTTGTTTAGAAACTGCGTCATCTAACTGAGATTGCAACTCCTTAATCTTTTCTTTGTTAGATTCGATAGAGTTAATCTTATCTCTCAACTGGGCGGCAGTTTCGTAATCTTGTGATTCTACCGCTTTATTCATTTCATCTTTTAGTATTGAAACCTCATTTGATTCTTTTTTAGTTGTTGAATTATTATAACGATATACTGAGGTTACTTGATATATACCGTCATCAGATACAAATGTTTCTTTTGTCCATTTTCCGTTTTCATCATCACCAGACTCTACATTTTTTTTACCTTTAACTACATGTGGATTATATGTGTTATAGTTGTCGAATAATGAGTCAAACTCAGAAAAAAAGTCATTTAAATTAAATTTTCTACGTAACATTTTATTTTTATTATTTAGATTTATTATTTTTGTATTCATATTAACAATATTATGCCAATACAGATAAACTGACACTTTGTCAGTGTAAATAAACACCATACTGACATAATGTCAAAACTTGATTTAGTGGTATGATATTTACTATAATTAATACAAATTAAGATAACATGATAGAATCTGCAGACCCAAACGAAAAGAAGGGAAGTAATAAAGGAAAAGACACGAACTCAAAAACACCGGTGTTAGATAACTTCTCAAGAGATTTAATTCAACTTGCGGCGGAAGGTAAATTAGACCCCGTCATTGGTAGAGATGATGAGATAAAAAGAATCGCACAAATTCTTTCAAGAAGAAAGAAAAACAATCCTATTATTATAGGTGAACCTGGTTGTGGTAAAACCGCCATCGTTGAAGGCTTGGCTATGAAGATTTTGGAGGGTGATTGTCCTCAAAATCTATGTGACAAAAGAATTGTTTCTTTAAGTATGACGTCTGTTGTTGCGGGAACTAAGTATAGAGGTCAATTTGAAGAAAGATTAAAAGTAATTCTTGAAGAAATTGAAGATAACGATGAAATTGTAATATTCATTGATGAGATACATACCATTATTGGTGCTGGAAATTCTTCAGGTTCATTAGATGCGTCCAATATTTTTAAACCTGCATTGGCAAGAGGTGAGATACAATGTATCGGAGCAACAACATTAGATGAATACAGAGAGAACATAGAGAAGGACAGTGCGTTAGAAAGGAGATTCCAAAAGGTTATGGTTGACGGTTCAACGAAAGAAGAAACCTTAGAGATTTTGGAGAATTTGAAGTCTCGTTATGAAGACCACCACGGAGTATCATACTCATCAGAGGTTTTAGATTTATGTGTCAATTTGGCCGATAGATATGTTACCGATAGAGAGTTTCCCGATAAGGCTATAGATATTATGGATGAGGTCGGGGCTAGAGCACAAATTGATATTAAGTTACCCGAAATAATTGAAGAGTTGAAGGTTGAGGCGAAGAATATCAAAGAGAAAAAGTTAAGTGTTGTTAGGAGTCAAAAGTATGAATTGGCTGCACAATTAAGAGATGAGGAAAAAAAGATTATTTCAAAATTAGAGTCAGAAAAAGAAAAGTTTGAAAACAGGAAAAAGGAAGATAAAAAAATTATAACAGAAGAAATGATTTATGATGTTGTGTCTCATATGACTAAAATTCCTTTATCCAAACTAACAACAGATGATAAGGAAAGTTTGTTGGATTTGGAGGATAATTTGAATAAAACTGTTATAGGTCAAGAAGACGCGGTTAAAACAATATCAAAATCTATTAGGAGAAACCGTATCGGAATAAAAGACCCAAATAGACCGATAGGTTCATTTATTTTCTTGGGCTCCACAGGTATAGGTAAAACTCATTTGGCAAAGCAACTAGCCAAAGAGATTTTTGGTGATGAAGATTCTCTTATAAGAGTAGATATGTCCGAATACCAAGAGAAATTTTCCATGAGTAGACTTATCGGTTCCCCTCCTGGTTATGTCGGATATGATAAAGGAGGACAATTAACCGAAGCGGTTAAAAATAAACCATATTCGGTTGTGTTGTTTGATGAGATTGAAAAGGCAAACAAAGATATTTTTTCATTACTCTTACAAATGATGGATGACGGTCACCTGACAGACTCATTCGGTAGAAAGATTAATTTTAGAAATTGTCTTATTATTATGACCTCGAATTTAGGAGTTAAAAAACTTCAAGATTTTGGGACAGGAGTTGGATTTGATACAACAACAAGAATTTTAAATAATGAGGCAATGAAAAAATCTCTTCTTGAAAAGGAGTTGAAAAACCATTTTACACCAGAGTTTTTAAATCGTGTTGATGAAGTTGTTGTGTTTAATCCACTAAGAGAAAATGAGGTTGAGAAAATTGTAGAAATTGAACTTTCTAAATTAAATCGTAGATTGGATAAGTTAGGTTATATGGTTAAGGTTGATTCAAAAGTTAAAAAGTTCTTATCTGAAGTGGGTTTTGATGAAAAGTATGGTGCAAGACCTATTAAAAGAGCGATACAAGAAAAGATTGAGGATTTAATTTCTGAAGAAGTGTTACGAGGTAATATAGTTGAAGGTGAGTCTTGTACTCTTAAAATGAAAGGAAAAGAAGAGGTAGTTTTAGTAAAGGGGAAATAATTTTTCCCCTTTTTTTGGTTTATGGGTTTATTTGTTATATATTTGTATTCTAATCAACGAATAAATGAATACGGATAAACTCAATCGGCTCAAGGAAGTACTCTCTATCCCCACCAAGACCTACAATGAGGATGGTATGGTCAACTACATCTCAAACGTTCTTGAGACAATCGAGGGTGTCGAGTACTACACTGATGACATGAACAATGTCTACGCAACTAAAGGTGTTCTTCCTGAGGGTGAGTTCTATCCCATGTTTATTGCACATACGGATACGGTTCATGAGTTGGTTGATAATATTGTAGTAGAAGAGGAGATGCTTCAGAAGCCCACCACTTTTGGTCGAACGTTTACTGAAGAACTAAATCTTTCACTGAAGGGTTATACACCCCAAGGGAATCCAACGGGAATCGGAGGTGATGACAAGTGTGGTGTCTTCTTGGCTCTCGAACTTCTTCGTGAACTGCAATATGTTAAGGTGGGTCTCTTCGTTTCTGAAGAGACTGGGTGTCACGGTTCACGAGAGTGTGATGTGGACTTCCTCAAAGACGTGGGATATGCGATTCAATTCGACGCACCTGGTAATCATTTGGTTACCGAAGTATGTTCAGGTATTCGTTTGTATGAAAGCCGCGGTGAGTTTATTAATCGAATTATCCCCGTCTTTGAAAACACCATGGGTGTTTCTCCTTATCAACAATCTCACCCCTACACTGACGTATCTCAGATTAAGATTAAAGGAGATTTTTCGTGTATCAACTTCTCTTGTGGATACTACAACATGCATACCTCTTCTGAGTTTGTTGTTGTAAAAGATGTGGAGGATGCCTTTAACTTGGCTGTCGGTGTTGTTAAGGAACTCGGTAATGTAAAGTACGAGTACACTTATGTCCGTCCTACATATGATTATTTTGGTCAAAGTAATTTGTTTACCGAGTACGAAGACGATGAAGAAGATTTTGATTATTCTGATTCAGAATACATCGAAAGTGAAAATAACTATTTTCATATTTTTGATGATGAGGTTGAAATCGAATCCAAGAAAACCGGAGATACTGTTTGTTTGAATATTAAGGACATGGCGGACTTGTATCTACTTATCCGTGAACGTCTTTTGGAAAATGAGGAGATTTAAAATGGGTGGAATAGTGTGTAGTTGTTCAACAGTTTAATTATTGTTGACAACTTCGCACTACCTTCTTTTTTTTCACCATCAGGGTTAACTAGTTCAAAGTTTATCTTTGATGTTTTTGGGTTAACTCCTTTAAATACTATTTCTATACCTTCATCAGAAGTTTTTATAGGGTAAGGTTTATCTAACCCGAATTTATCTTTTATATATTTTAATATCCTTCTATATTCATTTGCGTCAGTAACTACCTCATCGTCCATCTCTAAATCATCTAGTACATTTTCTAACAAACTGGTCATATCATCGTTAAAAATCTCTTCAAAAATATCATTATCTTGATATTCATTCATACTATCTAAAAGGTAGTGGTCTAAATCTATATTTTGTTGTATTACATTTTCTAAAACTTGTTCTACTGACAACTTTTTGTTGTAATCTAAATTATCCTCATACAAATCTATTAACCTATCAACACTAATAGTGTACTGACCAAAACAAGGTTCATTTTCAGACTTTTTTAAACCTATCTCTTCATATAGGTTGCAAATCTCATCTTCAATATATTTTTTAACTCCTTCGTGTGTTGATGTGTCTTCAGCATTAGAATATAAATAACCGAAATCTTCATATAGTTTTGGTAATTTTTCCTTTATGAATTTGGCAATTATTACATTTCCATCTCTAATTATTGTATTACCATCAAAATACTTTAATAGTTCAGGCTCCATAATTTCAACTATAGAACGTAATAACCCAATATGTTCTTCATTTAAACTATACAAAGGATAACCTTCACTCATATCATCATCAAACCTATAGTTTTCATAGAAAAAATCACTATGTGGATTTTCATACGCCCACATGTAATGACCAATAGATTCTTCACCAATTTCATCTTCCATAAAATTTAAAAAATCTTTCAGTTCATTACTGAAATAGAATACTGCATTTTCACCATTAAAATGGTCAAAAAACTTAGAATTTAAAGACTCATATACTGAGTTTTTAGGGTCAGATTTAACTTTCTTTAGCGTTTCGTAATCGTCAACTAACTCGGTTAAGTTAGATATTTCATCTTTTATAGGTTCAAATCTATTTAATAAAAAATTCATAGTTTCAGGTCTATCCTCCTGATTGTATATTTCAGGCGTTCCCTTTCCGTTAGGGATGAATAAAGCCATTTTACCATATGTCCTGTTTGAAGACTTTTTATCTATTATATAGTACAACTTTCCTCTAGAAGCGAATTTGTTAAAATACACACTACTATCTCTTTCAGTAGTACACCACTTAGTAGATGCACCATAATAACAAGATGATGTGTGGGATAAAGGTCTAACTATTAAAAATCTGTCATCTTCAAATATTTTTTCTGATTCTTTTTTACTTTGTTCTTTTTGGTCTAAAAGAAATTGAAAGTTATCGTAAAAATTTAAAAACTTCTGTAATTCATAGACAGTATTGAAAGAGTTTATATCTTTTGGGTTTCTTAAAACTTTATTTTTAGAATCTTCAGTGTAGAATATCGTTTCACTCTCATCTTCGTCCATTATTTTCTGAACTTTTTCTTTAGATAATCGGTCAACTATATTGTGATAGTGTTTAATAACTTCAATGAGATTTTCTATAGTATGACTTAACAAAGCCACATTTTTACCGATAGTAATAAACTTTTTAATACCCCACTCAGAGTATTTTTTTGTTGGACTTGGGTCATTATCTATTAATTTTTCAGCGTGTGAAACTGCATCCTCACCCATTGGTTCTAATTGAACTCGGAACCTATCTATTATACGTTCCTTTTTACCTTCTAATAAAATTGAAAAAAATTTCACGAAAATATTTATTTATAAATACTTTGATTTGGAATAATGGAAATAGTTTGTATAAAGAAAAACTTTTACTATCTTTATAGTTATGAATAATTTATTAACCCTCATTTTTTGCCTAATCTCATTAACTTCTACATCTCAAATCACATGGGAAGGTGCACAATGCTATTATATCGATGATAAGGGTAATGAAGTTGGGGTTCCATGTGATTATGTACTACCTACACCTGTTTTTAGAGGAAATATAGACTCTTTATGTTTTGAAATGGAGAAACGTTTTGTGAAAACGTTAAACGAGTGGAGACGTAGTCATGGGATAAATGAATTAGAGTACGATTATGACATGCAATCACTACTGACAGTTCCTTGGAATGAAGGTCAAGTACAAGCGGGTAAGATTAGTCACGGTGAAGGTTATAACAGTTTAAGAAATAGAAGTGATAGGGTTGGTATTGGAGGTTGTGGTGAGTGTTGTGCTTATAATCATAGGTCTGATATAGGTGAGGTGTCACAATTTTTTATTCAGTATAAGAATAGTTCCCCACACTGGAAAATTCTAACCAATAATGACTACAACTATATTTCAGTCTCAGTATTATACGACCAAGAAACAAATCGGTATTATTCTGTCGTAAATGTTAGAATGTAAGTTGTTTATTTAAATAAAAGTATTTATCTTTGTGGTGTTCTTTGAAAATATGGGGGCGTTTTTGGATTTGACTATTTATTTTTATATTAGTCAAATTAAATATTTTG
>Ga0070746_10002504_pt1 | contig 10904 bp, 11 predicted proteins | sample VirMetDEL_Mar_21_FD_77016 | JGI IMG/M metagenome (GOLD analysis project Ga0070746, IMG submission 77016) | Aqueous microbial communities from the Delaware River and Bay under freshwater to marine salinity gradient to study organic matter... | ecosystem: Environmental > Aquatic > Marine >... | reverse complement strand
ATGATGCTAGTTTCTCCACTACTATTACGAATAGTATTGCTACAAAGCTTCCTTTAGCCGGCGGTACTTTGACTGGAGCTTTAGAAATAAATGGCGATGTTGGTTTTAATCCTCTTTTAAAACTATATAATACTTCAAATTCTAATGGTGCTATAATACAATTTAGCGACCAGACTGGACAGAGTCAAATTGGTAATATTACCTTTAGGCATGCTGATGGTCAATCCGAGGGCGGTGGTGCATCATTCCATTTTGAATCACAACCAGATACTGTTTTAGTTTTAGGTAACTCTACTAATAAGGGTAGGATTGTCGTCTTTAGTGCAAATAGTTCAGCTGAAGTAGATTATGGTTTTAATGGCGACACTAATACAGGTGTATACAGCCCAGCAGTAGGACAGGTTGGTTTAGTTAGTAATTCCAGCAGGAAGCTAATTGTAACCAGTGATGGTGTTACAATACAAAATGGTAGACTCTATTTAGGCGGAACTGTTGATACAAATACAACTTCTACAACTGCACTCGTGCTAAACGGAACAGAAGTAGAAAAACGTACACTTGGGTCTTTAGCATTTGATTCTACTACATTAGGTACAGCAGCAACATCAGCAGCGACTGACTTCGTAGCTGTTACTGGTGATACTATGACTGGTAAGTTAACTTTAGACGGAACTGGTTTAGATGTTGATGGTCTTATAGCATTAACAGCCTCAAACACTGTGGCTGGTGGTAATCACATTTATAGAAACGGTAATAATCCATACTATAGTAATAAGAGACTAAGAACTTATTATGAGAGAGTTATTTCAGGAATATCTACCGCACCAGCAGATTACGATACTTACTACGAAATAGGTGACTTTTCATTCACTTCACTTGAAGGGATATTTGATGTAGAAATTCTATTTAACGGAAGTGGCTATGGTCAAGGTTCAAGACATAGAATTCCTTTGTCTTACAAAATGGATTACTTGGGTAACTATAATCTTAAAGGCTTTACAACTGCTTTTGATGTTTGGTTAGTTGCTGACGGCACATTCCAATCACCTCGTCATAGACTAAGCAATGCTTCTCATTGGGAATTACAATTTAAAGTAGTTGACAATAGGATTTACTTTAGAATTGTAATTAAGGGTTCTAACGGACAAACAGGAACGGCTACCGCATACGTTAAATTCTTACACTCAAATGATTTTGACAATGTTACCTATACTGTTGGTACTGGTACTGGTACTGACGCAACAGATTACGACAGACTTCCAAATATCATTGCTGGTCTTAACGGTAAGACATTAATTCAAAACGAGCTTATAGTCAGAAAAGTAGGTGTAAACACTGCCACGCCTGCTAAAGATTTTCACGTAAATGGAACTGTTAGGTTTGAAGATTATGTAAGCGGTATACTAAAAGTAGATGGTAGTGGTGATTTAGGAGTAGACACTTCTACGTACTTAACGTCTGTTGCATTTTCAGACTTAACTTCTACACCGACAACCTTATCTGGCTATGGTATTACGGATGCTTTTGATGGAGCTTATAGTTCTCTTACAGGTACTCCAACACTTGGTACAGCAGCTGCAACCGCTTCTACGGATTATGCTACATCAGCGCAAGGAACTAAAGCAGATACTGCTCACGGCTGGGGAAATCACGCTTCTGCTGGATACTCTACCGCTACTGGTGTAGAAAACAATGCAAATTACATTACTAATAACAACCAGTTAACTAATGGTGCTGGTTACATAACTGGAGTTACAAACATATCTGGTTACTCTGGCTCACTCTTTAGGTCAGATAACAGAACTATATCACCATCAGAAGAAACTGCTGGTAGAATGAGGTTTGGATTTACCTCTTGGGGTAATAACAACACTTCGCCATATGCTGACTTCTTGCACTTACGTTCCTACACAGATTCATCTGGAGGCAGTGATAACCTTGTGATGTTTAAAAAGAGTGGGATAGGGATGCGTATCTGGCAGCAAACTTATGGGTCAGCAACTGCATATTCTACGTACGAAGATGTTTACCATACTGGTAATCTCATTATAGGCGATGGAGGTTTAACGCAAAAGAACTTTACTGCAACTCTGAAAACAAAGTTAGATGGTATAGCGAGTGGAGCAGAAGTAAACGTACAGTCTGACTGGAACGCTACTTCTGGGGACGCACTTATTCTTAATAAGCCTACATTATTTGACGGAGCTTATTCTTCGTTAACAGGAACTCCTTCAACCTTTGCGCCATCAGCCCACAACCAAGCTTGGTCTACAATTACATCAACCCCTACCACTATAGCAGGATACGGAATCACAGATGCATTTGACGGAGCGTATAGTTCACTTTCTGGAACACCTACTATTCCAAGCGGTAATGAAATCATTGACTGGACAGTTGACCAAGGTTCTACGAATATTCACTCTGGAAATTACACTAACACAACATATACTGTAGGTGATAATGGCTTGACTCAAAAGAACTTTACCTCAACTCTTAAAACCAAGCTTGACGGAATTGCAACTGGGGCAGAAGTAAATGTTCAGTCTGACTGGAATGCAACTACTGGAGATGCGTTTATTAAAAACAAACCTACATTAGGTACAGCTGCTGCGGCAGATACAGGTGACTTTGCAACTGCGGCTCAAGGGGCTACTGCTGATTCAGCGTTACAACCAGCAGACATAATTACCTTTGCTGGAGATGGTGAAGGTCTTGTGCCAGACGGAACTTCAGCTAATGCTTCTAAATTCCTAAACGGAGATGCTGGATGGACAGTACCTACAAACACTGTAACAAGTGTAGGTGTATCTGGAGATTTATCTACTGGAAATATAACCCTCGTGGGAGCTGGTGATGTTGCCATAAATAAAAACGGTGGGACGGTTACAATTGAATGTAACAATACGGATACGCAGTATACAGCAGGAGCTGGTTTAGATTTAACTGGAACTTCATTCTCTATAGAGTCTGACTTGTCTTCAGATGTACATACTATAGGTCGTGATGCAAATGACAAGTATGTAGTCAATACATCAAACCACGCTTGGTATTTGGATGGTGCGTTAGATATGCGCCTTGCAAACAACGGTACTCTTGATGTAGACGGTGATGTTGTGGCATACTCTACTGTTACAAACTCTGACCGCAGACTAAAGACAGACATACAGACTATTGAGAGCGCTTCTGAGAAGGTTTCTCAGCTACGTGGGGTAGAGTATACTTGGACTCATGGTAAACGCAAAGGACAGCGTGATATCGGTTTGATTGCACAGGAGGTTGAAGAAGTAGTGCCAGAAGTAGTAAGCGAAGGTGAACTGCTTGATGGAACAACAGCCAAGCGTGTAGACTACGCAAAGCTTGTAGGTCTACTTATAGAAGCAAACAAAGAGCAACAAGATATTATCTCTCAGCTTGAGGAGCGTATCATTGACTTAGAAAACAGATTATAATGGCATTACAAAGTAGTGGGCAAATAAAAATATCAGAAATAAAAGCAGAATTAGGGTCTTCAAGCAACAGCTTGAGGGCGCTATCGGCTGCTGCTGGTCTAAGTATACCAGATGCAATGTCTGAGTTCTACGGATTCTCTGCTGCTAAGTATTACTGGGATTTAAGTAATGACATTAAGTGGGACTCTGCTACAGACAAACCACTACAGACTGCTGAAGAAAGCCTATCTATCTCCCTTTGGATTAGACCGCAGTGGGCATCTACAGATTTAAACTTAATTATCTTTGATTTAACACCTTCTGGTACAACATCAACAGCAAACCGATTCTTTCTTCAATACGACTACGGCTTAAACAGATTTATAGCACGTTACAGAAGCGCCTCGGTAAACTTTGATAGGCAATGGGCACTGCACAGTAATAACTCAGCAACAGGAACAGGAACAAGTAGCTCCAACAGGTGGACAGGTTCTAACAGAGGTAATGTAAACTCAGACGGATTTGTACATCTGTTTTTAACTTACAATGCTCCAGAGCAAAATCCTACAAATGCTTTTAAGATTTACTGGAACAACGTAGAGCTTACTTCAACAGCTGCGACAAACACAGGGGCTAAAGACTCAATGTCTTTAAACGAGCTTACATTCTGTGGTAACGACCACAACACTGGTGGTAGTAGAATTGCTGACTATATGTATATGCATATGTGGGACGAAGTACGCAGTGCTGGAGACATTGATTCTATGTATAATAGTGGTGACCCTATATCTGCATCTGATGCTGGTGTAACAGCAAATCTAATATTTGGTGACACGTCTGAATCTGTACCTTCTGTTAATGCTGCTGATGACAGTGGTAACTACGACTTTGCGTCTGCTAATAGTCAGTCTGTAGTATCCTTATAAATTATTATCTTTGTAACGTTATAACAAAAACATTTATAAATGGCAAACACTTATTCTTGGAATTGCCGTACAGTAGACACCTACCCTTCCCACACAGATGAACAAGACCCTGCCAATACAGAGTCAGATGTGGTTTACAACGTACACTGGAGTGTAACAGGAACAGATGGAACACACAGTGCTACATCTATCGGTACTCAAACTTTAGAGACAACTGACCTATCGAGTTTCACATCTTTTGATTCGGTGACTCATGATAATATGATTACTTGGACAAAAGCAGCATTAGGCTCAGAGCGTGTAGCTGAAATACAAGCAAACTTAGACACACAGATTACAGAACTTGCAACACCTACTTCTGTAACACGAGTTATTGAAGACGCTGGTGAAGAAGAAGCTGCCTAATAGTCAGTTGATTAAATATTTGCATTATCTTTGTAATAGTTGAATTCACTAAAATAATTTATTATGGCTAAGAAAGCTAACAAACTGACTAAAGACGAGTTAGAACAGGTACGCAAAGCTGTCAACTCTGTACGTGCTTTAACAAACCGCATCGGTGATTTGGAGATTGCTAAATCAACAATGATTGCAGAGTATCAGAAAGCACAATCGCAACTCGAAGAAGAGCGCAAAATTCTTCAAGACAAATACGGAAACATATCCATCGACATCGAAAGCGGTGAATATGAAGAGGTTGTTGAAGAAGCAGAAACAGTAGAAGAGTAGGACTCGCTTACACTATACTGATTAAGAGGGGGTTACGTTTAACGTACCCCCTTTTTTTATACCTTTGTTAAATGAAAGCGAAGAAGAAAGACTCACGATTAGAAAGAGCAGGGGTGTCTGGCTATAACAAGCCAAAGCGTACTCCTAATCACCCTAAGAAATCACACATCGTTGTAGCTAAGTCTGGCTCTACGATTAAAACTATTCGCTTCGGAGAACAAGGAGCATCTACTGCTGGTAAGCCCAAGTCTGGCGAGTCTGCAAAAATGAAAGCAAAAAGAAAATCATTTAAGGCTCGTCACGGAAGAAACATCGCTAAAGGTGTTTTAAGCGCTGCATACTGGGCAAACAAGGTTAAGTGGTAATGAACGAGACTGATATTAAACTTTTAATACTCAACGCTACTACATTTACTGTAAGTATGTCGCAAATAGAAACAACACTAAAGCTGTTGTTATTAATCATATCAATAGGATATACAGCCCAGCGTTGGTACTTTCTACGCAAAAATAGAGAGGAATAATGCTATGGGCGCTTTAGACGGCATATCAAAAAGGTCAATAGTATGCTTGATTTGCTCCACACTAATTATGCTAACCTTTTTTGTATTTAAGACTCTCGTAGTATTTAGATACATACACCACTCCACATTTACACATTACTTTGAATGGCTGTCTGTAATAGCCTTTATGCCACCCTTCTTTATGGTGGTACAAGAGTTTTTGCAAAACAAGGCTAAGATTAAAGACGACCTAAGTAAAAAGAACATCTACTTAGAACACGCTGCTAAAATCATACGTCACGATATGCATAGCGGTATTAATACTTACTTGCCAAGAGGTATCAAATCACTGAACCGTAGGCTTACAGATGAGAGCATTAAAGACCTGCGTATTAGCGCACCTTTAAAACTTATTAAAGATGGCTTACACCACGCTCAAAAGGTGTATGCTGGTGTGTATGAGTTTACCAACTTAGTAAAAGAGAATGCACAGCTAAATAAAGCTCCACACAACATATCAGAAATACTAACAGACTATTTAAAGCTCACTGCTTACAAAAATCAAGTAGTATTATCAGATAACTTACCAGACGTATTAGATGTTAATGAGGCATTGTTTTGTACTGCGTTAGATAACTTTATTAGGAATGGATTAAAATACAACGACAGCGGAACTAAGTGGGTAAAGATATATCACGAAGGCAGTTACCATACAGGTTCTTATATTGTTGTAGAAGACAACGGTAGAGGCTTAACAGCTGATGAGTTTATAATTCTATCTAAACCTTACGCCAGAAAAGAAAACCAGAAAGAAGCTGGGACTGGACTTGGTTTAAACATTTCTATAGAGATTCTAAAAGAACACGGATACAGCGTGTTTGCTAAAAAAACAGATAACGGTACAAAAATATATATAAAGTTATGATTGACACATTAATGCTCATAGACGATGAAAACCTCTTCCACCTTGTGTTTGAAGATGCTTGTTCTATGCTGGACATTGCTCTATCCATAGAGTCATTAGACAGCTCTGATGAGGCTGACAGAAAATTTAAAGCTTGGTTTCCAGACGACCCAGACCACGAGCGTCCACAATGTGTATTCGTAGACTTAAACATCATTGGTTCTTCTTTTGACGGTATCGAGATGATACGAAAGATAAACACAGAATACGGAAACGGATGTGTTATAGGTATTATATCCAGTAGCTCTGACCAAGAAGAGATTGATAAAGCTAAAGCTGTAGGTGCGCAGTTCTGGATTATTAAGTCTGATGACATAGAACCACGACTTGAGGAATTCTACAAAGACTACGAAGGTTACGTAAGTAAAATAAATCCGTTTAAAGTTTATAGATGATAAGCTCTAAGGACACTATAAAACAAGCTATCCAAAAGGCAGCAAAGAAAAAAGTTTACATAGAAGGAAACTTTGTGAAGCTGTTGGGAGATACTTCTGATGAGGAGGTAAAGGCTTATATAGAAGAGTGTAAAAGAAGAGATTTAGCACAAAGAAAAAAACGCTTAGACATAACCAAACAGGTTCAGAAACAGAATAAAGAACTGGAGGAAGCAGCAGTAATAAAAGAAGCACTTGTTATAGAGCTGCAAAACGAAAAGAATGAAGCCGAGAGGTTACGTGATGAGGTTGTAGAAGACTTAGACATGATGCAGAAGCGTACTCAGTTTGAACTAATAGGCACTATCGTTAAGGTTGCTCTGTATGTAATTGTAGGTGTTGGAGTGCTAACTACCGTTATGTATGCTTGGGCAATGACCTCTGGCACAGACACTCAGATTATAGGCAGCACTTGGTCTAATATGTTCGGTATACTGCTTACAAATGCCTTCAGTATTGTAGGCACAATAATGGGTGTCAAATATGCGACAGACAAAGATTAGACATAAATAGGTGTGAATTTAAATTGTAATTTAGCGCCTCACTTTTGTCTAACTTTTTACAACAAACAATATGAGCGACAGCTTTGCAGATTTCGTCAACGAATTAGAAACAGCAGAACAACCAACCTGTAATATGGACAGTCCAGAGGATTGTGAAGCCTGTGGCAGCTAAATAAAAATTATGAGTACCGCTAAAAAATCTAATCCAGCAAAATGGAAACGCATTGTAGCAGCTGTAAAGGCTGGTACTAAAGGTGGACGTGCAGGGCAATGGAGTGCCAGAAAAGCACAAATTGCTACAGCACGATACAAGAAATCTGGAGGCGGTTACAAAGGGGCTAAGAAGGCTTCCAATAGTCTTAGCAAATGGAGTAAGCAAAAATGGAGAACCTCAGACGGAAGCAAGTCTGAAGGAAAGAAGCGTTACTTACCAGATGCGGCATGGAAATCATTAAGCGCAGCGGAAAAAAGAGCTACAAACAGAGCTAAAGCAAAGGGCAACAAAAAGGGTAAGCAATTCGTTAAGCAGCCTAAGAGTATCGCAAAAAAAGTAAGACGATACAGAAAGTAACTTAACAATTTGATTATTAGAGGGGTACACGAAAGTGTATCCCTTTTTTATTTAATTTTGTATCATAATTGAATTTATTAAACAAATGAGTGATTTAAACAACGATTTAGAAGCACTAGTAGGTGATATGGGAATGTCCGTATCTAACGAAGTGCCAGAGAATTTAGAACAACCTGCAACAGAGGTTGAGGAGACTCCAGTAGAAGCCGTACAAGAAGACGTACAACAGTCTACTCAAAATGAGCAGGATACACCACAGCAAGAGGCGGCTGTTGAAGAACAGCCTCAAAGTACTTTACAAGAAGAAGACATCTCTGAAGAGGAAATGGAAGCAGCTATGCTAGATTACCTAAGCGAAAGGCTAGGTCGGCAAGTTAGCAGCTTAGATGAAATCGGAGGAGTTGAAGATACGTCTGTAGAAATTGATGAGCGTGTAGCTGCAATTAACGAGTTCGTTAGACAGACAGGTCGTGACCCACAAGACTGGTTCACTTATCAAGCTATGAATCCATCCGAAATGGATGATGTTAGTGCGGTAAAAACCCAGTTAAAGAGTCAATACGGAGACCTGTCAGATAGCGACTTAAACTTACTTCTCGGAAACAAATACAAACTGGACGCAGATTTGTACGATGAGAATGAAGTTCGTTTATCGCAGATTCAGCTTAAGATGGATGCGGACAAAGCTAGACAAGAGATTGAAGGCTTGCGCTCTCAGTATGCTGCACCTGCTAAACAGGAGCAGCCTCAAGAAGAGTTTGAAGGTATCGTAAATGAAGAATGGTTAGGCAACATGTCTGCCGAAGTTGATGCATTGGATGGCATTGAGTTTCAGGTAGCAAAAGACAAGGCGTTTACATTCGGATTGGAAGATAGCTACAAGTCGGAACTCAAGTCTAAGAACGAGAACATTGAGGATTTTTTCTCTACATATGTAGGCAAAGAAGGACAGTGGGACTTTGAAAAGTGGAATATGCATCAAACGGTTCTTGATAATATCGAAACGATAGTAAAGACCGCTTATCAGCAAGGACTTGGAGAAGGACAGCGTGGTTTAGTTGATAAAGCTGCCAATGTGCAGTATCAGCCTAATCAAGTTGCAGATACTGGAAAATCAGATGCGCCTAGTGTAGAAGACCAACTTCGTCAAGCTCTCGGATTAAATGATAATGGATTAACGTTTAAGATTTAAAAAATAGATTATGGCTACTTTAGGTAACGTAACGTACGGTCTTGCTGGAAGCAACCCTGCTGGAAACCAGTTTGACCTACAAAAATTAGACGCAGCGAAATACATTTCGTTGTACGATTTGGTTAACAAACCAGACAACCGTGATGCTCTTATCAAGACATACGGAAACCAAGGAATCACAGGATTCCTACAATTAGTTGGTGCGACAAAAGCTGTTGCAACAAATGACGAAGTACAGTACTGGGAAGAAGAGCGTTTGCACAAGAAGCAATCAGCTACTCCATCTGGAAACGTAGCTGCTGCTAAAAAGCAAACTGTAACTTTGGGTGCATCTGACGCTATCGTACGTGTTAATGACATTATCTTAATGTCTGACGGTTCAAGCCGTGGTATCGTATTGAAAGTAGATGGAAACACTTCTTTTGTAGTAGCAAACTTAGCTGATGCTAACTTGCCTGCATTAACTTCTGGTACAGCTTACAGCTTCCCAATCATTGGTAACTTGTACGCACAAGGTACTGACCAGCCTACTTCTTTCATCGAATCTGGTATCACTAAGCGTACCAACAAGTTCATGATTATGAAAGAGGTATACAGTGTAACTGGTTCTCAAGCTACCAACATTGGTTGGATTAACTTGGGTAATGGTGACTACCGCTGGTACTTAAAGTCTGAGTCTGACACTCGTCAGCGTTTCATGGACAAGCGTGAAATGATGATGTTATTAGGACAGACTATTGGAAACGCTACTGCTGCTGGTTCTGGTGAATTAGACTACACTGCTATTGATGGCTCTGAAGGTTACTTCGCTGCAATCGAAGACCGTGGTATGGTTCAGTCTGGTCTTATCAACACTATCTCTGAGGTTGACGATATCGTTAAGGTATTCGACAAAGAGGGTGCTGCATCTGAGTACGCTATGTACGTAAACCGTGCGCAAGACTTAGCTATCGATGATATGCTTGCTGCTGGTCAATTGGCTTCTGGTACTGCTGCAACAACTGTTGGTGCTGCTGCATTCGGTTCATTCAGCAACTCTGCTGAAACTGCAATCAACCTTGGTTTCCGTTCATTCGCTCGTGGTGGTTACACTTTCCACAAGCACGACTGGAAACTATTGAACGACCCAACATTGTTGGCTGGTTCAGACTTCTATGGTGTTGCTGTACCAATGGCACAGGTTGCTGATGCTAAGACTGGTGAGAAAGCACCTGCTTTGGAGATGAACTACAAAGCTGCTAACGGTTACTCTCGTGAAATGGAGCACTGGATGATTGGTTCTGTTCTTGGAGCGTCTAACGCAACTAAGGATAACGTAGAATTCCACTACCGTTCTGAGGCTAACTTAATCACTCGTGCGGCTAACCGTCACTTGTTGATTAAAGCGTAAGCTTAACACTTTGAGGAGAGGGGTTCGCCCCTCCCTCTTTTTTTTAATTCTATTTAATACATAATAAAATGGCAAATACTGCTAACAAGCCTGTTGGTCGTCCAAAGGCTGCGCCTAAAGCTGCGCCTCTAGCGCAAAAAGTAAAAAGAGAACTCGTTGAAGAGTCTCGTCAAAACAAACTGTACCGCATCACAAACGGTGGTGGAATCTGGTACAAGCTCAAGCAAAACAATCTTACTGTATTCGATGAAGAAACTCAACAAGT
>Ga0070746_10002503_pt1 | contig 10905 bp, 13 predicted proteins | sample VirMetDEL_Mar_21_FD_77016 | JGI IMG/M metagenome (GOLD analysis project Ga0070746, IMG submission 77016) | Aqueous microbial communities from the Delaware River and Bay under freshwater to marine salinity gradient to study organic matter... | ecosystem: Environmental > Aquatic > Marine >... | reverse complement strand
GCTGCATCTCGAATAGGTCTGTTCAGTGTGACAGTGTTGTTGGTGTAAACTACATCAGCACTCACTGTGTAACAGCTTCCTGCTGATCCTAACTGGATGACATCGCCTGCACGAAAGTTGTATCCTGATGTGGCTTGCCCGCCTGTTAGTGTAATAGTGTTGCCTGTGGTCCAAGTTGCTGTGATTGCTGTCTTGTCTGCGGCATTGCCTTGATAGGCCAACAGCCAGTTGGTGTATCCTGCATCACTTAAACTGATTGTGCTGGTTGTAAATCTATCCAATGCTTCAGCACCTGCAATCTCACTTCTGTATTCGCTCCACTTGGGACCATCAGGTAGTTTGACTTCGAATCGCCAAACCTGTCCACCTCTTGATGTTGCTCTAACTGTACCATCGCGACTGGTTGTGCTTGCTACCACACCTCTTGAGTTTATTGATATGCTTTCTGCATTATCAAATATCCATTGAAAACTCATCTATCTATCTCCTTGTTGCCAGGTTGCGTCGACCTTGCTCTGTAACTGCATATATCAATCCTGGATCTCTTGCTACCAATGCCGCAAAACTCTGTGCATCAACTGCATTGATATTGTAGTTAACTGTAGTACCACCCATGGGTGTAACTCTTGCTGGACCACTCACATACTCTGGCCCAGATTCTCCAACAATACCATATCCACCAGCAGGTATCATGCCACCATTTGCAAAGAAGCCAGAGAAGAAGTTTCCTATTCCACTGACTGCATTTGAAATTGTGCTGCCAATGCCGCCGCCACTACCACCAAAGATACTGCTGACTGCATTGCCAATACCGCTTACGATACTGCTCAATCCGCCACTGCTCTGTTGTGGTGGATAGTTTTGATTGAATGGATTGATCACTTGTGGCCTTGGTGCCTGTTGTTGTGAGCCACCAAATAGATTGCCAATGCCGCTGAATATATTGCCGAGACTGAATCCGCCTCCGCTTGAGCCTCCGCCACCCCCAGTACTACCTCCAAAGAGATTGCTTGGGCTTGCACTTCCGAAGATCTGTGCTATAAGTTGTTGAATTTGTGCTCTAAGCAATTCTTCCAATATTGAACTTACAAAGTCTCTCCATTCAAACTTACCAGTCTTGGCAAATCCCACAATGGCATCTTCCATGCCCTTGGTTGCTTTGGAGAACACTCTCTCTGCTGTTTTGGCTGCATTGGTTGCATCATCTTTGTAGTCTCGGAATGCTTTTTCCCAACCATAACTCCATGATCTTTGATATTCATAGCTTCTGGCTGCCAGTTCACTTTGTGCATTGATTGCGTCAGCACCAGCCTGTTTGATGTTTTGTATTGATGCGGCTATCTTGCCATCTGGGTCTCCAGTTTTGGCAATAACTTCTTGTAGTCTTCTAACTTCATTGGTTACATCTCTTGATATACCTGTTTTGATTTTGAATATGCTTTTTTCAAGCTCGCCCATGTCCAGCATGGCCAATTCATTTTGTGCATCACGAGTGCTGTCAGCCATTTTGGTAGCAAAGTTACGGGCACTTTCACTGGCTCTTTCAACAGCCCTTGCCAGTTCTTTGGCATTTTCTGTTGCCAACCTTGTGGCTTCGGCGGCTGCGTCAACAGCGGCAGTTTTTGTTTTGTATTCTTCTGCTAACTGTTTTACAACTGGCAGTTGTTTTTGATGTTCTTGTGTTAGCAGTGCAATCTGTTCTTTGATAGCGGCATAGGCTTTTTGGCCTGCTTCTGTGATTGTTTCTTGATCACGCAACTTCTGATTCAGTGAGGCCATCTGTGAATTGTGTTGTTTAATAAAGTTGCTGATTGTTTCTTGATAACGAACTTCGTCAGCAGTCAGTCCAATTCTTTCATTTTGCAGTCGAAGCCCATCAATGAGTTCTTGATTGCTAGTTCTAAATCCATCGGCCATGTCTTGGGTAGCTTTGATCAATTCAATGCTGGCGTCTTTGACCTTGCGTATTTCTTCACCAGTGCCTGTTACTGAATTGGTTAATTCATCTTGGGCAACTTTTGTGGCTTTGGTAGCATCAGTGACTTTGTCAGTTTCTTCTTTGGCAAAACCCAGTTTGCCTTTAACCCAATCCCAGCCTTCACCTATCTTGTCAGTGACTGCTTTCATTGCATCAAAGCCAGTTATACTTCTCACAATTGCATTGACTGCTTCAGCAACTCCATAGAGAATTCCCACAATACCAGTGAATCTAAATAGTGTTTTGAAAACTCCATTGATTGCAAAGCCTAAACTTGTGAAGCTACTTTTACTGCTATTGGCTAGACCAGCGGCCCTTGCTAGATTTAAACCAACGGCTTTAACTCCGCCGGCTAACTTGAACATTTGTCCTCGGCCCGCACTGGCAGCGGCACCTGCGGCAGCGATAGCACCACCAAAGTTTTTAAGTGCTGGCAATATCTTACCAAAGACAAGGAATGCACCACCCAATGACAACAGGACTTTAATTAGGCTTCCAAATGCTTCAACTGAAATATTGATACCACTAACAAGTTTGTTCAATGGCTCAAGTACTTCAAGCAGTGCTAGGTTAAACTTTTGTAAATTTTCAGTTAGTGCAGTCTGAGCTGCGGCTGCTGATTCAATAGCTTCAGCGTGTTCATTTGCACTGGCTTTGTTTTTGTCAAATCCATCAGTGAGTTTATCAATGTCAATGCCTTTGAATGATTCACCAAACAATTTGAATGCTGTGGCACTTCGTTGTGCCTGGTCAGGTATTTCAGTAAGACCTCTTAGAGCTTTCTCAAATACTTCTTCGGTGCTTAGATTGGCTAGATCACTGAGACTGACACCTACTCGACCGAATGCTGATTGCAGTTCAGCACTACCTAGTGCGGCTTCACCTAGTCGACTGGTAAGGTCACTGATACCGTCTCTGGCTCTGTCAGCAGTACCACCTGCCGCTGCCATTGCTTGTGAGAATGCTGTGATATTGGCAACTGATATTCCTGTTGCCTTACTCATGTTAACCATGGCGTCGGCAAGCATCAAACTGTTTCTCACCAATGCACCAAATGCAATTGAAGCAATTGCAGTTCTCAATCCGTCGAATGCACCACTTGTGCTTTTGATATTGGTTTTTAATCGGTTTAAGTTGGCGTTTGCTCTTGCAGTTTCAACACCAACGGTATAATTTATATCGGCCATCCGTTACTTCCTCACTAATGTCCTTTTTCGGCTTTGCAAGTACTTGAGAGTTGGTAAACTCATGCCTTTTCGTGCTTGCTTACTCCATCCCTGGTCTAATCTTTTGCCATAAGGATATTCTAACACAATTGTTTCTTTTTTGAGGATGGTTTTTCTTCTAGCGTTGCCACTACGCTTGGGCGTGATCTTGCGAAAATGGTTGTATGCTACCTTAGCTATCTGTTTGCCCAATGTGCGATTTAATTTGGTCAAGCTAGGAGTCATGGTATCTTTGGTCTTCCGAACTGTCATCGCTTGACTCTCTCCATCATCTCTTGCAAGGTATTTACCGGTATATCTGGAACCATTGGTTTGCCGTTATGCTTTGCTTCCTGTTGCTCGCGTTGATAGTTCTCCCAACTGCGGGCAATATCCAGGACATGTAAGTCAAGTGTATCGCTGTTGCGAACCACTTCACTGGGCAGACAACCATACCGTTGTGCAACAGCATCAAGCATGAGCACAACAGTTAGGTCTGGACTGTCAGGTTCGAGTTGACTGCCTGTTACTTTCCCAGTTTTTCTACCACAGTGTTTAACACTTTGAGCAGAAGGATTGTGGGCAGGCTGTTTTTATCATCTAGGATTTTATCACCAGCTTCATCTAATACCAGTTCACGAATGATTTCAAACATTTCTTCGGTATTTTCTGTTGAGATATTGGCCATCTTGAGGTAAGTGGCCATTGGCTGACGATCCCATGTCCAGAATTCAACAGGTTCGCCAAATTCTTTTTGGATATCTGGATCATCCAGGATAATTTTAATCAGTTGGGGTTCTTTGGCTAGGTCTTTCAGTTGCATGTTTTCTCTCCATCAATCTGTTTAGCAACAATAACACAAAGCTCTGTCTATTCTGAGCCTTGGCTATATCTTTACTTGCACACTTGATTTCATTGTTGGCCTTGGCCGATTCTTCAATCAATGTGGCAATTATTTCTTCATCTTTTAATCTGTCAATAGGGTCCATGTATATAGTAAAGCAGGGGTTGCCCCCTGCTTTATCCTTTGTTAGGTTACAGTGTATTCTTCACTTACAGTAATTGTAATTGGTGACACCCAAACTGGGGCATCTGCTGACACTGTTGGTGCCAAACCAGTTACATAACCTTTTCCTGTAATTGTTTTACCAGTAAGTCCGCCTGATGTATCACCTAGATACAAAGAGAAGTTAACCAGTTCTTTGTCTTTTGACAAGCCAAAGATACCAAGTACTTCAAACGGATCTGTGCCTGTGCCAAAGAATGTGTCTTGATCGAGAACCAAGTTCATTGACAAACTGTTTGTTGAGGTTGTAGCAACCTGTAGTTTTGCTGTTTCATCCAATTGTGTCCAAGTGAACACATCGTTGGCAGCATTAACAGTAACATCTTGCAGTGATGGCACTGAAATTGATCCTGCTAGTGGTGTGGTGCGACCAGATGTAAGAGTGAGTGTTAACTCAACTCCTGCGACACCTGGTGCGGGATAGATATAAGCCATGTTTTTTTTCCTTATTGACTGTTTACTATTGTTTTAGTAAAGTTAAATGTAAACTCTGTTACTTGAGCATCATTTTCAAAACTGGTAGCGACTGTTGTGGTTTTTTGTGTATAACCAGTAATAGCCGGATCCAATCTTGCACCTGATATTGCTGTAACAAGGGCCGAGTACCCTGCGGGTACAATCTTTGCATCAGTGACAACATATGCTGAAATTGTGGTTGTTTCATTCACAACACCAGCACCGTTGAGCACATCAAATAGAGGGTCTTGGGATGTCTGAGCACTGTCGACATAGACTGTCTTCATATTGTTCAAATACAATGGTCCTGCATCTTTGTCCCAGGGCAATTCCTGAGTCAATTTGAATCCAGTAACCATTACACTGGCAATATAGTCTAGAATGTCTTGCCTCATCTAACTCTCCTTAAGTTTCTTATCCCAGGTTGTTTATCACTGCTTGTTACGCTTCCACTATTATTGAAATCGTACCAATCACCTGCTCTAATTAACTCATCGAATAGACTATCATACTTCTGATTGTAGTACCCCATCTTCTCGACTTCTGCGTTTGCTTCTTCACCGAAGTTTGCGATCTTAGGCAGTATATAGGTATACAATGCATAATACACACACAAGTCTGTGAAGTCATTCTTGCGAAGAAGGATAAGAGCCGCATTCAGTGCTGGAATATCAGCTCTGGTGTTAATAACGGTACCAGTAGTATCTCTTGCGAGAAAGTAACTGGCCCACCATTCTGTGGCTCTTATCAATTCGAGAATTCTTTCGGTACTGCGAATCAGTAGATCTTCTATGACATCTTGAGTTAGGCCCTCATTAGCTTCAAACAACCGTTGGTCTCTGTCTACCACATCTTGGTATTCAGCAAAACTATAAACAGTTGTTCCTTGTTGAATGAAAGCCATAGTTCAGCCCCTTAGTTGATTACTGCATCGCCAAGGATCTTAACACCATGGTTGTTCTGTAGGATTGACGCACCAGCTACACCTGTAAGAACAAGATCAGTTGCTCTTGCGGCTGCTTGATACTGAGTTGCAACACTAACTGAACCACGCATAGCATGACCAATAGCACTTGGTGAGAATACTGCACCAATTGCATCATCTGTGACATCAACAGCAATAAGTGCTGATTCAAGAATTGTACAACCTGCAATCTGACCAATTCCAAATTGACCAAGAACGCCTTCACCAACGCCTGAAAGTGCAGGAATGTTGGTCTGTTGTGCATAAGTCAACTGCTTTTTGATGTTGTATGCGACTGCTGGATGTAGTACACAGTAGAATGGTCCTGTTAGCTTGGCAACTCTAAGAGTAGCAACGGCTTTTAGGATTGTGTCTACAGTGACTTCAGCACCGGCTGAACCTTGTGATGCTGTGAAGTTTGTGAACAATGAGAATACTTCACTGTCCATTGATTCAGCAATTGCACGACCTGACTGTGTGCCAAGGTCTGAAAGTACATTTGATTCAGCACTCATTTGCAACATATCAGTTACCTGATTGTATACAACATGCTCTGTTAGTGTGATGTTGGCTGCGGTTGTGTTAGTTTGCAATGCAGTAGCGGCTGCTTCATCTGTGATATTAGTAGCTGCGATTGCACTCCATACTGGAACCTGCACGATTTTACCTGAGTTTGCAGGTACATCGTAGTTTGTTACAATCGCTCTTGCGACTGAATTTTCGTATGCCGCGAATTGAGCGGCTGCCACCAACGGTGAAAAGGTTTCATTGTTGATGTTTGTGTTGTTGTTTGCTGGCCATGCCATGAGTTTATCTCCTTAAGATATGATTATATGCGTCCGGCTTTTCTAGCCTCTGCATACTGCTTTCTGTGTGCAGGATTGCTCATATCCAATTTTGAGATGTCCAATTTGCCTACCACTGGTGCACTCACACTACTTTTGGTATTTGTGGTACTTGGTGGGGCACTTTTGAAATGGCTGTTGGTGTCTAAGAATTCTCGAACAAGATCTTCAACTTTGAACAATTCACCACTGTCAGTGTATCTCACTGACCCATTATCGCCAAGCACTTGTGTTTCACCGTCATCACTGAGTTTTACCCGTGGTGCTAACAGTGTTCTAACCTGTTCAGGATTCACACTGCCCAATTTGGCAGCCGCATCCAGTAGTGGGGTTTTGATCTTGTACTCTTGAATAATAGCATCTCTCTTTTGGATTTCTGCATCCTTCTTTGAAGCCAATTCCTGAAGTGTCTTTTCAAACTCACCACGCTTGATGGCTTGTTCTTGTGCTCTCTGTTCAGCTTCTGCTTTGAGAGACCGTAACTCTTCTGGGTCACCTAGTTCTTCGTAGGGTTTCAACAATTTCTTCTGGAGAGAACCTCGCATCCTCGCCATCATGTTGTCTACCTCTTCTTGTGAATAGGTTTTGGTTTCTGTTTGAGCCTGATTTTGTTCTTGTGTGAATTCCGCATCAGTTGCGTTTGTTTCATTTGCCAATGTTTCGTTATGGTCCATTGTTAACCTCGCTCCTTCTATTAGGATTTTGATTTATACGCACCAACCAAGGTGCGTCTAAACTTATTTATACACCCTGTGATTTACTGGTTTAATAGTAGTCGTTTGGCTGTATCAATATCAGCTTGACTGATTTCTGGATGCATTTCCAGGATCGCTGAATCTTCATAGCCTTCCATGATCATCTGTTGTATGTGATCACTTCTGTTGCTCTCATCTGTGGTTTCATGACTCATTTCAACCAGTTCTTCATGCTCAACGCCCAACCATTCAGCCAACTCAGCATCAATTGCTCTAAGCAACTGTGGTGATGTGGCAGTGTTCTTGGCAGTCTGCAATTGATTGATTTCTGTTTGTGTGTCACGAATATTGAAACTGCTTGGATACTTGACTTCAGGTTTGCCAGTTAATCCTTGATACATTGCAAACATCATCCACAAGTGTTCTTCTGCCAATTCAAGGTTGGCTGCCTTTTCACTGAGTCTTGCGTTCAGCAATTGAAACTCTGTCTCCATTGCTACGCCACTGAGTGTTCTTGTTTCAGTGGCTCTTACTCCGCCAGTGTTGGCCATTTTGTCAATGGCATTTTCAATGTTTTGTATATTGCTCAATATGCTCTGCACACTGGCACCATTGTATTCCAAGATGTATGGCTTCAGTCCACTGTCCAAATTGTCCGGCATATGGATGATTGAACCAGCACCAATTCCGGCTTCTGTTTCAGGTGTTTTTACCAGTGAAGGGTGCGAGTCGATTCTGATGCTTTGTTCAATTTCACTGTTGCAATTGTAGATGGCTCTTTGTGCATCAGCAATGTCTGAAATGTCACTAACACCAATGCCTTTGACCATACTGCGTTGATTGTAACACAACACTGCTGGAATAATGCCCAAGCCGTTTGTTTCTGTGTACTGTTCGTTGATTGATCTTGATTCCAGATCCACAACATAGGTAGTAACTGTTTCTGGTGTCCATTCTTTGACTGTGCGAATTGAACCATTGATGTCTTCAATGTATTTGATATAGTCCAAGCGATAGCGACCTGACGGATCACGCCCATAACGCCAATCCAGTGTTACCAATGGTGTTACCAAACTCACATAGGGTCTAACACCGGCAGCTTCTTCATCAGCGGCTGTGACTGCACCAATGTTGGCCTTGGCCATGATGATCCAGCAGTGTCCAAACACACTTGCCCAGGTTGCCACATCTTTCATGAATGCATCTAGGCTTCTGTCATCATAATCACAGTCTTCCAAGAAGCTTTCTAGGTCGGGTCTGCCTGTCCAATTGTAGAAGTCTCTGTATGGTGGTTCACGAAACATGAAACTGTTGTACACATTGATCACACTGTTTGCATGATTCTGCAAATAGGTAGCACGCAATCTTTGCACATAATCTGCACCAGTTTCCTGTGTGTAGCGTGTTAGGTGATTGCCTTGACGATATTCTTCGCCGCCTAGGTAGCTTTCCAACAAGAACTGCCAGCGGTCTTTGTAGTCATCATACAATTGGTTATTGCTGGTTATCTGTCCAATTTGTTCATCAATGGTGTTGATTACGGTCATTTATACTTCTCCAATTTTGTGGCCCCATCTAGTAGGAGGTGGCATCACTGTGTTGCTTTTCACGGGCCAAATATAGTGTATCATATAGCGAAGTGCATCCGCCATATGATCGTATCCTGTGCCTTTGTCAGGCTGGTTTGTGCCTGGTTTATAGCTATGTCTCTCTAGGCTTTCTATAGTGTATTTACACAGAGGATCCACCCACAATCTACGAACATTATCAGCATTGCACAGGCGGCTGTTTACTGAATTGACTCCGTCCCTGACAGCATCATGACTGTTGGGTGCCTTCACTGTGAAGCCTGCGTTTTGCAATAGGCTTAGGTCTGTTCTGCCGCCCGCTGAAGTCTTTCTCTGTCGTGAGGCAGGATCAGGGTAAATCCATATTCGGTTTGGTTGTATCTGATTGTAGCGGCTTTTCAATTCGCTGATCATTTCTTCTGTGTTGGATCCATAGATGTTGATCTCATCAATGATATGCATGGTGTCTTCAGCAGTTTTAATTCCTATGGTAGCACTCATGGGATCAATGTTGAAATCCATACCCACAAATATCTGATTGAAATTGGTGTCGGGTTTTGGTTTTACATTGTGTTGTCTATCAAATGCGTAGAACACTCTGTTGCCAGCATCTTCAAATGTGGCCAGGAACTCCTGCTTGAACAGTCGCTCATCCATGTCTTGTCGAGCACTGTCAATTTCTTCTTCTGTGACTCTACCACCGTCAATGGTTGTATACTGAAAGCTCTGCCAATTATCATTATCAAGATGCATGTCATAGATTGACTTTGACCAATTGTGAATTCCTTTTGGTGTTCCAATGAACAGAGCTGAGCCTTCACGATCTGCCAGTGTAGGTCTTGTTGCAGTCCAGATATCAGGATCCATGTCTGCAAACTCATCATAGACTATAAAGTCCACACTGTAGCCTCGAGTGCGTTCATATGCATCAGCACTCATTATTTGAATTTCACTGCCGTTTACCAAACTCAATTTCAATTCTGATTCATTGGTTTTGGCAACCCAGTTTAGGTCATGTAGTCGATCTTTCAGTTCCTGCCACACAATGCCTTTGCCTTGTGCTCTGGTAGGAGCTATAAACCAACATCTTGATTTTGGTTGTCTTGAGAACCTTGCAAGCTCTCTCATGGCGAGATATGTCTTACCAAATCGTCGTCCGCAGATGGCTACTCTGAATCTTGCCTCCGCATCAGCAATGGCTCGTTGTGGTTCACTTAGAGGCATCAGCCAAAAGCCTCAACAGCGTGTGGGTTAGCCTCGAAGCCGATGAACTTTCTGCCTAGTCTCTCTGCACTGGTTCTAGTTGAACAACTGCCAGCAAAAGGATCTAGCACTGTGTCACCACAATCACTGCTATACTGTATAAACTTGTCTATGAAGTCTGGATTCAATTGGTTTTGATTTTTGATCTCACCTGGCTGATATTTTCTATTTAAAGTTTGCACACTTAGTCTATCATGATAACTCGCTTTAGTGTCATTGAATCGTTGATTAAATGTTCTTTTACCTGGCTTTGCCCAATACAACACATGATAATGACTGCTTACCCATTTGTGTTTAGTATACACACCAAAACTATATTGTGCAACAAGATGATTGATTTCTTTTAAACCGGTGTTGTGCAGTGCATTAAGGATGTGATGTAGATTAGTATATCCACTTACAATATAAATGCTGCCGCCTGGACGCAAACATCTTGCACATTCAGCAATCCAGTCTTTGCTAAACTGGTTGTATGTTTCAAGTGGAACTTCTACATAGCCAGGTACAACATTGCTTTCATCTCGGTGATAATGTGCATCTAGTTTATCGCCATCAATGCCATATGGAGGATCTGTGAATATGAGATCGATGCTGTTGTCATCGATATATTGTTTCATGCCCTCTACACAGTCTTGATTGATGATCATAATGCCAACCTCTTTTGTATAAACTCGCAATAATCCGAATCTAATTCTGTGCCGACGGGATCGCATCCTAAATCTTGTGCTACCTTTAGTGTTGTGCCAATCCCCGCAAAAGGATCATATACCACATCACCTTTTTTACAGAACAGTTTTATAAGTCTCTCTGCTAACTGCTCTGGCATCACTGCTGGATGGTTCTTGTTTCTCCCTGGAGCAATATT
>Ga0070746_10002502_pt1 | contig 10905 bp, 6 predicted proteins | sample VirMetDEL_Mar_21_FD_77016 | JGI IMG/M metagenome (GOLD analysis project Ga0070746, IMG submission 77016) | Aqueous microbial communities from the Delaware River and Bay under freshwater to marine salinity gradient to study organic matter... | ecosystem: Environmental > Aquatic > Marine > Coastal... | reverse complement strand
GTAGCTTTGGTTGTCGCAATAGTAATGAAATAGGGAATACAGTATGGCAGAGACTGAAGAAAAATTAAAAGATAAAACTGGAGATGCACTACGAAAAAGTGTTATCACTAAGGAAGCAGAAGTATCTGACAAGACTGAATTATCCCCTAGTGAAAAAGTAGTTTTAGAAAAACAACAAGTCAAATCAGAGGAGCTAATGAATCCTCTTGCTTACGACGTAAAAGAAACTACTGCCAAAGAACCTGACAAAATTGATGTTTCTAAATTTAAACAAGACCAGCCAACTAAAACAACGTCTCCTACCTACACTGCATCGACAGTAGGTGATGTAGGCAAAATGGATGCAGTATCGGGAGATGTATCATCAGAAGCAGTTATGACTGCGGCACAAGGTACAGCATCTGCTGACTCTCTGGCTACAGCAGCCACTGAACAACTAGACGCAAAAGCTACAGTATCATACCAAATGGCTGAGTTGTTTAAAGGTATAGAGTCGGGTACAGAGCTACCTGCTTGGGCTGCTCCATCTGTACGTAAAGTATCGGCTATAATGGCACAAAGGGGATTAGGCTCGTCAAGCATGGCTTCAGCCGCAATGATACAAGCTATCTATGAATCAGGAGTTCCTATAGCAGTTGCAGATGCAAACAAATACGCAACAATTCAGCTACAGAATTTAAACAATAAACAACAGGCGGCAATACAAAATGCTACAGTCGTAGCCACTATGGATACAGCCAACTTAAATAACAGACAAATGGCAGCTGTGAATAATGCAAAAAGTTTTTTATCTATGGATATGCAAAACTTAAACAACGAGCAACAAAAAGCTACTATTGATTTCCAACAGAGAGTTAGTGGTATGTTTACTGATGCGGCTCAAGCTAACGCTGCAAAACAATTTAATGCCAAGACTCAAAGCGAGATTGACCAATTCTTTGCAGAGTTAGGTGTTTCTGTAGAAAATACAGCTTTAAATAGAAATGCTGCTCTTGAGCAATACAACGTGTCTCAAGCCACTGCAGTAGAACAATTTAACGCACAAATGGTGTCGCAAAGAGAACAGTTTAATTCTAACAATAGAAAACAAATAGACGCATCTAACGCACAGTGGAGAAGAACAATTAACACTGCAGAGACTGCGGCTATAAATGAAGAAAACAGAACAAACTTACAAACACTATTAAACATGTCTAACCAAGCACAAAATAATCTGTGGCAATTGTACAGAGATCAGGCAGGTTGGGCGATGAGTACAAGTGAAAACAACTTGGACAGGGCCCACAATGCGGCCATGCAAGCGGCGGCTATATCTGAAAGAGCCGATATGTACGACGATAAGTTTGATGACTTTTTAATTATAAAAACTATAGACAATATATTCGGATAGGAGTATAATAATATGAGTTTATTTGGTAGTTCTATGATGAACTTGCTAGTAGGTTCTGCAATAAGTAAGGGAGCATCCCTAGCAGGTGATTATTTTAAAGAAAACATTTACTCTGGTAGCTTTTTAGAAAGAGCCTATACCGATTACATTGATCCCTACAATCCGTTTGGCACTGCTGATGAAGTAAGAGATGCAAGTGGTAAGGTTGTACAGAAAGCTGTTGCATCAGGAGCTTCACAGTTACTCGCACAAGGACTAGGTGTTGACCCATCTTCAGGAAGAAACATGCCTAACATAAGTGTACCTGAAGGTGATACGTTTAGATCAAGAAACACAAACTTTAGCAAGGGCAACTACGGTGGCTATCCTCAAGGTACTTCAAAGATACTAGAAAATGCGTTCAGAGACCCAGCAATAAGACAATTTGCATTTGATTATAAGCAATCAAGGATGCCAAATATAAACGTTGTTAGTCCTACTGTATCTATGGGCAGTTCAAAAATAGGGGGTCTTGATAAGGGATATATAAGGAGTGTAAAATCGTAGCATGGCATTAGACAAATTAAAGGCATTATCTGCTCCTCCCGGACATTCATTTACAGATGAACCCGGAAAGTGGGCATGGGAGCAAGCTCCAAGATTTAGTGATCCAAATCAAGCAATAGATTTTATTGTAGATAAATTTAAAACTGGGCAAAGTGAAGATGATATGTTGAAACTTATGGCTGCAGGCATAACTGTAGAAGAATTAGTAGGTCAAGTATCATTTAAAGGTTTTATGCAAGGTGCATTTAATCCAGACGTAGCTGAGTTAATTAAGCCTGCAATAGCAATGTATCTTATGAAACTAGGGATTGACAACGGATTTACTCCTACAATGTTTATACCTGATGATTCTGAAGAGGGTGAAGTTGACGATGGCAAGTTCTTTTCTATTCTTAAAGAACGTAACCCAGAAGTGTTTAATGACATGAATGAGAGATTAAACAAGGCAACGAGATTACAAGAAGAGTTTGCTGTAGAGGAAAACATACAAAACATGGAACAGATGGGTGATCAAGGTGAAGGAACTTTTATAAATGAAGAGCAACCTCAACAAGAGGAGATTGTGTAATGGCACTTAATTTACCTTTATTAGCATTATATACTTTATCTGTAGGTTCTAAAAGAAAACGGGAAGCAGATCAAGCAAGAGCAAAAGCTAAAGCAGATAGTAAAGTAACGAATTGGGCAATAGGACCTAAGGGGGTAAGAGCTTTAGGTGACAATGATGAATTTAAAGAGGGAGAATCTGCTTATGGTTTTTCAATAGGCAATTCTAAAACTATAAACCAATTGCCAAAAGAAGAAAAAAAGTTTTTAGATTTATTTGAAAACCCTGCAAATCCTGAAGGTCCTTTAATATCTAGATTAGATTTTCAAAATTTAAATAAGAATACAGCAGGTATGGATCAAACACAACAATACAAGTTAGGTAAAATTGTAGGTCAAAGAAATCCGACAGATAATACATTTACGCTACTTCCCGGCTATGAAAGATTTAAAAAACCTGTAGACGTAAAAAAGACTTTTCAACAAGAAGGTAGGGAAGTAAAGGGCATTTTTGTACCTAAAAAACCTTCCGACGCTTGGGATGCAACTCACGCAAGAGAAGTTACTCAATCAGCAACTGAAACTAAAGAGGGCAAACCTTACAAGTTAGATAGTAATAAACAAGAAATTGAACTGCAACAAGACGGGTTTTTAGATTCTAATAATAGATTTGTTCCCATTGAATCGGGTGATTCTACTACAAAAGCCACTCACAGTAGAGCAATTAAAAAAATGGGAGAAACAATTACATTTGCAGGTATTCCTGAGTTTAAAAAAATAACACAAGAAGCACAAGAACTAGTCGGATTCTATGATAAAGATGACAACGAAGTTACTTTTGAAAGTGGAAACGCAGTAAAATCTTTTAAGTTCAAAGGTAGAAAAGAAGATGGTAAACCAAATATAACAGAAGCACCGAAAGCTCTTGTCTCTGATAAAGATAATGATATTGTTGTAAGTTTGGATAAAGATAGAAAACCAACTACTGATCCTGACAAAGAAGTATATACACAAAAATTTAGGTTTAACACAGAAAATCCAAAAGGAGTGCCGATTGAAAAACCTCAGTTATTAGAAAAACCTGATAAAAAGAAAGTACCAACACAAGATTTTAGAGTTGAAATAAAGAATCCTAATGGTAAAATTGTGTCTGGACTAGCATCAGAGTTAGGTATAACAAAAAATGAAGCATTACAAAGGCATGGGGTTGACGTACTTATAACTAGTAGCATTACAACAGATGAAAATGGAATTATAGATGAAAAACCTTATGGAAATAAAAAAGTAGCTGATAGCTCTAATTCAGCAAAAGCTGGAGATACCTACGGTTCTCTTACTTTAAAGACGTCTGAAACTGATCAAAGCACATTCCGTAAGAAAAATGTAACGGTATCAATGAACAGAAAATTTTCTGGACAACAAAATTTAATAGAGTTTAATAAAACATTACTTGAAGATGATAGCTATGTGCAACAAATAAATTCTGATCCTGTTTTATATCAAAAGGCTATGTCAAACATTGTGTCAGAAGTTAGTCGTTATTTTAATGATGGTAAAACAGGGATGAATGGCGTAACTGTATTTAAAAATTTACCAAAAAATCCACAAGATGCTATCCGAACAATTAAAAAATTCGTAAGTGCTGACGGTTTAGCTAAAATAAAAAACTTTGATAACATCGTTTTAAATGCAGCAGGCATGTTAGGAGATGAAGCAGCAAAAGAACTAATGGCAAGCACACCCTTAAATCAGGGCGAAGACGTTCTTGTAGTAAAAGGTAAAACTACAGACGGTGGAACTGCTATGGTAGGAGTAAATTATCCTAGTGAGTTTAAAGATATAGTTACAAAGAAACTACCTCAATATGTGAAGTCCAGCGACGCTGATCAAATAACAGCTACTATTGCAAGTTTAATAAAGACAAAGAAAAATCCTGATGGCACAGATATGTTCGTTGAAAATGCTGAAGGTAAAAAAGTTCGTGTCCTTGATGATGAGCAAGGACTACTTACATTTATAAAAGATTTAGATAGTCGAGTTATGATAGGTAAGAAAGTAACTATAAATGGGGTAGAAAGAAACGCATCTTTACTAGACGGATTTTTTAGTATTCTGCATCCTTATCCTAGCCAAGCACCTGCAGGTAACATTACAGGAGATGATAGAAAGTATATACTAAATGCTTTTACTACTCTTGCCGCAAACAATTTTACTGAAGCAAGAAAATTAATAATGGGATTTACTGATGTAAATCAGGACATGGTTGATAGAACTATTGAACAACTGCACGGTGGAGACACAGGTAACATAAAAGTTAGGCAGGAAATTCAAGGTAAAGCAACATCTGCTTTCAATGCTATCATAACTATAGATTCTATGGAAGATACATACCAGATAAACGGAAGAGATATTAATATAAACACTCAACAAGGTGAACTTATTGTAAAGCTTTCGGGTATGAAAGAAACAGCCATGAGAGCTTACAGGTTTCTCAAAGGTGAAAAAGTTATTGACATTGTATCTAGTAGTGTTGAAGACGTTAACAGTCAACTTATTGATCAAGACGATGTTTACGATTCCATAAATTCAAATGATCCTGCAGAACAACAAGCTAAAGCAAAGAATAAAGCTGCCCTTGCTGAAATAAAAGAAATTATGAAAGGCAACTTAGGAAAAGGCACAGACTTTATGCAAAGAGCAGGCATAGGTGAAGCTTCTGGATTTGTAAAAAGTATGCCTAAAGCTATGCGTGATGCTTATTCAAAAGGTGCGTTAGGCAAAGACGTTATAAGAAAGTTAGCCATAAGACAGTATCACAAATATATGTTGGCATACCAGCTAGCTGCAGCAATTCAAGGTGGCACAGGTGGTAGAACTATATCTGACCAAGACGTTCAAAACATATTAAGTGCGTTGAACTTTGGGTTCTTTACTGAAGCAAGCTTAGAGAAAGCTACCTTACAAGAAGCTAGAAAGATGATGACTTCTATCTACGAGTACAACAATGCCTTGTTAAACAAAGATACAAAGGTTCAATACTCTGCAATAAAAGCAAGAGAACTATTGTTTGAAGGTAATAAAGCACCATACTTAGGTGTAGGTAACTTAGGTAATCTAAGAGGAGTAAAGGCAAGGCGATCTTTTATAATGAACAAGTTACTAAATACTAAAAACGATGGTGACAACAATACTAAGGCTAAAGTAGACAAAGAAGAGACAGAGCAAACTAAAAAGCTTATGGAAGCAATACAAAAAAATAAAGAATAAGGATAGTTTATGGCTGAAGAAATAACAGAAGATACAGATAATATCGTACAGCCAAAAAGAGGGTATGATATTTTTGATGATACAGCAGGTGCAGCTAGGAAAGTAGCTGAGAAAGTAGGTATAGTTAGACCTGAAGCTGTTACTGATGTTAAAAAAACATTCGTAGAAGATATTGTTCCGGGATCAGAAACTGTATCTAAGAGAGAAGTGTTTGTGGACAAAGCTAAACTACAGCCGTATGTTAAGACTGAAAGTATATTTCAAAAAACAAATCCCGTAATGATTGATATAGTTAACAATATGGTGGGATTCAGAACAAAGAATACTCAAGGTGATGGCTATTCTAAATTTCAAGAAGGTTCTACCTACGATGATAAAATTAAAACCATGAATTACATGGGTGCTTTACAGTATGCTTACAAAAAGAAAAGTGGAGCTATAGCATACGAAGATATTCCCTACGAGACTCAAATTGCAAATATTATAAAAGAACCTGAAGGTTACTCTCCCCCATCAGTACAAGCAATTCTTACAAAGTCTGCTACTACAGGAGGACCTTTTGGTGCATCAACTGATGCTAAATTTTATGATGCTAAAACAGATAAAGGTAAGTTTCCTGAGTGGATGCCGTTTATTGGTGGACAAAAGATAGGAGTAACTCTTGATAAAACATTTGGTACAAACTTTGATGAGACAGGTTTTAATCTTCATCTTGCTAAACAATACAATAAGATATTAATTAAAGCAGGTCTTAATTCTAGACAAAGACTTGGTATAATAACTGAACGTATGGATAACAAGTTTAAGAATATGGAAAACATACTTGGTTATGCTAGAGGTGGCATGAGATTTGGACTTGAAACAGGGGGGTATCTTTTAGGAGAAGGATTTGAAATTCTAACAGATTCAACAGCAGGTATAACTGATTCAAAGAAGCGAAATGATTTCTATGATGTACTTATGGACAAGCAAGCAAACATACTTCAAGATGGATATGCTGCAAGGGGTATTGAGATAGACATAGGAACAGCCGAACTTATAGCTACCATGTTTACTTCTACTCCTCAGAGACTAGCCGCAGTCGGTGCTGAGATACTGATACCTAGTAAGGTAGCAACAAAGATAGTAACCCAATTGGGAAAAAGAGAATTTAGAAAATACAAAAAGTACCTAGCGACAGAGAGACTTAAACCCGGAGGAGAGAACCTAACACCAGAAGAAGGGTTACAAAAGTTTCAAGCTCTACGAAACAAACAAATAGGTTTTGGTAAATTTACTGCTAACTTAGGGGATGCTCCTCTTGGTGTGGGCAAAGTCTATCAACGTATTGATTCTATATTAAACGGTGGCAGATTAGTAAGAGGATTGCAAATAGATGATGCAGGTAAAACTGTGTTTAAAAGACCTGAAGTAACATCTGCACTTGCTACAAGAAAGAATATACTTAAACAAAGAGATAACTTTGAAGAAGCACTACGTATCAAAGGCAAGCGAACTTTAGATGATGAAAAGCAACTTGCATCTCTTAATGCTTCCCTAAATCAATCCACTGAAAATTTACGTACCGTAGTTCTAGAGTCTAACTTGCCACAATTCTTACGAGATGCTTCACAGGGCAATAAGTATATGATCATTGGGTCAGCAGGCTTTGGGCAGCTAGCACAAGAAGCAGAGGGAGATTCTCGTCTCTTTGAAGCAGTCGGTTTGTTTTCAGGTATAATATACCAAACAGGGTCTAACAACAGAATTATGTCTAATCTTCTGGATAAAGCATATAGTTTTACTAACGCAGGTAAAAAGGCTCAAGACCTAGATATAGCAAAAGAACTTGCTAAACGAGTAAATACTTTTTCTCCTGAGTTTAAAAAATCTTTAGAGACACGTATAAAGTACATGGATGAGTTGCAACAAGAACTCATTACAGCAGGTGTACCCGTAGAGTTAGTTAAAATGAGCTTTGCAAAACTTTCAGGAATATCTATCTTGCAAACTATCGAAGAGGGATCACGCTTAAACATATCTGAAAAAAGTTTAGCATCTTTTGGTCAAACAATAGAAGATTTGCAAAAAGTACAAACTCTAAAAAGTAGTTTGTTAAATGAATTATCTAGTGCTTCTTTGGACATATCAAATATACGTAGAGACAATGACACGCCTGCCCTGATAAAATTTCAAAACACAATAGATAAAGTTTACAACTTTGGTGTAAAGCGTAACGAGAAGATATCTGAAACTATAGAGCAACTGAAAGAAGCTCAAAAGAATGAGATAACTGATGCTATCTATGGAACTACAGGTATACTAGACGATGGTGTTAGCAGTGCAGACGACATAAGCACCAAGCTTAACACTACCTATGGTTTAAATATAAACAAAGTTAACTGGGAGAATGAAGTAAATATATCTGCAGAGAATCAAACTATAAGTGATGCCGTAGATAAGGCACTTGCAGATAAAGCAAAGTCATTAAACAGACCCAAGTTGTTAAAGGAAGCTAAGACAAAACTAAACAAAAGTTTAAAGAAAGATGACAATCCTGTAGTAGAACACGATAACTTTGGCGATTTGTTTCTTACTTTTTCAGAGAACGTACGAAATAAAGTAAATGCAGAAGTTAGTGCAGAGTATAAAAAGTTAGATAGCTCTAGATTTGTAACTGAAACAGGAGAACTTATAGGTACTAATGCTAAGGTAGAAGGCATAGGTATCTTAGAGAAGTTTTTAGACATCACAGGTAAAACAAACGAGACAGATGTATTTAAAAACATTGCAGGTGCAAACATCGGCTCATCTAAAAGAGCTAATTTGTTTAAGGGATTAAACGATGCAGCAGGAATATCTGTACAGAAACATTTTGATACTGTTAATCAAGGTGGTCAATATGAAAACATAAATGAGTTCATTGGTAGTATTCTTGAAAACGCTGATCCATCTATGATAAAATCTTACTTACCTATGAATCTACAAGTTGTAGATGTTCTAAACCAAATGGCAAAGAGTAGAGGTAAAACAATAGACTCAATACCTATATCCTTTGAACAACTAAAAGAAATGAAATCGGCTTTTTCTAATCTTAATTCAAAGTATAAAAGACTACAAGAGTCAGGAACTAACACAGAAGCAGGTGGCATAGCCTACCAGTATAGCCAGTTAAAAGATGAAGCTGACACAATGTTTACACAATTCAAAGTAAACTTTGGACAGCCAAACGAACAGCTAATTGGAGATATGTTTGTAGAGATAGGCAAAGAAAGAGTTGCTGTTAAAGATTTATTAAGTAACGCAAATACTATGCACCAAACCTACATGAACAGATTCTTCGATAACAAACTAAATTGGAACAAATCATTTAAAGGAAGAAACAAAGTATCACCAAGTAGCACTAGACCTACAGGTATAACTTTAGACAACAATCCTAACAGTTGGTTTGACTTTGATAAAATTGCAAACATGAAAAATTCTGAGTTACCTGAATTTCAAGATAGTTTCTATGAGTTGGTAGGAACAAGAATAGGTAAAAACTACACAATTGATCTTGGAACTCAGAACGGTCAAACTCTAAAAGCTCTTATGGAATTAAAGTTATCAGACTATATACTTGATGTTGCAAACAAAGGACAGTTAAACAGTAAAGAATATATAACTAAAATGAGAAACATAGAAAAAGCCTTTACTGTAGGTAGAGAAGACGGAAGACTTAGAAGTCTTATAGATGTTAACAAGATAGAAAAAGACTTGTTCTCCTATAATCCAGCATCAGTTGGAGACAAACTATGGAAAAAAGGACAAGATAACCTTGACACACGCATGAATAAGTTGGCTAAAGAAAATGTAAAGCCTGCTACAGAGTATCTAGATCAGAGAAAACAAGTTGCTAGGGTTCTGCAAACTTTAACATCAGAGAGTACATCCACAGTAAGTTTAGCTCAAAAGATGTTTGAGAACGGACCTCAGTTAAACAGAGCAAAAGATGGATTGTTTACATTCTTTGGTGGCAAAGTATCTAGAGACAGAATAGATGATTTGGTTAGGGATGTATATTTAGAGGATTTAAATAAAAACGTATTTAAAACTACTGGTAAAAATACATTAGACTACAAAGGCAACTTGATACCCGAAGTAACAATGGACATGGAAGCCTTGAAATCTATTACTGGCTTCAACGATAAAACTAAAAGAGCTATGGTACAAAATCTCATAGGAGAAAAAAGATTAAAGACTTTTGATTCCATGATAAATTTTGTGTCTGAACAAACAGACATAGCAGAGAAAGCGTCTAACATAACAGGAGTTCCGAGACACTTTTCTGTGGAAAGTTATATTAGTAGATTCTACTCTATAAACAGAGGAGTTGTATCTGCGAGGTACGTGGGAACAGAAGCTGTATTACAGCAGTTTCGTATGAAAGGTCACAACATGTTTAAGGCTTTGATTGAAAACCCAGAAGCAGGTCAATTATTCTTAGAAATAGTAAAGACAGGTCAACCTCTGTCTAGACAAAAGGAAGTACAATTTTTTAACGCAATGACTTTAGCTCTGTCCAATCAAGACAAGATGCTTAACCGAGTTGCCCCCGAAAGAGAGATTGACTTACCTGAAGGTTGGAAAATAAAATACAAAGAGTATGAATACGCTAACGATTTAACTTAAGGAGAACAACTAATGAAAATGTATAATAACGGTCAACGTAAAGGCATGATGTACGGTGGTGGTGCTACCCCAAGAAAGCCAATGATGTACGGTGGCATGACTAAGAAAAAGAAAATGATGAACATGGGTGGACTTGCTGGCGAGAACAGAAAGTCATCTGCAGGTCAAGCAGGCATGATGAACCCAATGGGTAGCATGACTGAGAAAAAGAAGTTCAGCATGGGTATGATGTATGGTGGCACTGCCAAGAAGAAGATGCTCTATGGTGGTCAGGCTAAGTTAGACATGAATAAGAATAATAAGATAGACAAAGAAGACTTCAAGATTATGAAGAAGAAGACGTAGGCTTATCTCTCTGTCTCGATATCTTACGACCCTTAAAGAAAACAATTGTATTGATAGTGGTGTTGATAGTTATAGCTACGACTAGCCACGCTTCCCACCACTCCACTACAAGAACCTACCTGATTTATCCATAACCTCTTGTGCTATTGATCTCAGGTATC
>Ga0070746_10002500_pt1 | contig 10911 bp, 16 predicted proteins | sample VirMetDEL_Mar_21_FD_77016 | JGI IMG/M metagenome (GOLD analysis project Ga0070746, IMG submission 77016) | Aqueous microbial communities from the Delaware River and Bay under freshwater to marine salinity gradient to study organic matter... | ecosystem: Environmental > Aquatic > Marine >... | reverse complement strand
ATTTGTAGGATTGGCTGATGAACTGATTCCGCTTATATCTCGTAAATGTATGGAGTGTTTAGTTTTAACAAAAATCTTCCCTTGAGTAGCGTGGGAGTTAGCGACAACGCCGATTTCAAGTATATCGTATAGAGGAGAAGGCTTTATATCTGTTAATTCTCCTGCAGAAGAAGATACATAAAGTATACTTCCATTTGTGAAATTTGAAGTATCTAGACCTCCAACGAGACCGAAAGCAGTAACGTACCCTTCCTGGTTATTAAGTATATCGTGGGTAGCAATACCGGCAATTTCTGTAGCTGTCCCGTTACCAAATGGATGATTTTCGGATACTGCTAGGGCGGCAACCGGTCTATTCCCCTGTGATCCGGATATCTTAACTGGAGTACCGTTTAATATAGTAGTGCCGGTTTTGTTAACCATTTTAATGTAACTCTCTTCACCAATTTGAAGTCTCACATCTGACTGGTTATTCATGAAAGATAGAGCGTTGTCGTCCATATTGTAATATAACCTACCTTCCCGGTAAGCGGGTTCACTTGACCCTGTATTGAAGTCTAGGAAGATAGGCTCAACCACTGTAGCAGTGATACCGGTTAGACTAGATCCATCTCCAGAGTAACTTCCACTGAATGATCCGGAGAGTATACTTGAATTACCCTTTACTGTAAGGTTATAAAATGATCCGGTACCCCAACTCTTTGTCGGCGTTCCTAGTGATCCCGATTTATCTGCTCGTGGAACGAGATTCTGGTTGCTCATATTACTACTAAATTATAATTTTCATCTAGCCAAAACTTTATATCTCTAGGCTGTTTGTTACCTTCACTATCTTCTTCCCAAAACATATCGTAAAAAGGTCCAGTGGTTGGTTGGAGATCTCCGTTCGGATCTCTCTCAAAAGCTTCTTGCATTTTAATCCCAGTAATACGATTACCGGTTAGGTCGTGAAGGTAAGGTGTTAACGAACCAGTAGGAGAAGGATCAACCTGTACTACCTTCTGGAAGGTATTCTTTATCTTACTACTTCCTAAGTTGTTTGCCATCTATGTAACTTTTAATACTATTGACTAATTTTGATTTTGCTGATTCATTTAATGTAGGATACCGTCTACTTATAACGGTCTGTAAAGCTTCCATTATAGTAGTACTGCTTGTCTTACTTTTAGTACCTTTTGAAGTAAGCTTCGTTCCTCTAATTACAGATGCTTGAACAGTAGTCTTTTCCTCCTTAAGCACTTTCTTCTTATTAGACTTAACTTCCGCAGTAACAGTCTTACCTATTACAACTTCAAACGTATCCGACCAAGGTACAAAGTAGGTATCATCTACTACGACTTCTAATTTTAAACTACCCTGTTCACCTTCATTGAGTAAGTTCTTCAACTTTTTAATCGGAATTTCTACGTAACCGTTAGTATCGATCTCTCCTTCAAACATCAAATTCCAATCCTCTGACAGTAGAACTAATCTACAAAAAGAGTCAGAGAGCTTAGCTCCCTTAACGTCTATTTTAGCTTCAAATAACTCATTTTGATCGATCTTTAATTCGTATGCCATTTTATATATCTAAGTTTTATTCATTGTTGATACTTCTAATAATATAGATTCAACAGTTAATTTTATTTCATCTGCAGATAACGTCATGTCACCTTTCAGTTTTTTCTCTTCATAAACCTTTTTATAACCATCTTCGTACTTAATCATACAAGATAGCTCTATAAATCGATCCTTTTTCTTTTCATCTAACCTGTCAAAGTTAGTAGGCCACTCACTAGCCGCTCCTCCTCCTTCAACCTCTAGTGCAATACATACATCGTTCCAACAGTAAGGATTACTATCCCAAGCAAAATCTGCTTCGTCCCAAGAAAAGCAATACGTATTACTCAAAAGCTTTTATATAAATATCAAAATTACCTTCCCGAACTGCTATTAATTTTCTCTTGAAGAGAGTTTACTTTCCTATCTAACCTGCCGTTAAAGTAATCTATATCTTCTTCATGAGATATTTTTATTTCCTTAATCTCTTTTCTAATCGCTTCATGTTCAACCATAATCTCTTTACGTAACAGTTCTAAATCTTCAGTTGTCTTGTTTGAGTTCCAGTACCAAGTAGTTCCGGAAAAGACCGCTATAGCAGTAAGGCTTACTAACCAGTAAACAAATCCAATTGTAATTTCTTTCTTACTGTTAAATTCTTGAGGAGTTGACATTTCTCTAATCGACAATTAGTTATCTATAATTATCTTAAAAGTAATTAAAAATAAGTTGAATGATTAAAAGAATCTATTAGGTAATCATCTGAGCAAGCATCATCGGCAGAACAAATCCGGACTTCATGATCTTCTTGGTTCCTTCTTATGGAGTCGTATGCCCATTTAAAGTAACGTAAATTGTTATTGTTTCGATTCGGAATTATAAAGCTTATTTTCATATAACTAATTTTACAATTTTATAACTCGTACCGTAAGGTCACTTGTACCTTTTAATAAACGGTGGTATGTATCTTTCGGTATAATTAATTTAGTTAACCGTCGGGGTAATTCGTTATCTAATTGAATCTTCCAATCCGTTAAACCGACTGCTTCAACTAGTCTATCCTCTCTATCCCTATGCCAAACTAATTCCTCTTCATCTATCTCTTGATTAAATATACGAACATTATCGTATTGTTTAAAGGGCAGTTCCATATTTACCAGTAGCCTGAGTAGTTTTTAGATCCACCTAGAGACTTCCAATAATATGTGATCCGGCAAGACCAGTAACCGGGTTTAGTTTTATCTTTCTTCTGATCACAGTTATGTCTATCAGCAAAAGCTTTCCTCCTCTTAGGATCGTCAAGCTTTACAGAAAGGTTTTGACCTCCTCCGGCTGCTCCGAAATTAACCTTCACTATTTTACCCGTTTTAGGATTTCTAACATATACTTGAAACTTCTTAGGACCACCTCTCTTAGGTTTATTTAACTTAACGTCTCTTCCTTGATACTCTGCTTCTACTAGAGGAAGGTCTAACGGTACCCTCTCACCTTCATACTCACCGTACTCTCCAATATCGGTAGTTTCTAATAGGAATCTATCTTGTTCAGATAAGTCTATACTCCTATTCGCTAATGCTCTTCTTGCTTCTGCAAATAATTCAACAAAAGCGTCTGAACCGTAACGGTATATATTCTCATGCAACGTTAGTCCGTTATCTACATGGTACTGTAATGAAGGACAGGTAAGTTCTTTTAAGCTAATCATAGTATTGGCAAACTTTTTTATTACTTTTTTACTATAAGTAGTCAAAAGGTTTTTATTAAAAGTAATCTAACATATAATCTGACGGAGAGTGATCTAAATTCTTAAGAACGTATTTCATTTTCTTACGAAATACTTTCTCGCTAAAGTATGTGTTGTAGTTCTCTTTAGCAATTGCACTCTGTTCTCTATAGAACCCAGGATCAGAGTTAAGCTTGTTTAGGAAGAGCCTAGCAGTGCTTAGGTCACCTTCCTTTACTGTAAGATTTGGATGACATTTTCTTTGAGTATCTAAAGATTCGTAACCGATGCAAGGGATACCTAAGTATGCACAGTTTAGAGCAAAGGTTCCAGCAGCATATGTTCTCATCAAATGTATACCGTATTTGAAGTTGTTTAAAGTCTTTATCCAGTTCAACCACTCTAAGTAGGGTAGAAACTCTATACCTTGGACTAGAGCTTCATCGTCACCCTTCCTACCCATACTTGGAGCATATATATCACCTCCATCTACAGAACTAGCTACAACAAAGCTATCCATTCCTCCATACCAGCTACAAAAAGTACCTCCCAATATTATGTTAGACCTCTCTTCAGGAGAGAGGGGGTTAATTATATACTCTAAAGCAGAATCTACCATAAGAGAGGGTAATATTCTAATAGGTACATCTGGGATTAGTCCGGTATAGTAGACTTGGTCTTCTTCATTGTGACAGAGAATGAAATCAGCATCTGTAAGTGTATTGATGTAATTAATTTGATCGATTGCGCTCCAGTTTTGCCAATACCAATTAGGTCCCTCTTGCATATAACCTACCTTGCTACATAACTTATTTATCAAACTATCCTCCCCTAAACGCTTCCATATTTTTGAAACATGAGTCTTAGGTATGATAACTATTCCGATATCAAAAGAATTCTCCTTAAGGTCTTGCTCTTCACAAAACTGATCGCTCAGATGATGAATCGGTACATTGACTGCATCTAAGCCAACAAGCCAAGCCATGTCTGTTCTCATATTTTTATGACCCTTATTAGGTGTCCCGTAAAAAGGATTCTCTGTAAAAAATGCTATTTTCATTTTACTTCTCTAACAAGCGGGTGATTTAAATTAATCCACACTCCATAAGCGCCGTCTTTAACTTGACGGATCTTTAGTGACGACTTCTTCTTTTCTATCCAATTTCGCATCTTAGCTAGATCGTAAACATATACCTGTCCTGTAGTACGGCTAAAGTGAAATATCCAAGAACTTTTACTCTGATAGAGCCATCCAAGATTACCTTTACGATTATACATTTCTAAAAAGAATAAATTGGAGGGCTGGATATTAGCTTTAACATCGAATGAATCCCAAAATCCTGTCTTCTTGTTTAAGAAACGTGCGTCGATTCCCCTTTGTTGGATTACTTTATATTTAGAATAGTTAGTAAAGTCCTTAACCTTATATCCTCTTTTCCTTAATTTAGATATAACAGTCTTTTCCCCTACTATACCTTTTGTTAACTGTTGTTTAAAGTATGTCATTGTGACTCTTATTTAAATGTTTTTTTAATATAATCTAATACATTTATACCGGGGTTCCATCCTAGTACCTTTTGAGCTGTTTTATCGGTACATAGTGTCTCCCTCGCTTCCCCTACTCTAGGCTCAATATAAGTAAACTTGCCAGGTCCAATAAGATCTTTAAGTTCATTTAAAGAATGGTTACTACCTCTACCTAGTTCAAATTCATACCCGTACGTCTGCTTAGTTGCTATTAAGTATAATGCTCTAACTAAGTCGTCGATGTGTGTAAAGTCTCTCCTCTGTTCCCCATCACCTGTAATCAGCAGAGACCTGTCTTCACTATATGCTTTGAGCCATATACCTATTACGGTGCAGTACGGTCCTTCTAAAAGTTGATAAGGACCGTATACGTTATAAAATCTAGCAATGCTTGCTCTAAGTCCAAAATGTTCTTGATAAAGTTTAATTACATCCTCTCCCAAGTCTTTAGACCATGTATAAGGGTTTTTAAATCTACCAGAGTGTTTAGAGGAAGTTCCGGCATATATTAGAGGTATGTTGTAGGAGTGGGCAAAGTGCACTACATCGTAAGTACCGGTAACATTATTGTCGAAAGAGGCTCTAGGATTATCAAAAGAAGGTTGAATTCTCGCTAAAGCTGCTAAGTGGTATATTACATCTAGATCCTTAAACAGTCCTTCATAACTTGCTATATTACGAACATCGTCAGTAAGGTAGGTACAGCCTTTTTGGTGATTTGCAACTAAACCAGTTATATAGTTATCTATACTATAAACCGTATGTCCCTCTTTTATAAGTAAACTGATTAGATTGGTCCCTATAAACCCAGCCCCTCCTGTAACTAGTATTTTCATGATTTCAAATTAAATTTTAAAAGCTTATTAAGATACTTTAGGTTATAGTCGATATTATAATATAATGCTTTTTTACGTTAAACTCAACAAATTCTAACAAAAAAATATTAGAATAATCTCACACCTACTCTACTAGATCTAATTGCTCTAAAACTTCCTGCCAGTCACCTTTAAATCTTATATAGTTTATTCCCTTTCGATCTAATTCCCTTATTACATCTTCATAGAGAACGGTATAGGGAGGGTGAGTTTCATGTTTTTTAGCTAAATCGTCTATAAACAGAGAACCCTTTTTACTTACATAGGGTATTTTGTCTTTAGACGATTTAACCACTATTAAGCTAGAATACGTGAAATTATTAGCAGATAACCAAGCTTTAGTAATACGTTCTGCGTCTGGGAACGGTCTAGCTGTTAGGAAGACTATATTGTATATTTTGGATAATCTATCTAATGCTTCAAGTGAGCCTTCTAACACTTCATCTTTCATTATTTCCTTTTCAGAAAAAGCTTTGCTCCAGTCGCATTTACCGTTAACTGAAAATCTTTGAATCCTTTTCCAATGTTTATTTATAGTACTGTCAATATCGCAATAAAGAGTCGGTTTATTAAAGTTCATTTATAAAATTATTAAATAATTTACCATCAGTTGAATAAGTAAAAATTTGATAAGTATCCGTATCAGAATTGATACCATATAACTGATATTTTTTTGCTATCTCTAAAGGTATGTTATCTTTTTTAAACGTTATCACAGGGCATATTTTTTCTCCTATAATATGTTTTTCTCCTATTTTATCCACTAACTTAATACTATTAACTGCTATTTTATCTCTTAACCTATCTAAATTAAAATTACTTAAAACTTTTTTAAGATGTTTAAATAATTGAATAGGTGCAGTAGTAGGTAATTGGTAATTTTTAGAATACTCTAAATACATATTTAAATTAAGATAAGAAAAATTAGTAGAACTATCAACTAAGTTTAAATCATTTTTATTAATACCAACTATTGATAAGCCCGGGTAGGAACCAATAAGTTTATTAGGGCAGGTAATAAAAGCTTTAGTATTGTTAGGTAAGTTATAAAAAGGAAAAGAACTTATAGCATCGACTATGCAATCTTCTCTAGAAAAAATACTACTATTAGAAGTTTCCAACTGACAGAACATTTGTACACTTGTCAAAGTTCTATCTTTCTGGTATTGGGAGATAATATCGTTCCATCTTCTTTTAAATTTTCCATCATTACCTACCATAGTAATAGGTCTATTAATACTTTTAATTACTGCTTCTATACCTACTGTACCACTACCGGGTAAGAAAATTAATTCATAATTATCTAATTTAAAAATACCTTTAAATAAATTCTGTACTTCTTCATATAGAATAAAAAAATCTTTATCTCTATGAGAAAAATTTAATTCTAATTCAGATAATATATGAGTATTAGGACCGAACATCTATAAAATTTTTTAAAGTTTTATATACTAAATCAAAATGATTTTTTTTATCTAACCAATTAGTATAGTATCGAGGAAATAATTTGATTAATTCCTGTTCATTTTCTTGTAAAAAATTAACTAAAGTACTATCATATGGATTATAATAAGGAGGTCTATAACTACCCATACCGTTAGGATAACCTGAAGAATAAGTTGGTTGTACCTCTAAAAAGCATAATTTATCATTATCAAAATCATAAATTACATCTACTCCTTGGTGATTTAAATCTAACGCTTGAACTGCTTCTATTAATTCTTTAGAAAATTTAGTCATTAACTCTTCACAAAAAGTATTATAATGTACAAAATTGTCTATATGTTCTTTCTTAAACTTCCCAGCTGTTATAGCAAGCCAATCATTAGCATCTACAACTCTACCATAACCAGATATAACTTTATTTCCTGCAACATGTATTCTAAAAGAAGAGTTTACGTTTCTTTCTCTATCAACTGAGTTAATTAATTTAACGCAAATTCGTTTTGTATCTATTCTTGTATTAGAAGAAGTATATGAAATAAAATCATTATCTAATTTTGATAATGCTTCTTTTAATTCTTTTTCTTCTTTAATAAGGTAGGTATGTTTACCTGATACGCTATTATTAAGTCTTATTAAAAAAGGATACTCTATTTTATCTTGCTCTTGTTTATGGTAAAAGTCTTTAGAATTATCAAAATAAAAAAAGTCAGGACAGTATACTCCAGCTTCTTTCCATCGTTTAAAAGTTCCTTCTTTACTTTGTACATACTTAAAACCAGTAGCTGAGTTTGTAATATAGGGTAGATTACCGATTTTTTCATTTTGGTATAACATACCTTGGTACTCTTTTTCAGTAATAAGTTCAGGATCAGGGTACCATCTAATATATTTTACAGTATCTTTATATTTTTCAAAAGCATTCAATACACTAACTCCATCCTCTCCATTAACATCTAATACAGAACCGAAATGGCGGGTTAAAGATTCTTTTTCAAAAATTCTCCAATTCTTATTAGCCCTTTTAGGACTCCTATTTGCTGATATTACTCTATACATCTAAGTATTTTTTTACCTCTTTATCGAAGCCATGGCCTCCAAAAATCCTCTTCTTTTGATCTTCCTTTAAAGATCCAGATAGTGAACTTCCTTTAAAGTGAATAATAGAAGGGCTCTGCTGTAGCTGATTATACTCTGTCATACCGTAACAGCTAACCATGGCTCTATCTATAGGGTCTATTTGACTCTTGTCATTAAACTCTCTTACCGTCTTGGTTAACATCGGGCTTTCTTTAGCTCTATTGAGAGGAGAGTTTTCTATATTTTCTACCCACTTGGAGACAAAATCCAAGCCAAAAGAATTACTCTTAACGTAGATATAACTTCCTAAAAAAGGTACTTGCGAATTCTCGAAAGACCTTTCACATACTTGAATACTATTGTCCGAGATTAAGTTAGATAGATCCTTAAGTACCAAACAATCAGCATCTATCATCATTACATCTTCACCGGTTTTTTCCAATACGTACTTTAAAGATTTAGTTTTTGATACAACAGAAGTTTGCCATCCTTTCCCCCATGTACCTCCCTCGTTAAAGTCGGTACTTAGACCAGTAGGTAGGATAATAGTCTTGTCAAAGGATTCAAAAAATAATCTATGTTCTTCAATCAATCCAGTATCTGCAACGAATACTTTTGACACTTTACTCATATCATTATTATCAAATAACGACCTTATAAAGACTTTTCCGTAATTATAATAGGAGGAATTTAAAGTAAAAAGTATATTATACATTATATAGTTTATTGTAAGTTTTATATGTCTTATAGATTATTACTATCAAAAACATCATTCCAAGACTTTGCCTTGTAAGTTGGATTAAAAATATTATAACAGTTTTCTTCTGAGAATTTGTTAGCCTTTACGTACCATTCGTTAGATCGTCTTCTTTTATTCATTGATCCTTCTACACTTTCATCAATATACATTCTCTTTTTAGGGTGATTTCTATTATGAACCACTAATAGGTTTCTTATATGATATTGAGGTATGTTAGGGAGAAGTTTCTGTAACATTATTTGAAAAGCTGTATCTTCGTGAACAAAGAAAACTGATCTAGGTATGTTAACGCCGGACCTAATTACTTCCGAACTAATTACTAAACTGCAACCATTAAACTTAAACGGCTTAATAGTCGCTATATCTAGCTCTTCTACCTCTTCATTAATGAGATTCATTTCCGACTCATTCATCGTATACTTTAAACTCCACCAGTTTTCATAATCATTTTCTATAAAAGGTTTATCGGTAAACTTAACATGCTCTAAAGGTTTCCAACTATCATCCCACATCTTACATATTCCAAAAGTAGTAATATACTTAGGAGTATTTTCACTTACCTGTTGATGTAATAGATCTAAAGCTGTAAACATCTGCTTAGGTACTAGCATGTCACTCTCTCCCCATATTAGTAAATCAACAACATCACAATACTTCTCACTAAACTCCCTCCTATAATCAGCAATCGTGAAAATCGTAGAGTTTACTTTAATGTCAGGCCACTTCTGACCACTATCAGATATACTCCTATAATGCACTCTCACATTTGGGAGATATTTCCACATAGATTTAAAAATGCTCTCCCTACACTTCTTCATACTGTGCTCGCCACATTTAAATTTAGGCTTCTCTAATTGCGTTTGAGTTACTACGGTGACATCTATTATAACACTACCGTCGTATTTTTTAATAGCTTCTGCCAAAGTCTTAAAGTATTCTCCTACAATTTCTACTTCATACCATTGAATTAGTACTCCAATTGCGAAAGCTGTTTTATTTTTCATATAACTTCTGTTATTTTATCTATTACGTATTTTGCCCTAGCTTCTGATGTATGATGCTCTTTGACGCGGTTATGGTACATTATTGTTAGCTCCTTTAAGGACTTTTTTTGTTCCGGCTCAAGAAACGATCTTATGTTAGCTTTAAGGTGCTCTGAAGTTCTCCAGGGTATATAATTCTTTAATGGTTCAAAATTAGGAGTGATAATATTATACTCCTTAATAAACGGTAAAGCCATATTAGCTGATATTTGTAACGTTCTAGCGTTCCACTCGCCGCCACCGTAAGCGTCTATTACGATCCTACTTCTAGTAATATATTTAAAATATTCCTTATCATCAACTATTTCAGTTATTATATTATAACCTTCTTCCTTTAACTCATTACATGCGTCAATAGCAACCTGTCTCCAACTTTTACAATGCTTTATGTCTGGTACGCCTTTTAGGTTCTTAAAAGCACAAAGGACATCTATATCTTTACGTAATGTCTTATCCTCATAGTGGTAGCCAAAGTCTTTATCTACAGCCGGTAATTGGAGAGGTATTATACCTAACTCTGCATATTCGGGGTAACACTCTCTCTTAAAGTAAAAAGCTGCATTCTCTAGCATTTCCCACCATACGAGATCACTCTTATTAAGAGGAGACGTGTATGCTATACTCCACTCTGATCCGTCTATAAAGACAGTCTTGCTCCAATCCTCTTCAGTAAAGGATTTAAGTAACCCGTAATTGCCAGGCTTCTTTCCATGAAAAATAAATATAAAATCTGAATCGGACTTTTGTTCTTTGAAAGCTTTTAAAGATATCTTATCTTTAGTCTTAACTCCATTACCTCTATTAACACTCTTAAAGGTAAGTCCGTCTATCTTATATAAGCCTTCTATTATACCAGCCGCTAGATAATCATGTTCACCGTCTGGAGTTATTGCTATAATTTTCATTTAGTACTTTAACTAT
>Ga0070746_10002496_pt1 | contig 10920 bp, 10 predicted proteins | sample VirMetDEL_Mar_21_FD_77016 | JGI IMG/M metagenome (GOLD analysis project Ga0070746, IMG submission 77016) | Aqueous microbial communities from the Delaware River and Bay under freshwater to marine salinity gradient to study organic matter... | ecosystem: Environmental > Aquatic > Marine >... | reverse complement strand
TCGCAAGAGGCTCTATCGGCACGAGAAGAATCAGGTCGTCAAACGGCACGAGATATTGAGCTCGGTGAACAGAGAGGCCGAGAACAGGCTCAGATTGCCGGGGGTCGGGCCACGGCTCAACTGGGTGGGAAGGCAGAACCTTCTGAAATCTTCCGACAGCGTCAACAAGACCTGTCTGATGGTCTTGATGAAAAAGAATCCTTTCAGTTGGATTCAGCTATTAATCAGCTCCAAACCGGAGATGAATCAGAGTTGTCTCAGTTCATGCAGCTCTACCAGTTGTTGAATCAACAGCAGGCACAGCGAGACGAAGAACGAAGACAGACTCGACAGTTGGAACTTCAGCAAGAGCGAGACAAGATCGAAGAACAGAAGAACGCTAGGTCAGCACAGCTAAAAGCTGAGGCTAACCAGCTTAAAGCAGAGGCCAGAAGTCAGAGAAACGAGGCTATTGATCGTGCTAAGTCTCGACTCAATGCGTCAGGTCGTCTTACTACTGATGAGTCAGGAAATCTAGACGCAGAAGCCGTTGCATTGTTAAATACAATTGAATCAGAATGGAATGATACTTACAACGACAGAGTTCAGGAGATTGATAACTCTGTTCAGTCGGCTATTAGTCAATTCGATCAGATGATGTTCCAGGCAGAACTAAAATCAGATGCTGAGATGCGTCAATTTGATGACCAAATTGCCATTTCTCAGCAGAAACGATCAGATGCGTTTCAGTCAACAATGTTGAACGCCATGATTAAGCAGATAACTGATAAGAAAAACAAAGAGTTTCAAGCGCTTCAAACGAAGGGTGGCCAGTTCTTTGTCTTTGACAAGCAGACTGGTCAGATAACAGAGGCTCCGGTTGGCTCTCCTCAGTATATAGATGGCTCTCAAAAATTAGGGGCCCTTATTCAAGAATTTGACGTAGCAACGCCAACGAGGAAGTCTGAGATAATCCAGAACTTGTCATCAACTGGGATGCTAGATCAGTTTAATAAGATGAGAGATGGGGAAATCGAAGAAGCATTTGAGTATGATTCTCTTGCGATGTCAGTTTTGCCTGGTACAATCAGAAACTCCAATGTCGAGTTGCAAAGGTATCTAAATGGATTTAAGCTGTTTAGGAAGAAGGGGATAAATCACTATGAGGCAGCGGACAGAATGCTTGGGTTCCGACTCGATGATGACGTATCCGCCCTTGGGCAGGGACTAAGGCTTTTGTATACCAGTTCTCAGAAGTCTGACACTGCTCGACTTGCTGACTTAGGAAGGCTTCTTAACTCAAAGACAGATCTCGGCACTCAAAATGCTATAACTCTCGTTGAGAACACTAAGCTTTCGGATGTTCCACAAGGGGGTGGTATTCGTTCAGGGGTTTTGGCCAGGGAAACCCTTATAAAAGCCTCTAGGGCGTCAGAGCTTATAAAGAGGCTCAAGAAAACAGGGAAGTGGGATGAGGTAACTGGTTTGTTTGACTCATTTTCGTTCCGAATGGAGGCAGTAACCCCTGACCTAGCTAGGCAGGAGCACATTCAGTTGGCAAATGAGCTTTCGGGGCTCTTGGTAGGTCTCACGGCCCCATATAGGCAGCAGAATGCAGGATCAAATGTTACAGAGAGTGAGACAAGATGGCTCGAACCGTTGATAGCCAGTTTGTCGAACCAGCCGGAAATATTTGAAGGGAAGCTTAATCAGTTCGTTTTAAATGTTATGGATTCTCACAATGCAGCTCGTATGTCAGTTGGGCTGCCGATGTTGAATGGTCGACAGTTTGTTGACTTTGATGAACGAACGAAAGTTTACGTCCCGATTGGTGAAAGATTTTTGGAGCAGAAGAAGGAGGGGGTCGAGATAAAAGGAGAAACGGACACGTCTTCAGATGTGACGCTGCCAGATACATTTGGTGTGCAGGACAGTCCTCGGAGAATGAGAACCGATCGCCATAACAATCCAACAGCTTTTACCACCCAGATTGCCAAACAGGCGGGGTTGGTCGAGGGGGTTGATTATGAAATGGGTGACGCCTTTCCTGATAATGATAACTTCTTTACGGCAAGGATCTTGAAAGACCCAATAGAAACAACTCTGAAGGTTATTGATAAAATTGGTTTTTTCACTCTTTCCGGAGCTCCTCGCTGGTCATATTTTGCAATGACGGAAGACCAATGGAAGAAACTTTCAAGAAAGGAAAAAATAAAAACCATATTTGACATGTACCAGCAAGAAGGTGGTACAGAATTAACCACGTTGTTCTAATGGCACTTACTCAGCAGCAAATCGATTACTTTGACAGTCTTAATTACGACCCGGAACGGTCAGTGTCGCTTATCGGGGATCAGGGTATAGACCTTGAGGAGGATTTTGAGCCCTTTGAGCAGCCGGCAAGGGTTCGTCCAAGACCCTCCGCCCTGGTCACAAGACCATTCACCGAGGCGGCAGAAAGGGCTAGTGTTGGATTCTCTCAGTCAACAAGGGAGGATGGAGCTATGGAAAAGTTTCGGGCGGCAGGACAGCAGTTTAAGTCTGGGGCGTCTCGCATTGGGAGTGGTCTTTCTCGGATTAAGGAGGGTGTTGGATTTGTTGGGGATGTTTTAACAGAAGGTCCAAGCGCTCTTACCGAAAAAAGGGGGAAGGCTATTTCTATCCCATTGGGGGCGCTTGATGTCGCTGGTGGGTCTTTCCAGTCTATATTCGGACCAATGCTGAAGACTATAGGGGCTATTCCCTTTGTTGGTGAGCCAATAGAGGCCACTGCTACGGCAGTGGGAGGGGGTCTAGGAGGTCTTTTTGGTGGATCTGTTCTTGGTTTGGGGGAGGCTACGGGGATAAATCTTGAGGCAGACACTCCCGAGGCAAGAGCTATTCATGCAGCAGCAGAGGCAACAGAGTTTCTTCCTCTTGCTGCCATTCTTCCAAAAAAAGGGAATAGGGCGATATCTCAGAAAGGGGATAAGGTCATATCGGCTACTATAGATCAGCATATTCGTCCTTCTCGAAGGAAAAAGACTCCGAAAGATTTGCAGCGGATAAAGGATCTCGAATCAAAGGCAATCAAGGATATTTATTACAACAAGGATCTTTTGAGCTTTGTTGATGAATTTGGAGAAAATGTTCAGGGGAAGTTGCCAGAAAGTCTGAGCGAGCTCGCCGAGGCACAGAGTGGTAGATTGTCAGACCTTTTTGAGCAAGTGGCCACGGAGGTAAACAAGGCGTCAGACCAGGGCCTTCAGGTAGACATGGGAGGCGTTGTAAGGAACGCTCTCGACAACATGGAGGATAGTATAAAGTTTATAGATATTGATAAACCTGAAATGGTGCAGCCATTACTAGAAAAGCTTTCTCGATGGGAAGGGCTTGGAGAGGTTTCCCCAGGGTTTCTCGATGCAATGATTCGGGAATTCAATAAGTCTCTTCAGAATTACAGGCAGAATCCTGGAACGGCTCAGTTGTCAGACGTAGTAGTTGATGCTCACTTGGTTCACTTTATGAGGCAAGCATTGTACGAGTCGATTGATGGTGTGAAAGGGGACGCCTTTAAGCAGGCTCGTACGACTATGGCCGCTCACAAGTCGCTGGAAGAAGGATTGACGAAGGCCGTTGAAAGAGCTGCGTCTAAAAGGGGTGCCGGCGTATTGTCTATGCCAGATGTACCAGCTGCGGGAAATCTTCTTGCGGGACTTATAGTGCAAAATCCAACCATGCTTGTTCAGTCAACAGGTCAAATAGCTTTTAGGCTCTCTCAGTCGAAGCTTTTCCGAGACTCTGATGCAGCCATTCGACGAATGTTTAAAAAGCTCGATATTGACACCGGCGTCAAAAGGTCAAAGATCGGAAGTGGATTAAGAGGTGCTGGAGCAGCCGGTTCGATTGAAACAATTTTAGACGACTAGCGCGCGTATTTTACAAGTAGTGGGCGATGTCTGGATTTGCCTTATAGTGATTACTCTCAGAATGCCTTGTAACGCGTTTTTATTTAAAAGTTCGCTCAATATACCAAAACGCTTTTTCCATCGATTAAAACAAGAATTAAGCATGTTTATGCTATATCCCCGGAGGGAGAATAGATCTGGGTTTTAGTTTCCCCTACTTCCGTCTTGTAAGAGCAAAAGAAAAATAGTTTTAGGCACTTTCTAAACTAGACTCACACTGCATCAATGTAAGAATATGTTTTCCAGAAAGTGTTGAGTAAAAGAGCAATACCTAGGTGATACATTAAGCGCGAAACATCCCCGTCGGTCGAATGAGTCCGGTATGTTTAGCCCCTTTCGTTTTAAATTCCGCCGCAGAGCCTCTTGGGTTCTACCGTCTCATACTGCACCTTGCGGTTCAAAGGCCGAAAGGGTTCCGCCCCTACCTTTGAAGTATGAAACTTTGTAAGTACCCCAAAAGCACCGGACGGCGCGTCTGGGGGAACATAGAAGTGATTAAACGTCTAATTTCTTGCATGTTCGCCACCAGTTTACCGGTAAGGTTTTTTGAAGTCAAGTTTTTATATCCAGTCATCTGCCCAAAGGTAACCTAGATACAAAAGAAACAGGGCTAGGGCTATACCGGCCACACCCCACAGCCAGGGCATGAAGTACGCGGCAATGAGAAACAGTAGAAAGTTTTGCATGTTATTGATTATTAAGAGGTTGTTTGTATTCGTTTTTTGGCTTCATTTTTGATATTATTTCGAGTGCTTCTTTCGCCTCTTGTAGTGATATTCTGCCGAATCCTGGTAATTTGCTTTTAAAGAGTTCATCAAGGTCTAGGTTGTTTAAATCTTTTACGGTTCTTACGCCGTGGCTAATTAGCGCGTTTTTCCCCCTTGAATTTATTCTAAGCCACCCGATAGGAATTTCTTCTTTGGTTGTTATGACTGGCGGACGGTAGGGAAGAAAGTATTTTTCAATTCTTTTGGGTAGGATTGTGTTTTCTAGTACGTATGTCATGACTTCATCCTCTATCTGTCTAACTCGCTCCCTCGATACTGAAAAGGCTCTTCCGGTTTCCTCTAAGGTTTTAGGTGGATTCCATTGGTTCGGCCAGTTCTCTAGTCCTCGCCTATGAAGAAATATTTTTTTCATCCGGTTGCTCATGAATTCCGATCGTGAAAAGTTGCACTTGCTTACGATCTCAAATAGGTCGTTTCTTGATTCTTCTGTATTGGGTAGCATGTTATGGTTTAAAAGCTAACCCCTAGCCCCACACACAAGGCCAGGAGGTCAGATTTCAATCTATGAGAGCATAGATCAGGACAATAAGAGTGATTAAGATAAAGTTCTGCATTTTATTTTTAGTTTGTTAGGTATAGGGTGAACACGAAAGCGATAGCAAGAGCGAGTTCCATGATTATTTTGTGTAAGCTTCTTTGTTATCGATAGGCATAACGTCACCCATTACATAACTCCATGACGTGCCGTAGTGCATCACGCCCCAGAAATGTAGGTCAATGTCTTCATTGTGGTAAACAAATTGACCGTAGTCTTTAAGTATTTCATACGTTTGCTCATCAATAACAAAGGTTTGATAAATGTCTGGATAGTCAGAGTCTGCTATTGCATTAGCTATGACCAATTGCAATTCTTCGCTCATTTCACACCAGCATTTATCTAGTGATTTCTCCGGGTATTTATCACAAAGCTTTTCAAATTCCTCTTGATGTTCGTCAAGGTTAAAGTTTCCCTTATGCCATTTCATGAGTTCGCGCATGTTATACTGTTCGTTCCATTCGACCAGGGCTTGATAAAGGGCAAAGTTTTCAAGGTCTTTTAGTCCAGCCTCAAGGCTGTTGGCCAGTATGTACTGGCACTGGTCGAGCATTTCATAGAGTGATTTGTAGGTTGTCATTTTGTAAGGTTGTTAATTAGTAAACCCGTTCAAGGTCAATAAGTATGTTTTTGTCGGAATAACGGTCTTGTATGTCCTCGATGATCATTCTCTTTTTCGTATCGTGGTCATCAATGGGGACGATGGAAGCAAAAGCGTCTATTTCTTTGGAATGTCCGCTTTCTAGTTTTTCGGTGACTACAACGGAATATTCTTCTTCTGTTCCGGTCATAGCTTTTTGCAAAAGGTAGTATAGCGGTTTAATATCAGCGTCTTTTTTGTGGGTTATTTCAAAGTCTTGCCAATCGCTTTGGCTATCCCCCCTTGCGTGTACAATTCTCTTCTGTAGATCGGGGAAAGCCTTTTCAAAGTATTCATCTTGTATCTCTTGCGGTTCATATTTAAGACCGTCTTCGTCCGTGTACATCTCGATATTGAGGCCACAGTTATTAAGAAAATCAAAGCCTCTCATTCTGTCATTCTTTTGTTGTATTGAGTAGATTTCGTTTCTTACTTCATAGAATGCGGATTTTAGCTGGTCGGTATAGTATGCAAACGGAAGACTTTGATCGTCTGATAGTTCTACGGTTGCGGTTATTGTTTTGGTCATGGTTTTTAAGAATATAAAAGATTGAAAATATCGTCTCGCAGTTCGCCGTCAATCTCCCCTTGGCAGTTGTCACAATAAAGCGTTTCCTCAAGGCAGTCATGCGTTTCCATGTCTGAAACATCAACGCACTTATCATTTTCAAGACGCATTCGATAAACGTTTATCTCTCTCCTTTTAGAAGTGATTGCATCAATAGGGTTTTTACAGTGTGGGCATTTCATTTTTTAAGGTTGTTAAAGGTTAGAGAATTCGCGGGTATTACCTCGCTGTTTAGCAATAGCAACTAGTTCTCCGAGAGTCATTTGAGCGTTTTCTTTTCCTTCTAGCTTCTTTTCAAACCGTTGAAAGAACGCGTCTTGCTCATCGGTCATCTTGTGTAGTTCATTGTGAATGAAACATATGTCACAAGTTAAATGTCCGTATTTCTTTGGCTGTTGGCATATAGAGCAGTACTTGTGCGCTATTGTTCTTGGATAGTCAGTTTGCATTTTAATGGGTTGGTTAATAGGTGGCCATATTAATAGCCTTTATTAGTCCGGGCATTGTTTTACCCCAAACATCATTGCGTACGGAATTATTTAAAAGTATTCCATCGCCTTGGTTTGTGTACCCATAAAGGGCCATTCCTCTACCGCTTGCGTGGTCTTTTAGGGTTTGATATTGTTCATCGGATAATGTTCTCATTTTAATAAGTGGGTGAATAATAAGAATCAAGATCAGCATTACACTGTTCTTGTGTGATTTCTCCGTTCCATACTCTCTCGTTCTGTTTGAGTATTTCATAGAGGTGCTGCCATTGTTTGTGTGGCAGTCTAAAGTCTTTGTGGCCGAAAGGCCGATGCTGCCGGTTTTGTTCTGTCATTGGTTGAGTGATTATAAAGAGGCTTCAAATTGTTCTATGATGCTTTCCGCTTGTGGGTTTCCATCGCGGAGATTGTGGGCATTGTAACAAGTCCAGCAACACGCCAGCCCTTGCGCCTTGCTGTCTCTACACAAGGGACAAACTGATTGTGCCCTTGTCTTCGGTTCCGAAATAGTGATTGTCATTTGGTTGAGTGTGATTAGGAAATAATGACGCTCTAATTATAGTAAATGTATTTTAATTAGTCAAATGTATTTACATAAGAAAGGGAAGACAAGGGAAAAGAATATGTTGAAGTAACACACTTGCCGCGGGTTTTACCCATCAATAAGCCACAGCAAGCTTAATCATGATACTAAGGCAATGGTATAGAAAGACATATAAGAGAGCATAGAGACTAATTGTGGTTGTTCTAGCGGTATCAGGGAAAAGGGTTGAAAGGACTTTCGCGGGGTTATTGCACACTCATAAGCATAAATCCATCTATCTAATACATAAAGGACAATAGGAGTGTATGCCAGTCATACACTTGTTCAATCGTTCAGGACTAACAAAAAAAGAGACAGAAGGGACTTGTTCTTTTTCCAGTCTATCACAAGCCTGCTGTAAAATCTCAGAGGATAAGAGAGCGCTTTAATTTCCCTTTCATCTTTTCGCTGAAAAGCTGCTTTAAGCCCATAGATAAGCCATTTAACGACGCTTAAACTAGTTAACACAACAAGTAATGTGTTAACTAACTAGGTGGGGGGGGTGTCTTTGGCGAAGGGGGGCAGTCTCTGAGCGGGTCCCGGCCACTTAGTACCCACTCATCTTACACTCATCTTACACTCATCTTACGCTAGGTACTCCCTCATCTTATTCTCATTTTGTTCTGGTGTTTTGGATGATTTTGGGGAATTTCTTTGACAAAAAGTGGACAGTTAGATACACTTTTTTCGAGTTTAGGCGACAAATCTTATAAATCGACGGTGAAAATCGTTGTTAAGACAGGACAAAAATCCATAACGCGCATGATGATTTGCTCTCACGCGGGATACAAAACCTGTCGAGCTCAGTCATGAAATATAGAAATTTTATATCTCGGTACGGGAAGCTTGGGACGCGGTCTCAGGTGAAGGGTCTTATTCGGATGATGGAGAGGCCGTGTGAGTTGGTAGGCTGGTTGAACTTCTTGTCGGTTGGTAGGATGAGTGATGAGTACATGAGTAGGTTGCCTAGGGTGTATAGCATTGGGGATGTTTCGTTGGTATTGAGGGATTTGGTGGAGGATTATCGTTGGGTTGGGTTGGGGATGGGGGATCGGGTTGGAAAGGTTGAGGATGGCGAGGTTTTAGAGGGGGCACTTAATAGTATTAAGTGGGTGTATTCCCAGGGGTCTGTTCATGGGGTGGCGTTGGTTCGGTGGGATGAAGGAGGGGTTAGTCGTCATAATTTATCAGAATTAATATGTTAAAGGTAAAAAAGATAGATCTCGCGCGGAAGTTTGGGGTAGATCCTCGGACGGTATCTCGATGGTTTATGGATCGGGGGAAGGTGGTAGAGGAGTTGGATGATGTGGTAGATTATGTAATTTATATGAGGCACAGATGAGTAACACTGAGATACTGGAAGCGGCGATAAAGAAGGCTTGCACGAATGGGTACGAATGGACCCACGGACCCTGGCTAGGAGACCCATATGAAGCACTTATAAGGGACTCTGTGTACTTTAACATCATCTTCTCACATGACTTCGCCAAGGCGTTCTTTGGAAGAGAGTTGCTTTGTTACGACTGCGGCGAGCCAGTAGGTGCTCCTTTGGGAAACGAGTCCATACAGATAGGAACGGGGACGTGTGATTGTGGGAGACAGTTTGAGAACAACCAAGAGGCATGGGAGTTTCACCTTCAGCGGATGGTGATCCTAGAAGACCCTATTCAGTATTTAAAACAATTTCTCGATGAATAAAGTCTCAATAGCGTGTAGGGTCTAGTGTATGGGCTCTACACGGTGCGGAGACGCACTGGCTTACATTTGGTTTTCCGCTGGCATACCGGTTAGTATGCCAACATCTATCATTTAACCCATTACAAAATGCGGTATCCAGAAAATCCCCGGTGTGATACATCGGCCAAAGAGCGGGTAGAGTTTCTCAAAAACTTTCGCTCATCCATTGAGGCGCTTGCTGAAGATGTTGAATCAATGTTCGGAGAACACCCAGAGGCCCGTGACGTTATTAAGAGTCTTATTGAGGCTAGAATGTGGTCAGGAAACTTGTTTGGTTATTGTGACGTTGAAGATCTGAATCGGAAGCGTGACGAGGGCTAGACACTCGTACTTATTAATCTATTATCAAATGTTTGCAGGTGGATATGAGCTTACGGATGAACAAAGGGAAGAGTTCCTGGAGAGGATCTCTGAAGCCAAAAGGATCATTAAGGAGCAAGAGTGTGTTATCAGGCACGCAGAGATGTCGCTTGGAAACTCTGCTTGATTGGTCCCAACACTCAATAAGGCAGGACTCCTCCCAAAATTGTTCTTTCCGTTCTCGCTCATGCCACCAAGCACAACAGGGTGAAACATGTAACCGGTCCCCGACGATACACCTAGGGAGTATTCGCTGGCAAATATCGGGCAGTTGTGTGATGAGCGAGAACCGAGAGAATGTGATACAATACAAACATGAGACAAAACTTAGACACCCTTCGGAGCGAATGGATTATCCGGCAGAAGCGGTATCCGAAGCCGAGAAAACCCAAACCTCGAACAGTGGTTATCCCGTATGACTTTGAGGTTCCGTCGAAGGAGTTTGTTGAGGAGTTTGATTTTTATATAAAGGAGGCGTACTCCCGATGGCTAGAATCATTTCATGAAGAACTTTGAATTTACCTGTCTCGTCTGGATCTGGGTCGCGTGGAAACGCGATATGAAGGTCTATGAAGCCAAAGATCTGGCTCGTCATGCGTTCCGGTATATGAGGAACCTCGACAAGAAGATTGGTATGGATACCCATGGGGAGTACCAACTAATGAAACGCATTGTTCAGGGTATGGAAAAAGTCGGACTCCAGGGAGGAGCACCGAAGGCCTCTGATGAGTTGGTTGAACGAGCAAAAGAAGTACTTGTTCGGCTTAGTACCTACATAGAGACGGGTAGTCTCACTGAGTACGTGAAGGGGGAGTTCCCTCGACTCTGGATTGATTTCTGGTACGTAGCCAAAGACCAGCACGCCTATCACGAACCGATGCTTGAGTATTTCTATCAGGGAATGAAAGAAAAATACCTCAACCATTTTGAGGTGTTCGAGGAAATGGGCGTCCCAGAAACTAAGATCGATCAGTTTATGGACTCGCAGAAGTTTCAGTCGGCCTACAGGAGAGCCAGAGACTACGTTAAAGCCCGCGGACGGGCTAAACTAGCCGAGGCCGCTATGACCGAAGGGTCTTCCACACTCCTTAATGCGTTCCTGAAGGACCTTAATTCAGAACACAGTCTCGATAAGTTCGTGGACTACGGAGACCAGGGGGCTGTAGAAGACAAAACTCCTACCAATCGGAAAGAGACTCGCGGGAAAGCGAAGAAGATTGACGATCTTAGTGTAGAGAAACCGTCTGATTCTCCGAAGTATGATCCGGAGTCAGATAGTGAGTATAATGAACGTA
>Ga0070746_10002494_pt1 | contig 10923 bp, 7 predicted proteins | sample VirMetDEL_Mar_21_FD_77016 | JGI IMG/M metagenome (GOLD analysis project Ga0070746, IMG submission 77016) | Aqueous microbial communities from the Delaware River and Bay under freshwater to marine salinity gradient to study organic matter... | ecosystem: Environmental > Aquatic > Marine > Coastal... | reverse complement strand
TCTCCACTACTTATTAGGCATCCAGGCCCCGATGGCATAAAAGCAATCATGCTCCAGGTAAGTGCATCAGGATTCACATATAGTGTGAAAGGCACTTGCACCCATTCACCTGTTTTTGCATACTGTACTGCTGCTTGTCCTTCTGCAAACGCTATTTCACTGTACTTGTCCATGACCATGTTTGTCATGTCTGTGCTAGGATTTGTACACTGTGTGGTAATAGGAAGGAGCATTCCGCCTTCGGGAATTTCTATTTCTTCTGCGTGTGTTGCACCGGCTGTTATTATTATTAGGAGTGCAACTAGATATTTTGACATGTCCTTCTCCGTGTAAAGTATTTACTCAACGGTGAAAGTTTTAACCTCCCAGTATTTGGTACTTTCATTGTCAACCAATAGTGCATTGTCAGGGTGACATCCTGTGCCCTGATTGCTTGGAACTAGTTTAGTATAACTGGTAAAATCGCACATGTAAACAATAGATTCATTGATCACTTTCAAATCAGTTCTACGCTCAAGGAACGTTTGCTTATCAATTATAATACTAGCACCTTCAATGCCAGGCAAATAACTGTAGTCAATTACATTGCCCTCATCATCATAGTATAATCTGTATTCAAATTCAGGTAGCGGTGCAATCTGAGCCACAATGCTGTCGTGCAGTTCAATAAACTCTTTTTCATTCATAGTGCGTGACAAACTCCTTGGCTAGATGCTTTTGCTGGTAATGAAAGAAACTGCTTTGGGTATAACCATTTACACGCATAGTTCCTCGATCTATTTCCCAGGTGAGTTCTTTGCTCCAGTCTTCAGCACTGGTTCCCAAGATACCAGGTTTCATATGCACCATCATTGGACCCACTCCTGGTAATATAAAATTTTCCCTGCCCAGTAGGTCAGCACTAAGGGCATACGCTAGGTCAGTGTTTGGAACTTCGTCTGCACCACTTTTAATGTTCTCTTGTACAATTGACCATTTTGTAAACACATCCTTCACTGTGTTAAAAAACATTTCTGCGTTTCTACTGTATCGCCAATAGGTAATAGCATTGTATGCATTAGGCAGCATGTTTAAATCAAATATACGCCTATACATCCTGTTGTTGCTTACTTGCCCGCGATGGTCAACCACATCGGTGCTAAAAACAAGATCTTTTTGCCTAAGCAAGGTCCACCAGTGATCTATTGGCCCAGTAATCAGTAGATCTGCTTCGAGTTTTATTGTTTCGTGAAAGGGTGTAGTATAAAAAATTTGCCAATCAAGATCCAATTTCCACTCTAGCTCACTGGCATAGGGTAACACACGGACATAGTCAAAAACATCATCATCTAAGGGGTGATCCGTTGCCAAGCAAATTTTTGCATCTGGATGCCAGTGTTTTAAACTTTTAGCCAAACAGCGAGCGCAAGCAATATAATCCGTATCTGAGTTGTTAACTGCAACAACTAGATAACCTTTATCGTCAACATGCTGCATAAGCACCCTCAAGATAACTTTTACCCATTATGTGCAAGTCTTGATCCACTATATCTATGGTTTTGTATTTCTTTTTGCTGTTTTCGAGAGTCTGGTAAACAATACTGTTGTTTGTAAAAGCAACATCTGTGTCAACATTAAACAACGCCCAAGGTATATTGCAGTGTTCAGGCACTATACCGCCATTGGCTACCAGTAGTGCAATGCTTAAAGCGTAATCGTTGCGGAATTGTAAACTGTTAAATCCAAAAAAGTTTGCATAATGGCGATAATTCTTCTCTACCATTTGCCATATTGCAAACACATCTTGTACAAACTCACTGCGATCAAACACCAGTACCGTCGCCCACCACATGTCTGCGTTTTTTGTGCCAAATTTTTCACAACGACTTTTTTGTTGATCCACACTAAACACCTGTTTGTGCGCAAACAATGGAGCCTCACTTTCCAATAATATTTTTAGCCTATCAGTGTTTACTATGTAATCAACATCAACCACCAGTGTTCTGTCATAGGGAGTAAGTTCTAAACTCCTACTACGGCTATGGTTTAGCCAACTGGTTGATTTATCAGTGTCGTGCCAATACCTACTGTTGGTGCTGGGTTTGCTTTCAACCAACAGTTGATTGTCAAAATTTGGGAAAGTTTTTACCTGATCAGTAATCAAGGTAACTGGAATGCCAAGATGCTGTTTAATCTGTTTGGCGCAGGCAACAGCAAGATTGGTATACTTTATATCGCCATCAAATGCAAAAAGGAGTGCCCCAGTTTTCATCTGCGGGTTTGCATCTCTGTGAATTCACTGTGCCATGCATTCATCTGTTCTTGCCAACGCTGTAGTGCTTGCGTTTTAAGTTCTTCAGCATCTACTTTAACAGGATTGTCGTGTAAATCCAGTAGCACTGGATCGAAATGACCATGAGCGAGACACAAATTACACTGTGTAATAAGTTCAGGGTTGGCATTCCACATGCCGCCATTGTGTGCAAATACCATTTTGCCTTGGTACTTTTCTTTGAGCACACGTTTGCTTTGATTGTGGTCGTAGCGTTTGCGAATATTTTCAGCGAGTAAGTCAGTTTCCATGTTTATAATTATAACACAAAAACTGTCTAAGTCAATATTATGTAAGTGACCAGCTGGTTGCGTTCATTGTAGGCGTACCCCAAGTGTTGGTGATGTAGGTGGTACTAGGTTGAATCAATGCTGTGGTCATTGTAAGGGTACCATCAACAACATCCGATCCTGGTGTACTTACGTCATTAAGCGTGACGTTGATTGTAAATGCTGTGCTTCCTGCGTTTAAACTAGCTGTAATAACAATGTTGTTACTGAGATATAGATATGTTGTGGCTACCTGTGTAAACACTGTGGTTGCCGCCGCGCCTGGTGTAAAGTTTTGCACACCAGTGTTTTCAACAAATACAGTTGGTGTACCACTGCCGCCAACCTTGGTGAAGCCAAAGAAGGTACTGCCGCCGATTGTTTTAGAACTGCCGTTACCTGAATAGTACAAGGTTCCTACTGCTGTTAGTAGGTTGGTCCATGCTGTATTCTGTGCTGAAGCTGTACCGCCTGTACGACTGAATGCAATAGTGAGTTGTCCACCTGCATTAAAGAAATAGCGCAGTGCGTTTGCACTTGCAAAAGTAAATGTTTTACTAGTGGTTGCAGTAGCACTCCAAGCACTTGTTGTTTGTGTTGTGCCGTTGGTTGTTAAACTGGTTCCTTGGGCGGCAGCAAAAGTTGAAGAGTTAAACAGATTGGTGATGTTAGTTTGCAATGCAGTATATGCACTGATTGTATCACCAGTGCTGGGATTTGAAATTGCAGTAATACTTACGCCAGTGTGGTTAGAAAGAGTATTCATACGATTCAGTAGGCTAGCCCACTGTGTAGCTGTTATTGTATTGCCAGCACTTACAGGAGAAATGGTACCGCTTTGGCCCCATCCACGTGTGGTTGCACCTGTACCCCATACTGTGTTTACATTGGCCACGTTATTATCGCCAGTACCTGCAGCATTTCCTGTTACAAAGGTATTATAATCGTCATCTACAATTACTGAGCCGCTTGAATATGTCATATCTCTTTTTAGCCTTTACTCTATTTAGTTCACCTTAACAATGGCTTCGACAGTTCCGTAGCCATCAGTAAGTTTATCTTCTAATGCACGACCAATAATGTTCCATGCTGTAAGCTCTTCGGGCATTCCTGCACGAGCATAGCCATTACCTGCACTTACCAAGCGGTCGCCTTTGTGTATCACTCCAGTGACCAATACTGGTACACGTCCGGTCATTGCCACTGCTGGGTGTGTATCGTTATCACCGACTCCATTGTTCATGGTAAATGCGGCCTTTGTACTGATTACACCAAACACGCTGTCAGTGAGCTCGTCTTGTGCTTTGGTAATTTCTTTAACGCCACCTAGTTGCACAACTGTTCCTGCATCATAGACTGCATCAGCAGCAAATCTTTCTGCTAAGTCAGCATATTGTGCAGTGGTTGCTGTAGCATGCACCGTGTCGAAAGGTTTACTTGAGGTTCCAATATTTCCAATGCCACCTGATGCATTTAGGTTAGTAATTCCAACCACACCTGTTGTTGATGTTGCACCGTCAATTTGAATTGCAGTGTTTGTAATGCCGCCTTCATTCACCTGAATGTAAATGTCACCGTTAAGTGTTTGGTTTCTGTAGTAAGCATCAGTGCCAGTTACAAAAATCCTAGTGTCGCTATCAGCACCCACAGTTAGTCCACTATCATTTAGGACACCAAGTGTGCCACTGGTTGTGTCGTTTTGGTCACTGCGCAAAAACTGTGTATCTGCAATGCTGTTCAAATAACTTGCATTGTTTGCTGTACCATTGAAAATTGCATTGCTAACTGCTGTGCTCATGTTCAAGCCAGGGCCGATGGTTGCAAATCCTGAAATTGCAGCGGCTGGTGTAAATGTTGCGTCCTTGCTCCAGATACCAACAATGGTATTATTTACGAAAACTTTAACCACAACGTGATCGGTTGCACCATCATCTGTAATTGTATCTACAATCGCACCAGATGTACCAGTACCGCTGGTAAATGCAGGGCCAATTGTTACAAATGCACTTGCACTTGCATCATATGTTTTTAGCTGATTGTTAGTGGTATCCCACCATAAATCACCAGCAACGTTGCTAGTTGGAGTAGAAGCACTAGCAATCGCTCCTGATACTGATTTAAAAAGTGAACCGTTGTAAACCTTAAGTACATTGTTTGTACTATCCCACCAAAGTTGACCAGTTTGTGGTGTACCAGGTGCGCTTGTGTTTGCTCCATTTTCTAATAGGTGCAAAAAGTTCTCGTCGAGAAACTCCCCGTAGCCCGCATAGTTTTTACCTACTAGGACCATGCTTGAATCAGTATTAATAGTACCATCACTTATGGTTGCGAATACTGATCCATCTGTTCTGTTAATGGTATATGCCATTTTTCTATCTACTCCAACTTAGTGTATTTAGCATGTGATTATATACATATTTATGCACTGCTAAGGTTTGTAAGGGTTTGTATCCTTACTGTATAATCAATTTGTATTTGCCTGTTCAAACTCTTCTGAACAGGATGGAAAATCACGTGAGTAATTAAACGTAGATTATCCGCCGCTCCATTCCAGGTTTTCAGACCCAATTCATCAAAAACATAGTCGCCGTTAAAGTCAGTGCTGTTGTCAAACGCTTGTTGTCCTGATGGCTCACCATAATCTAGCAAACAACTTACAAGAATGTCAGTGTACACAGTACCTACAGTGTGAAGCACAGTCATTTTGTTTCTTGTAGGGTCAGTGTTTGCTGCGCTGGTGTCATCAACAACTTTTGAATAAGTTTGATTGTACAGCCCAGCATTCTGTCCAGTGGTATTTGGGGGGAGATATGTAATTACTCCAGTAGGATCAACACTGCTACCACCATTACCAAAACTCATACTGTAAATCTGTCCAATGGTTCGATTTGCCAAACTATTTGCTAGACTTTCACTGATGTTTTCGTAATGAATTGCATTACGTTTGTCCACAAACACTTCATCAGTGTTAGGATCAAATATCTTTATATGTCCACTCAAGGCTAATTTGCCAAGATCGTTTGGTTTTGTCTTTGCCATTTTCTTCTCTGTTTTTTCGACGGTAGTTTTTTTGTTTGCGTCCATATCTTATTTACCTATTAAATTAGCCCCCGGAGGAAGTTCGCGGCATCCGTGGTCTGCTGTTGCAGAGCAATACCGTTGCTTGCTGTGCTAGCACCCTGTGCATACATAACTTTTGCTGTAATCTTGTACACTTCAATTGCAACCCCATCTCCAGGTGCAGCATCAAGTGTAACTTCAACTGGATCAGCGCCTCCGTCATTGGTCACTGTATATTCTGTATCAAGTAGGTCTTTACCACCAACTTTAACACGAACTGCTTCTTCGTTGAACGTACTGTCAACGTTTGTTGGCAGGGTAACATTGGTACATGTAAACACCTTGGTTGATCCATCACCAGTGAAGTTGTCCTTGGTAATTTTCTGCTGATATGTGGCAGGCAATTGATCGCCTATACCAGCATTGCTCACCACAGCATCAACAGTGTGCGATGTAATGCTTGTACCGCTTACACCACGACGCAGTCCTGACAGGGTGTTGTTGGAGGTATCTCTTGAGCTGTATGTAATACGCTCATTGTCAATAATCACAACACCAAATACATTGTCTGTAAGCACCGGCTCTGCAAGTTTACTAGCGTCGTCCACGTAGATAACCGTATCTGTTTCGCCAAGTGCCTGTGCTAACTGTGTCTTGTTACCAGAGTACAAACGTAGGATCTTTTGATTGCCCAACATGTCTTGGAATATTCTAAAGCTCATTGCATCTGGAGTAACACTTTGAGTCATCATTGTGACTTCTAGTGTGTCCAATGCGCCAAATATACTTCCACCAACTGTAATAGTTGTACCGTCAACAGTGAAATCAAGGCCACCATACAGACGTTCACCGTTTTTACTAACAATGATTCTTTCTAGGTTGGTCACCGTACGTCCTAGATCCCATTCGTTCAACGAAACGGTTGTACCAACAGTGTAGTCAAAGGTTCCACTTGTATCGGGCAATGTTGCAGCATCAAAATCAGTATCATCATATCCTTCTTGTACGATAACACCAGTGGTTGTTGGTCCTTGGAACACCTTGGTCAACAAGTTTTGTTCGCTAGTGTCATTAAATGTTGTAACACTGATAATACTTCCTGGTATAGGAGCAGTGTTTAGTGTTACTACATTACTAACCACTGTATACGCTGCACTTGTCCATACCGCAATTAGGATATCAGCACCACTTGCAGGAGGAGTTGTAAATTCGATCCAGCGAGTGTCTGACCCACTTGGTGCGCTCACAGTATAATCGGTTGTTAAAGTTTGTAATACATTGTCGACGTAAACATAAACATCACTGTCAGCAATGCTGGATTGCAATGTTCCGCCAGTATCTGGTAAAAAGTATGGCTGTCCCAAACTGCTTCCATCGCCGGTGTATTCGGCCGCCTCGGGTGGCCTTAATCTAAATCCGTTTCTGTAAACGCCCAAATTAACTGGGTTTGTGCCTTGTACACTGTTAGCAAGTATAAATGCAAGTGTACTGCCGTCGTACTCAAATTCTTCTGTGATCAAGCTACTCCAAACTGCCTGTGGAGTTGTTGTTCCTAAGACTGCAACAAAGACATTGTTGCTTGCTGTATAGGTGTCATCAAAATCAATTCTGGTATTGTAAGCATCAACACGGGTGTATGTAAAGTTGCTGATTGGTGTCCCGTCTACAACAATGAACATGCTGTAGATTTGATCACTGTCCACTGGCACAACTAAACTGTTACCAACTTGATTGCCCGGGTAGTCTTGTCTAAACAATTGACTTCCGCCGCCTAATCCATATGCTGTAACACCAATGGCATGTCCAACAATGGCTCCGGATGTCACTGTAACAGTTTGGTTTATCCAGTCAACTGTGTAGTTGTCAATGCTGTTAAGCATTTGACGTAGGCTTTGGTTTTCCACCATTATAAACACTGGATCTTCAATTAGACCTGCGTAGCTAATTGTAACTCCACCTGAAACATAGTCTGCAAAAATGGTTTCGATTGCAAAACCGTGACCATCATTTTCCCAGTCTGATCCAGGGCGGGTGTTTACAATCATGTCCATTGTGTCAAACATAGCGCCAGGCACAAGTTCTTCCGGGGCATGACTGCTGTAGGTATCTATAAATTCACTGCCGTCAACATTGATATCGCTTGGTTGTGTTCCCAAATATGTGTCTGTGAATGAGCTTTGATATATGGTATTTAGAATACTTGAGCTGTAAGTAGGCAATCCTTCTGGACCGAATTCAAAGTTGTCAAATGGTTGCGTATCATAGTTGCCAACGTCAAAGCCGGTGTTTTGGCTAAACAATGGTCCTGTAACCTGGACTCCTGGATAATCAATACCAGCAATTAGCAAGGCCAATTCACGACCTGGTTCATTAACATCCGCTGTATACAATCCAATAATACGATCAACGCCACTGAGTGTGCTTTGATCAACAATAGTGTAATCTGCAGGATCAAACTCAGCGCCACTATCAAGTTCGGTGCTGTCGTCAACTTCATTGACGCTGTACACATTACCAAGATATCTAACAAGTTGTCCTTCAGCATACTTGGTATAGGCTGTCCAATCTAGGACATTACTCTGATATTCATAACGGTCAAACTTAATTGTGGTATTGATATTTCTTGTGGTTTGATTGACCATAACAGCCTTTGCCCGGGCACCTTCACCATTGCCTTCAGTAATGGTTATAGTAGGTGTTACGGTATACCCAGCTCCAGGATCTACAACTGTAATAGCAATAACCTCTCCGCTTGTGTTTATACTTGCGACAAGTTCTGCTTGTCTAGTTGCTGTACCGGTGACTGTAACAGTTGGCGCAACTGTGTAGCCGCTGCCTCCTTCAATAACTGTTACACTGTCAAATGTCAATGTATAGTTATCATACCATTGGTTGTATGGAAGTTGACTCCACCCTTCCCATGTTGGTAACCGTACACTTAGATTGGTGCTTGCTTCATCTGAGCTTAAGATCGGACTGACAAAAATCTTACTTGTGTTGTTGTATTCTGCTGGTAGGTCAAAGTCTGTTACTGTGCCTGGATAACTGTCTAGTCCATCATACAACAGATTAAATTCTGCAATCTTAACATGATAAGGCTTGACTTCTTTTAAGTAATCTAGCACAAAGTCTTGATTGTCCTGCCGGTAAATTTGGTAAGGTAGCAGATCACGTATCTTGTGTGAAACATTTATTAAACTGGTCTTTGTTAACCAATCAGGAGCACTGTCTTCGGTTAAGATATATTCAAACATCAAGATCAACAGCTCGTTACGGTAAATCAACAGGTCATCTGTGAATATTTCTTCATTGAGTGCTTTCAGAATCTGTCTTGTTTCAACCTTTGGATTCTGATCAAAGCGTTGTGCATCAAATACTTCTGCATCAAATCCATAGCGACCAGATTCGTAGTCGTAAACTGTACTGCTAATTTGAATCGTAGCGTCTTCAGCTACCACCCTTACCCACTCGCCTGATACGAGTTGGAAAATTTCAAACTTGCCAATGCTGTTTGAGAGAACTTTTACACTGCTACCATCTTCAACATTGGTAAGTTTTACTAGGTCACTGTATACTGGTACTTCTGCAACTGGTCGAGTAGCAGTGTTATAGCCTGGTAACGACCAATCAGCATAGGTCCAGTATGCAGGAGTGTAATAACTTTGAACAAGTGCCAGCAACAGTGTTCTATCACTCTGCACTTGGTAGATTGTCCACAAACCATCATTGGTTTCGTCGCTGGCCACCAAATAACGATATCCTACTGGTACCAATCTTAAATCTTGATAGGTAAGTTCTGCATAGGTAGCAAGCCGTTTGTTCCATTCGCCGCTGGCACTGGTTGGTTCAGGCTGCTCGCTTTGTAGTAAATCAAGTTTTTTAGTTTCAGCAATAGGATACAATGCTAATATAGCATTTGCGCGAGTGATATAGTTTTCGAGTGCTAAGAATCGATTGACAAAGAAACTTTGGCGTGGTCTAAAATTAGTTCCGTACCTTGATGCTATGCTCAAAGTTGGATCCGGTACCACGTTACCCGCTGTATCTTCACTTACTAAACTATCAAGTAATTTTCTATACAATCCATCACTGAGGAAACTGTTTTCATCGCCTTCAGCAATGAGATCGTACTCTACATGCACGTTATCATTGTTTCTAATTCTATCAAATTCAACATGTAATATTGTATCAGTTGCAACCAACAAATCTTCTACGTTGTAAAGTGCTACACTGCTAGGAGAAATTGGCGCCATATATGGCAAACCACTGCTACGCGGATTTTCAATGTATTGTGTAATAGCAGCACTGCTTAGTGTTTTTCCAACATTTCCACTTACGTTACTGAGTCCTTTCACCCAATAGTAGTATTGCGTTGAGAAATCTCCGTCAGCATTAAGCACTGTGTTAACACTGTAACTGGTAGTTGAGTAAACAGTTCCTGGTCCTGCGTAATCAGCTGGCGGCACAGTGCTTTCTATCCATTGATAGATATCCACACTGCTTCCTGGGAACAGTTGCCCCCATCGTCTGCTCTTATAGGTTAGATCGTCTTGGTGGTAATTTATAAACCTTACATTTGTAATATCCCACCAAATGTTACCTTCATAATCTTCAACCCAGGTTTGACCATAATTGTTCACAGACCCAACATTGTAGCTTGCAGGATCTGTTGATCCAATTAAATCTATATTTTGTCTAGCAGCGCCAAGTATTTTACCTTGCAGTGGGTCAATATAATCCAAGTATGTAACATCACCAGATGTAAGTTTGTTATAGGTAAACACGCTGTTTAACAAGCTGGTGTCTACAATTGGCAGTTGTCTATAAATTTGTGCCCAACTAAATTTTTGGTCAGGGTTGTTAAATTGTAACACTCGACCAAAGTCACCTGAGCTATCACCAAGATCATCATTTGGTGCGCCAACCCAAAGTATACCGCCTTGGTAACTTGCACTTGCTCCAAACTTGTCATTTTCTTGCAAATCTTGACCATAGAATTGTTGCCCAAATACAAACTTTCCAGGATTGCTAGCACTGCTATTAGCACTACGCAGGTAATCAAATGTAAACAACACTCCACTACGTGCTGCTGTGCTAGTTATGTTGGTTGCATTGCTATCAAAGATTGTGGTATTATTGTCAAATGTAATAGGTAGTTCTGCGCTTCCGTCTGGTGCACCTACCATGAGTGTATTTGCATCGTCATCAATCTTAACAGTTGCACCAAAGTGCGCATAATCTACGTTACTGGGCGGATAAATTGTTTGAGCGTAACTTAGTAGA
>Ga0070746_10002492_pt1 | contig 10936 bp, 5 predicted proteins | sample VirMetDEL_Mar_21_FD_77016 | JGI IMG/M metagenome (GOLD analysis project Ga0070746, IMG submission 77016) | Aqueous microbial communities from the Delaware River and Bay under freshwater to marine salinity gradient to study organic matter... | ecosystem: Environmental > Aquatic > Marine > Coastal... | reverse complement strand
TGCGCCAGAGGGCACCGAAGCCGAAGCCACCGCCCATGCAGTACGAGGCCGAGGACGACGTGACCCGGTACCGGTACAACGATGTGCAACCTACATTTGACGGTAACCGACGGCATTATCTCGACGCGCAGGTGCTCGATTTGCGAAGCGCGCTCGCATTTTGATGTAATTAAATAAATTGACACTCAGCTCGACCCACTGAGGCGCTCGGCTTTTTCTGACAGTGCGGTGTCACAATGGGACGGCGCAAACTGAACGGAACGAGCTTCTGGCAGTGCGATTGGACCGGCTACCCGATGAAACAGGCGCACTGCTACCTGCCCTCGTGGTCGAGCACGGGCAAGCTCTTCAAGAAGGGCTCCTACTGCAACTGGGAGTCGGTGGTGGCGCACGTGGGCTACATGGTCGAGCGCGGCACGATGACCGACGAGGAGCGCGACAAGGTGACGGAGTTCATCGAGCAGGTCACGGGAGCCGTCGTCTCACCCGCCCCGCACTACGACAGCCTGGCGCACACCAAGGGCCGGCTCACGACCGAGCTCTTCCACGAGGAGTGCACGGCGCAGATGCACCCGATCACCGCCGTCAAGATCACACCCAACGGCGACGTCTTCGAGGTCCTGCTGACGCCGATGGACGGTAGGTTCCTCTTCTCGCACTACATGCACAAACCGTTCGCGTACCACGGCCCGCCCAACAGCTTCCACTCGATGCGCAAGAAGGGTAAGGGCGGCGAGCGCGACCTCACCGTCTGGTACTACGCCGTGAAGGACCTGCCGCACAACGCCCACGCGTCCAACCTGTTCAAGATGCAGCTCTACGGCGACATCCTCCTGGTGCAACAGTCGCGCGAGTCGTCCTTCATGCCGCGCGAGCGGTTCACACCCTTCACCAAGGCACAGTTCGACGACCAGTTCTGCAAGAAACGCAAGCGCGCCGACCCGCTGTGCATGTCCGTCACCGACTACGCCGACGCCAAGGAGCAGATGCAGCTCGCGCTCAATCAGTACGAGGCGAAGGTGGCGGAGTCTGCCGTGCCTCCGTCTCAGCTGTCGACGGTGCAGACAATGGAGCCGAACGATGGCCGCCTACTGGCGAAGAAGGTGAAAGAGCGGGGTGTGCCGCCACCAGCGACGCCGCCGTTGGCTCTTCTAAGCGGTGTAGCATAGTGTAGCGGTTCTGCGGGGTGAGGAAGGCCTCGATCGGGACGGGGCCGGTGCGGCGGGCGGTCTTCTTGGGGGTGATCCAGGCAGGGTCGATGCCGGGTGGGACGGTAGTGGGCGGGCCCATGAGCTGCATCTCCGGATCGTCCTCGGCGAGGTCGGCCCAGCTCGCGCCCGGGTAGAGGACGTCACGCTGGGCCCAGCTGGCGCCCGGTTGCTGCATGAAGGACATCTGGCGGGTGAGCGGTGGTAGCGGTATCTCGTCCCACTCCTCGGCAAAGGACATTGCTGCTCACTGTAGCCCTTTAGAATTTCAAGCGCGACTCCGCGTGGATTCTGAGACCCCCACACTTTTCTGAGCGTCGTTATGTAATGGACGGGAAAGTGATGATGACGTGCATGACGACGAAGCAGAAGTTCGAGGCGGAGGAGCCCGACGTGACGGTGCTGTCCAACGGCCGCTTCGCGTACCGCGTCAAGTGCCCGTGGGAGGGGAAGAACGGTAAGGAGCTGTACGCCTTCAAGTTCTGTAGTACGGACGCGTACAAGCGGTTTAAAGAAAAGCAAGCACCTCCCGAGCCAGAGGATACCCTCGATCCTACTCTCGTCGCCGAACCAGAGCCCGAAGTGGACTAAACAAAATTCTGACTACCACTGATGAGACAGTCACGAGTCGCAGCAGTGAGCCGCCTCCTGTGGAAGGGCAGAAGGCGAGCAGGTGAGTCCAACAAGAACGTAGGCGCCATGGTGAAACGCACACCTATCAAGATCAGCGTCGAGAACGTGCGCATGGGCAACCCGACGGGCGACACCATCGAGAAGAAGAAGGGGATCAAGGAGTCGGGTGCGTGGCGCTACCCCGGCGGCGTCATCCAGCGCGCACCCAGCAAAGTCCTGGGCCCCAGTGGTAAGGCCTACTACGACGACAAGGACCCGAGCGAGGCCCGTCGCAAGCACGAGTCCAACTTCTTCATCTGTCTCAACACGAACCGCTACTGTGGCACGGAGTTGGACGGGGCGATCGCCAGGGACGGGAAGCGCGCCTGTGAGGAGACGCTCAAGTACCTGTCGGAGGATAAGGTCATCTGCAACTACCTCAAGTTTGGGCCCAAGCACCACTCGTACCGCGACGACATCTTCGAGGAGGTGATTTTTAAGATCGAGTGGCAGGCCGCAGTCGAGACGGGCGAGAACCTCGAGCGGCTGCACTGTCACATCTGGCTGACGCTGCACCACTACAGCCAGGTGCAGATCAACATGCCCGTGATGCAGAAGGTCTTCAAGGCCAAGTACAACTCGCTCCTTAACCAGGCGTTCGCCAGCAAACTGTGCGTCCGGCGCAACCCCTACATCTCGGTCAAGCTGCTCCCGTCGTCCGACCATACTGAAGTCATGAAACGGTACATACACAAGGCGATGATGGACTGCCCCTAATTTCTTGTCGCTGGCTAATGGCGCCGAGACAGAGTATCATCTACACACACCTGCCAATGGGTCAGCACGGCCGACCGGACGAGACAAAGGCGAAAGCGAACGCCGAGGCACTAAGAGATGAGTGGACGCTCAGCCTTGTGCCGTCGTTTGAGGTGTGGACTGCGGCGACGTGCTACGATCAGACCAAGCCCGACGGCGGTGCACACTTCCAGGCGATGATGGCGCACGTACTGACGGACGGTAGAAAGCTAAAAGCGGAGGTAGATCTGGAGCGCAAACACTATGTGACTCCAACGACACGACCGCAAAACTCAGAGGACGTGCTACCGGGTTCAGACGACATGGAACCGGGCGAGCCGTACATTACTGGCTTAAAAAGCGAGTACACAGCGTACTCGCCACAGAGCCTTAAAAAAACCACATTTAACCTCGGCGGTGCAGCGAGGAGTAACACTGGTCATGAGCGTGGATGGGTATCAGCAGATGGCACAAAAACGACACTCAAAGACTTGCAGTCGGTAGGTGCTCAGGCACACGGCACGAAACAGTGGTGGGAATCGGCGGGGCAGTCGATCATGATGCGCATGGCTGGTGGAGTTTTTGGGTGTGGGTCGGACTCTAACGCGTTTCGGCAATTCCTCGGCCCAGACAAAGTTGATGACCCGAACAAGTCACAGGATCAAGGGTGTATGTACATGGGCAACCGCTTCGCCGCCTACTACGGTCTGTACTACTACCCGGGCTGTAACAACACAGACTACAACTGGTTTCACACGATGGAGGTGCAGGGTAAGCCCTTTACCGTGCGCATGCGCCTCCCCAACCCGATGTACGAGATGGACGAGACTAGGAAGCACCTCCATGTCAAGGAGCCGGCAACGACGGGTGGATTACTTGGCATCCCAGGCATCGGCTTCGAATTCCCGCCTTTTGAAGGGATCAGCAAGACCGCGCTGTTGTCGTGGGATCACCTCGCACACTCGAGCAAGGAGGACGGGCACAAACATGGAAAGCACGGGGCGGAGGCAACGGCCGGGAGTGGCATCCAGACGATGCTGGGTGCGTGGGCTGGGCTGCTTGCGGACGGAACAAGTGTAAAGTACGACGCCGTCGAAAACCCAAAGCGCAAGCGTCTCTACTTTGCGGGCGGTAAGCATGATGTAGCGTATAGCTGTGACAAGTGGCACGAGGCGCTCAAGACGTACAAGCAGGACACGACGGACTTATCGCGTGCTGGCTCTTCCTCGGGCGAGTACGTTTCCTCGCCGCGCGAGCGCACGCGCATGTTCGACAGGCGAGCGCCCCGGGAGACACAGGCAAAGTTGGAGTTCGCGGAGGGCAAACAGCTCGGTGGTCTGTGCTACGGGTGGTCGTTCCCGGCGGCGTGCTGGCTCTACCCTCACTACAACATGGAGCACTCGGCTTGGCAACCCATCACCGAAGCGGTCAAAGAGCTGCCGCCGCTGTACCAACCATTCCCCGACTGGCGCGACAACGAGGCGTGCTACGACTTCAATTACATGGACTACTCGATGAACGGCATAGACCATCAGACAGGGACCTACAAGAAGAACGGGAAGCCCTTTGTCCTCATGCTCGAGCGCGCACCCGTGAATGACCTGGCGAACAAGCAAGCGTACGCGCTCGGGTTGGAGTACGCCACAGTCGGCGGCAGGCACGAGGCAAATCCCCAAAATCAGGACGGCAGCCAGGAATACTACGTCAACCTGTACGACCAGCTGCTTGGAATCACGTCGACGCCCAAACCGCCAAGTCAGCAGCAGGCGCGGCTCACGGTCGTAGGCACGGGTAGAGCGACACAGCCAAAGCCGCCACAGTACGACGTGCCCGAGAATGCGACGGAGGGGTTGGCAGAGCCCGTGCGGCCGGACCAATCGGACGCGTACGGCGAGCAGTCGGTGCAAATCGCACAGGACGCGCACCAACAGGAGACGATGACGGTACAGAACCAGGACCAGCCAATGGAGTGGGAGTCGATTGTGGGCGCGGACCCCGATCAGACGGGAGACAAGGGCGACGATCTTGCCGGCACACTCGCAGACGAGCTGATGGCCAACCCGTTGAAGCAGGCGACCCTAATCAACAAAGTGTTGGGGACGAAACCGCCGCTCGAGGCAGGTGCGGAACGGCGCGGCCCCACTGGTAACTTCCACTTCTTCTCGCTAAAGTACTCCCCCTGGCCACCGGACGACGTCTACCACAAACCGGTGCACGGGTTTGTCACAGACGAGCTGATGCAGCCGGAGCAGATAGTAGAGTACGAGAAAGCCTACGGTTCGCTCAGCAACACACTGCTCCGGGGGAACCAGCCACACACGTTGAAGTATGTCGCGGGCACGCACGGCACCGAGCGGCGCATCAACGGCAAACGTGTGCTCGACATGCGCCTCGACTCCTACACGTTAACAGACCTGTCCGACGAGGACCGTGAGATGTTCCGCCGTAACATGCGCCGCATCCTGTCCATCTACCACGACACGTCCGGCGCACTCGGACTGACGCAGAAAATTGGGGTTAAAGAAAAGCAAAAAGGGATGGAGAACGGTATCTTCATACCTAAAGGCTCGGCGGCGGTCAAGTGCCCCGAGGTGCAGTACACACGGGCCGGAAACAAGGAGCTGCTGCCACCGGTCTTTAAAAACAAACCCCCCAAAGACGCGACGTTCACCCGTAGCGACGGGACGTTGTGGCGCGGCGCCAAACTGGAACCGCGGGACTCAGCGTGGAGGGCGTACACCAACGCGCCCGTCAACAACATCGTGTCGGGCATGACGGTGCTCGAGTGGCTGCAGACGCCGTGGCACTACGAGTACCTGCCGTACCAGCCGATGAACTCGGTGTTTAAAGACGGCGAGACCTACTGCAACGGCTGCACGCGGTGCTCGCGGCCCTTTTACGACTACGAGTTTCTGTACGCGTCCTACCACCTGACGGAGCGCTTCACACGGCACTGGGTCAACCAGTACTGGCGGCGCGGCTCTAAGGCGGAATGGGACTGCACGCACGCGCCCGAGCCCTTCCACGAGAAGGACTTCTGGTCGGCGGGCGAGGTGTACGCGTACAAACGCAAGGACGCACAAAACATCGGCACGGCACTCGAGGATCGGGAGACGACGGAGTTCGACGGGAAGGGGTACCACAAGTGGCCGACGCACCTCTTCCTGCTCGGCTACGACTCTGAACTGGTCACGGACACCGTCGTGGGCCGCGCGCAGCAGCTCGGGCAGTGGAAAGCTGAAGGGAAAAACGAGAAGTACAGTTTCACGGCGTCGAAGCCATCCAAGGGCGACCTGAGCGAGGAGTGGACGAAGCGGTACCAGCAGGCAGATTTCAGGGGCCTATTGGGTGGCCTGTTGGGTCAGCAACCCATGTCGCTCTTCAACCTGCACAGGACGGAGCAACCGTGGACCTTCCGCAAGTACATCAGCCACACGTACGACCCGGACCACAAGAAGATGGTCAGAAAGGAGAGCAGGGCGCACATGGCCAATCGAGCACTCGAGGAGAAGAACGGGTACGACACGCTCGTGCAGGGCGTCGTGCGCACCACCAACGCGCGCATCTGTTACGGGATGTGCGAGTACAAGCTGATGCGCTCGATCAAGTACGGCAACGTGTGCCGCGACTGCATGGCCACGCTCGACTACGCACACCTCTACAAGCGCAGCGGGCGTGTGACGTCGACGGCGCAGATGTTCAGCGGCAAGCAGCTCGCGGGGCGCAGCAACGACTTCGACACGTGGTGGCTCCAGCTCGAGAACGCAAAAATGGCCGACGGCACGCGCTTCGACCCGTGGTTCATCTACCTGTCCACGCCGGCGTATCACAAGCCCAAAAAGAAGGACATCAAGGAAGGCAGACCGACGCAGGGCGCGAACCGGGCAAACACGTACAAGGCGCTCGTCCAGAATGGGAGCATCCTCGGCAACAAGGACGACGACTCGAAGCGTCAGACGATCCTGACGATGCTGTACCAAAAGGGCAAGCGGGCGGCGTACATGAAGATCTTCCCGATCCAAGAGGGCGAGAGCAAGGAGGCGTACGAGGCGCGGCTCGACCAACGCATCGATGTGCACCTGGACCACGTCGCGCAACACACAAAGGAGACCGCGTGCCTCGTGCAGAAGGACAGCGTTCCCATTACCAAGGTGATCAAACCGCCCGATGTCTACACTCAAAAGTACTGGGACGAGTACCCCATCGACGACCGGACCAAGCGGTGGAAGGAGCGCGACCTCAAGGCGATGGAGTTCGCCACAGACTTCCTGGACAAGATCGTCAACTGGCTCGACGAGACCTACAAACCGCACGACAACGCGACGTCGCCGCACCCGATCACGCCGGCGACACGCGACCTGGTCCTGCGCGCCGACGAAACCACCATGCAGAACCGGTACAACCGCGCACTGCGAGACGCGCTGCACGACACGCACAGCCTTATGAGCCACATGTCGGCGTTCAAGCGCGAGGAGACGGCGCCACAGTTCGACCCCAACTTGGAACGGCTCGAGAAGCGCAACGAGACCATCGGCGAGGAAGAGCACTGCCTCGTCATCGAGCAGCCGGTGACGCCGACGGTGGTGGCGCGCAGGGCCGAGCTCCAGCAGCAAGGGGACGAGGTCGTAAACGTGCCGCAGTACGAGAGACGCGAGGGGACGATGCTCGTGCGCACGTTCAAGCCGAGCAACTCCGACTGGGACGGCGACGAATACGTCACGAAACACCAGGGCCCCGCGCGCCAGGTACGCAAGCTGACACAGTCGCGCATGTTCATCACGTACTCGCTGCACCGCCGCGTCTTCTCCGAGCTCGAGGCGCGCAGTGTGCTCGAGAAGATGGCGGATGCGGTGCGCACGCTCTTCGGGAACGACAAGGAGCTGTGCAAGCTCGTGGTCTTCGGCATGAAGGTGCAGGGGGCGGGGACAGAGAAGGACTCGGTCTCGTCCAAGGAGATGCTGCCGATCCGGAACGCCAACAAGAAGGACAAGCTGTTCTACGGCCACGACGGTCACAACAGCTACGTCTACGACACGTACCTGTCGCACGTCGAATCCGTCACCGTCGACGCGGGCATCGAGATCGGGCCGACGTACCACCACCCACACTTCCACGCACTCGTCACCATCAACCACTTCAGCTATGTGCAGATCGACACCTTCCGCATGAAGTCCATCCTGGAGCAGATGTTCAAGGGGACGCACCGCGACCACAAGCAGCAGTTTATGCTGATCGACGGCGCGGGCCTGCCGTTCTACACAGACAACGAGAACCCGTACATCGACATCCGCATGTACCCGTCGGACAACTGGGCGGAGGTCGTCGCGGCGTACGTGCGCAAGGGCGCCGACAAGGAGAGCATCATGTCTCTGCGCGCTCGCACAGGGGACATACGCGTGGCCGGCGCTCAGAGTATTTCTGGTGGGACGTAAAACATGACGAGCTTGGGACTGGGACCTCGTACGGCGCCAGCGTACTTGATCGTGAACGCACTCGCGTTGGGGTACACCGCAGACATTGCGGCAAGTGCATTAAAGGCGCGCGTAAGAATACTCAGAGGTCACCCAGCTGGGCAGATTGCAGGAGTTGCGGCGGCTTCGTGGTTTCTAACAAATGCAGGATTTGCACAGGAAGTCGGGGCGGATCGGTGGGGTAGCGTTGCGGAGGTGATGTTGCTCTGGGTTACGTTGATAGGGGCGAATGCGTTTTGGGACAGGGTTGACTCCTTTACGCAACTCCGGGCTAATGTAATGGGCGCGGACGAGATGCCTTAGTTTTCTGATACTGAGAGTAGATGGAGCCAACGACCACAGCGACCGTCCTGCCGTACAAGCCGACCGAGCCACCGACCGAGCCACCGCCCGAGCCACCGCCCGAGCCACCGCCCGAGCCACCGCCCGAGCCACCGACGATGCCGCCCAAGGTGGACTGGCCGTTCGAGCTACCACCGTCCGTGCCACCGTGCGCGCTGCTCGACGTGCGCGACCTCTCCGCCACACTGGTGGGCTGTTTCGCGCTGGGTGCCGCGACCGCGTTCGCACTCGCATACTTTTCTAGGCGCAGAGCAGATGCTTAGCTCTTACTTCATCGAACTGCACACGGGTGTGGGGTACGCAGAGGAGGAGTACGATGCAGCTGCGGGGCGTCTCGTGAACATGTGCGCCTCGTTGCTCTCGAACGGGCAGCAGATCACGTCGCTCACACAGGAGTACGAGAAGTGCCACTCGGAGATCGAGGTGTGCATGGAGGCGGACGAGCTCATTGCCAAGATCGTCGTGGACGTCACCGCGGCCACCCCGGTCAAGTTCGACAAGAGCAAGTTGACGAAGCTGATCAAGGCGCACCCTTTGGCGGACGAGTGGAAGGCCATGAAGATCTACAAGAAGCTCGTGCCCGCCGTCTAGACGCCCCCCACACTGTGGCGAAACTGCTCCTGCGAAAGGCAAAACCCACACAGCTGCTCCGTGATTTCGATCTCGTCGCCGCACCCGGCGCAGTACGAGCGGAACACGTTGTCTTGGTCGCCGTTGCACTGCCCAAAAATGGTGAGGGGGGGGGTTAACGAGGGCGTGGGTGCGGGGGTGTTGGGCGCGGCGCACGTTGTTGTCCTCGTAGCCACTCGGCGGCGTTTCATTGACGCCCGCGTTTTCCTTGTCTGACGGGATCGAACTCGGAGTCGTCCGATTAGACCGAGTGGTGCTGTCCTCACTCCGCAACTCGTCGTCACGGCCACGCTTACGGGGCGTAGACGGTGCATCATCGTCGTACTCATAGAGGTGGGTGTGGTAGTGCTGGGAGCGAGGGTCGTCGGGCATCTGGTGGTCTAACTCGTCGTTGCGGAACACGTACGGGTTGATGCGCAGCGGTGCCGGGAGCTTGGACAGGTCCGGGTAGTCGGTGTAGCCGAAGAAGGGGAGCAGGTTCGAGGGAAGGTACGCCTCGGCGAGCGCGATCTCCTCCTCGATGCCGGGGATGAGCTCGGGGGAGTCGCGGATCCCAATGACAGCGTTCTGCGCGCCGCAAAACTTGCCAAAGTTGGTGGACCCGATGCTGCGCCACCCGTACCAGAGCTCAGGGGAGCGCATCGTCAGCGCCTCGTAGAAGTTGTACGTCCCATAGTCCTTATTGGCAGAGGTGATCATAATCGTCTTGTAGTCCACGGCGTCCCTCGTCACGTTGTCCACCTCGTCGACGATCTGGTTGAACTTGCGCGTCTGCAGGAAGGCGCACTTCTGTAAATCGAGCTGGTCCACCGTGAGCTCGTGCTCCTCTAGCGGGACCGTCGTCATGCAATTCGACAAATCGTCGACGATCTGCTTGGAGATGGGGAACCCGAGCTGCGCCACCTTGAAGAAGCGCGCCTTGCCACACATCGCCCAGTCCTTGTTGTCCTCGATCGCGCGGCGCACCTCCTCGGGCTTGAACGTCTTGTTGAGCACGCGCTTGATCACGTTGCAGACGGCCTCGATGCGGATCGCGATGAAGCGTTGCGTGCCCATGAAGGCATACGCACTCGGCGCCTCGGTCGTGCGGTAGTTGTGCCAGTGCAGGCAGCGGTCCTCGGCCGTGAGCACGTTGGACGCCACCATGCGCACATCGTTGATCGCGAGGACGAACTGGTTGAACATCGCCGAGTGCTTGGTCGCCATGAAGTTGCTCACGACCGCGGCGCGGCACAGGAACTCGAAGATCATGTCCAGGTCCTCCGTTGTGCCCTGCGCCATGAGCTCGAGCCAGCACATGTAAGCGCCGACGAAGCCCCACAGGTTGGCGTTACGCGAGTACACCCTCGAGGTGGCCTTGTTGATGAAGTTGGTCCAGTCCGTCAGCGCCTCGCGGTCCAGTGTGCCCTCCCACAGCAGCTGCTCGAGGTCCGGCTGCAGGCACGAGAGCAGCTGGTTGGACGCGGCCCACTCGCGGCTGGCGTCCGACCCCTCGGACATGTCGACTCCCGTGGTGTCGAGCGGCTTGAAGAGCAGGATGATCAGGCGCTGGAGGAAGGCGTCGTCGTCCTCGTTCACGATGATGTTCGCCGTGCCGATGAAGGTCGTCAGCGGCTTGTCCGACTTGCCAATGACCTCGCGCGTTGTGCCGTTGGCGACGCAGTGCACGATGTCCTTGATCTTCTTGCTGGTGTTCCCGCCGAGGGCGTCCATGGTGGTGACGAGTCGGTGATCATCAGAGTTCCCGACGAAGTCGAGCACGGTCATGTTCGGCTTGGCCGATACCTCGATCGCGTCCGTCCTTACCTGTGACGAGAACTGGTTGCAGCAGATGGGGAGTCCATCGAGGATGCCTGTCAGGGGTCGAGTGCCACGTCC
>Ga0070746_10002491_pt1 | contig 10937 bp, 16 predicted proteins | sample VirMetDEL_Mar_21_FD_77016 | JGI IMG/M metagenome (GOLD analysis project Ga0070746, IMG submission 77016) | Aqueous microbial communities from the Delaware River and Bay under freshwater to marine salinity gradient to study organic matter... | ecosystem: Environmental > Aquatic > Marine >... | reverse complement strand
TTAGTGGCTCCAAGAGATAAGAGCAAATGGAATGAGGTATGGGTTAAATGTTTTGAGACCATAAAACGTTTGCCATACAAAATCAAAATTTGGACAGACGAGGAAATAGATGAGATACTAAAAAAAGACGATAAAGAATTCTATTACCAGTACTTCGATCGATTACCTAACATATTCAAATACGATTATATCAGATATATTTTATTATACCGTTACGGGGGAATTTATATGGATATGGATGTGGAGGTAGTAGAGGATTTTATCCCGCGTTTAGATCCTAATATGATTTATTTTATGGAGGGAACAAGAGGCACGCACGTGGAGAATTCTATTATGTGGGCGGGAAATAAAGGTAAACAAATGTGGGAGCATCTTAAAAGAATATCGCGTGTTAAAATGATTGAGGATGTATTTTTTTGGGCGGATCCTGTTTGGAATATAATGCATTATGTTGGCCCGTGGATGATGAGTGAGGTAACGTTGAGGTGGTATAAAAAAGATGTTGATTATCAAATATTGGGACATGAGCAATTCTCTAATCCTAAATCTGCTTTTAGTGTAGCTAAGCATTATAGTACTAATGTTTGGTTTAATCCCTCTACTAATATGAATGGGGAGAAAATAATGAGAACATAACTGGATCACGCTAGTGCTCATGGTGTAACAACGCGTATCTGCGCTTACTATCCCTATTCACCCTAACCCGTATTTGCAATATTTATCGCCGTTAAGTACGTTACCTGTTTATTGGTGGGTTACACATGCTAATGGGTTGTACACAATGGTGGGTAGTATATGGGGGTGTATATTACAAGACGGTATGTGGTAGATAGGGGTGGGTAGACGCATGGTGTACTTATTTGTGTTGACGCAACCAACCTTCTCTACGAACAAAAGTATATATTTTTTTCACGTTTTTTTTTAAAATTTTTTAAATTTTTTTTGGGGCCCCGGGGAGGGGTTCGTATATTTACCACGAAATTAAAATTAAAGGTTATGAGCGGTTATAAAAGATTTGATAGACATGAAGTGTTTAGTATGGATGATACGTCATTCGTAATGGATTGTATTAAGGAAACTAATGAATACGATTATGATAATGGTGGAGCTGATTTAGCAAACATGTTATACGGATTGTTTGATGGTTATTATTACGATAAAATTCATTCGTATGCCACTGAGTGGTTACCTGAAGCAATGTTAGAAAAATTAGAGGTATTACTACATAAAGTAGATAATCAGCTTATACACGTTATGGATTACAATACTGTGGCCGAATGAAATTAATGCGTTCATTCCTGGATGGTACTGTTGATCAAGTACCCGCTCAAGCATTCCCAGACGTGGGAGGGGGGCCCGTTCAAAATATATAAGTTATGAAAGCATTGTTCATACTTTTACCGTACATTTTATCCATTCTAATTTGGATAAGCATAATAAAATTATTATATTGATATCATGATTGAATACGAACCAGACATCCCGATGGGGTTTAAATTAGAGATAACGCATCCAAAGATACATGCGTTGCTAGGGTTCCAATTATACCCTGCGGATGAGGAAACGTATTATAATACATTTAAAATTCATTTCCTATGGATAGCGCTGCGTTGGGATTGGGAGTAACATATTTCCGCTTCACACACTTCACTACTACCCGCTCAACAATACCCGTCCACTAGCTTGGACGGGGGACTATCCTGTTATATATTTAGGGATAAAAATATAATATGGCAACATTAAAGGAAATATATCGAGAACTGGATGCATTAATGAGCGAATTAGAAGACATCATCGATAACGAAGCAAACGGCAATAAAGCCAGCGACATACAAAAAAATGTATTGGATCGCCTAGAATACGCGGCTAACGAACTAGATACCATAATTGACGACGAGAATGCAGGAATGTATGAAGATTATGGAGAGGACGAATTTTTGGAAGATTCTGAAGATTCGTGGTGATAGCGGCCCGATAGCGGATCGGTAGCGGGATGCTCCCACGATAGCCTCGGTCCATCGATGGGGCGTGGGCGACGAAAAGAGTGTTGATGGATTAAGAGATCTAAAACGGATCTACACATCGATTAGTATATACGAATATATGGAACACGGATATTTAGTAGATAATTCATGGAATTGTGGTTGTGGAGCCCTAAATGCGGCTTATTTAGATAAATGTGCAAGTTGTGAGAAAGAAAGAAATTAAATTAACTCAAGAAGTATTAGAAAGAGAATTGTGGAATGCCGCCATGAGGGTACCTCCACCCCGTACTCCTAAAAAGAAATACACAAGGAAAGGCAAGTCCCGTTTTAACCCTTTTGCCCAAGAGGATTAAGATCTCAAAATCTCTTTTTAAAAAAATTTTTTGCATCGACAAAAGTATATACTATGGAAAATATAGAGGTTTTTGATAATATAGTTCCTCCATCATATGCTAATTTTTTAGAAGAAGCTCTTTTAGGGAGTGCTTGTGATTGGCGTTTTACTAATTCAACTAGTGGTGTTGTTGATTTATCCCCTTCACATCTTATATATGAACAATTCCAATTTGTTTCTAAACCTATAGATACCCCCCAAAATATTTTTGATAATAGATTCGTGCAATTTTTTTTGTTTCCCCTTACACTTTTTGCTTTAAAAAATAAAATACATTTTAATTCCCAAAGAGATTTATTAAAATGTAAAATAAATTTACAAACTAGAGCACCCTCTAATAATAAAGGAAAATTTAATTACCCTCATACAGATTATCATCCAGTCCCTAATAAACTACTTACTATACTTTATTATTTAAATGAAAGTGATGGGGATACATATTTTTTTAAAGAAAAATTTGATGGGAAAGAGATGAGTAAAGATCAAATAGATAATTTAACTATAATTAAAAAAGTATCACCTAAAAAAGGAAGATTAGTTGTCTTTAATGGAAATATTATGCATGCCGGATCTCATCCTATAGATTACCCTACAAGAATTGTAATTAACTATAATTTATTATTACCATGAGTTACGACAAAGAAACATACGAGAAAACAGAACAATATCTTTGGGAATGCCAATCCAGATTAGGACATCCATATAATACGGGATGGTGTGATTTACGTTATGAGCAAGAGATAGAGAGAACTAAAAAGAGGCTTGACGCATGGGGTAAACAACTCGAGATAGAATTTGGCTCCCCGGGATAGGATTCGTATATTTACCTTGAAATTAAAAGGTTATATATGAGACAATTAGTTACATTCTTAGCATTCGCGTGTTTAGTTGCATGTGAACCTATCCCAATTAATGATATCCCAGTTGATATACAAGAATTTACCCCCAAAGCACTTATCATAAGTGAACAACAATACCAAACAATATATTTAGACACAACCCAATCCTATACTTACTTCCAAATATATGCCGAAGCAAACGAGATGCCAGAAAACGATCGATACAACGGTGAGAATAATGTTTGGGCTAGTTTCTCTACCCCTGAGTATTGGAATTATTCTGACGGCAATATTAGCGCTGAGCCTGTTTATTATATTTCTTCTTCTCCTGTTCGTTTTGATTACCCTAGAGTATTTAATAATCGTTCCACGGGATACCAACCAAAGTTTTTGGACTTATGGACTAAACAGAATGTCGGGCCTATTCCGTTACAAGCAATAAAACAACGCGATACTGTTCCAATTTATATGGATGTATCATTTGATGGAGATTATCATGTTAGAGACACGTTATTCATTGTTTTACAACCAAGATAGTATATATGTATTATAGGATATACTCAAAGTAGGTTAGTTTTTTGAGAAGAGTCCGCTGAGTCAAATTTAAAAGTTATGTTACAAAGAATTACAAAACAAGAAGCTGAACAGTATATTTCGTTAAAGGAAGATTATACTAATTCCGGTTTAGAATCGGCTGCTTTTTTTACCCTTACTCCTTCTACAAACTCTAAATACCCCGCTAGTGAAGGATGGGATGATGTTACTTATTATACTCCTCGAAGAAAAAATATGTTTGTTGAAAGAGGAGAAGGAGATCAATGGGTTTACATTTTATCTAACCCTACTACCCCTAATTTACTTAAAATTGGTTATACCAAATTAGATCCGGATACACGAGCTGCTCAAATCTCTCGTGCTACTGGTGTTGCATTACCATATAAAGTAGAGTGGGCTTTTAAGTGTTTTAACGGTGAACAACTAGAAGGCGAGGTACACAATTATTTAAAGGAGTATCGCGTTAATAATCAACGAGAGTTTTTTGAAATAGAATTAACTGAAGCTAAAAAAGCTGTAATGAAATTAGGAGAAAATTATGTTTAATCAAAAGGAATTTTTAGAAGGTAAATTAGATGAGCTAGAAAATGCTCATAAAGAAGTTACTAAAATGAAGTCTTCTCTACTAGATTTGGCTTTAGATCAATTTACGTATATATTTGAATTAGATTCTCAAGGTATACCTCTTTTAGAAACTATTGGTCAAGAACAAAAAAATGACATAATAGATTCTTTACAAAACGATATTATACCTTTATTTGAAGAAAATCAATACACTCAGGGAATCGAGAAAGCAAAAAAATATTTAAATCTCTTACAAGAAAATTTGGAAAAGTAAAATTAATCTATTACCTTGGGGGTACGGTTGGTTTTAAAAAATAAAAAATGGGAATAGAGAAAAAAGGGGAGGGGGAAATAACGGTATATTCACTTCCATATTGTCAATATTGTAATTTATTAAAGAATACCCTTGATAAACTAAAAGTTCCCTATACTGATGTTGATGTAGATAAAAACACTTTAATTGGGGATTGGTTAGAAGATAACCTTAAAACTGAATCTTACCCTATTATTTATTTTAAAAAGAGAGAAGGAGAATATATTTATATACTATCCGAAACAAATTTGGAATCCCTAAACGGTGTTCGTATATTTAACACAATTGAGGAAGCACTTGAAATCCTCTTACAATATTATTATGAGATATAAAGATTTATTACAACGAAATTTATCAAAAATTGAAAATTTACTTAACGTTGTAAAACATAATTCACAACGTGGTGAACATATTAATGTAAACCAAACGATTGATACTATAAAAGAAATTATAGAGCAATCACAAACTTATTTAAACAACGAAACACAATATTAAATCAATGGTTTTAACAGCGGAGCAAATTAAGGAAAACTATGAGGTACTCCTTAAGGGTATAGATAAATACGTTACTGGGGATCGTAAACAGCAGTTTCTAGACTTTTATAATAGTTTAGACGAACGTATTGCCCTGCTCCCAGCCTCTCATAAAAAGGCTTATCACAATTGTTTTCCCGGGGGTTATGTTGAACACGTTATTCGTGTTATTACTGCCGCATTTAAGCTACATGCTGTGTGGCAGGAAATGGGAACAAAAGATACCTATACTGAAGAAGAGCTATTTGTATCCGCTTTAAACCATGATTTGGGGAAGATTGGTTCACTCGAAGAGGTCTCAGTTTTCCCTTCTACTGATGAATGGAGAAAGAAAAATCTAGGTGAAATGTATACATTCAATACTAAGAATGAATATATGACAGTCCCAGATCGTTCTTTATTTTTACTCCAACAACAAGGAATCCAACTTACAACTAACGAGTGGATTGCTATAAAAACACACGATGGTTTATATGACCAGGCAAATGAATCCTACCTTAAAGGATTTATGCCCGAGACTAAACCTCGTACTTCACTTCCCTTTATTTTACACCAAGCTGACCTTATGGCAGCGCGAATTGAGTTTGAACGCGAATGGTTGGATACATTTGGAAAAAACCAACCCAAGGAGAAAACCACCAAACAAGACCGAGTTAATACTAACTTAGGTAAAATAGGTTCTAATAGTAATAATTTAATGGATTTAGTAAAGAATCTCTAAATGACTACTACCACTATTATCTTGATTAACGTTGGTGTTTTTATTTTCGGGGTCATTTCCTATATTATTTGGAATTTGATGCGTAAAAACGAAAGACTAGAAGATGCTATTACAAAACGAGATGAATATATAGATTCTATATCTATTTTAATGTCTGAATCGAATCGTAAGATCAAAGAAATCGATTCAAGACAAATATTCGAATCAGATGACGAAATAGGGTGGTTCTTTAAGGGTATAAAGGAGATTCAAGAACTTATAAACGAGTACAACATTAACAGATAAATGGATCTCCCAATCGACGATAGTCTTCAGGGCAACATTCTAACCCCTCCTAAACGTGATGAGGGGCCAATGTACACCAAAAAAGGTACATTACGCCAACGAAGACCAAAAACAAAAAATCAATACTTTACAGCCGATACAGAAGAAGCAATCATCGAGTATTTAAATACTACAGATGAACGTAAACGTAATAAAATATATAACGAACGTATATGGTATGGTTTTCATAAGTTAACAGAAAACATTATCCATACCTTTAAATTCTACTATACCGAGGTAGATACTATAGCGGAACTACAACACGAGGTAACAGCTTTTCTTTTAGAGAAACTTCACTTATATAAACAAGATAAAGGTAAAGCCTATTCTTATTTCGGTACTATTGCAAAACGTTATTTAATTCTATATAACAATAACAACTATAAAAAACTAAAACAACGAGCTGAAGTAGATGCTATAGATAACGACCAATCAATTACTATTGATATTATAAATAATCAATCACCTATTGATCAGCCAAAAGACGAAGCAACAGAATTTATAGAATATCTAATCAAATATTTTGATTTATATCTGTTTGATCACTTCCCTAAAGCAGAAGATGCACGGACAGCGGATGCTATTATAGAACTTTTCCGTAAAAGAGAAAATATAGAATTGTTTAATAAAAAAGCAATATATATCTATATACGTGAAATGACAGATCAATCTACTCCACAAATAACTAAAGTCATTAAAAAAATGAGAAAAATATATATAAAATTAATGGCTCAATATGTTGAACACGGGGTTGTAAGTATGAGATTCTAAGTTTTTAGTATATCTATATTTATATCCAAAGCATAGCTTATGGATTTTTCACAAGTAAAATTATTTGGAAAGAAAAGCTTCTCTGATCTTTTAAAGGAGATACACGTTAATCAAAAAGATAAAGAAGTTCAACTTCGTTCTTTAATAGAAGGATTAAAACCCTTAATCACCTCACCAGGTGAAGCAACAATGATTGTTCCTTTGATTAAAGAATATATGGAACTAGCCATCAAAAACGATGATGCCCTAATTAAAATGGCAGGTATTGTTCAACGTGCTATGAATAGCAAAATGGCTGATACAGACGAGATACTTTCAGATGAAGATAAAGAGATGTTATTTAGCTCTCTCCAAGAATTAGATAAAAAAGTAGAAGAAATAGAGGTTAAGGATGCCAGTTAATAGCCAATCTCCTATTATTGGTAATACCTTTATTGGTAGAGGTATAGATACAGGTACTGCTATTAAAAGCGGTGGAATGATCCCTGTAAGAGTTGTAGATATTTCTCTTTCCCCTTCAGCTAACGGTCAATCTACATTCCAGAATACTAAAGGTTGGTGGGGTATAGGCGCTATTAAATTTGAACCCTTAACTAAAGGCTCTATACCTAAAGAATACCCTCAAGGTAGTATAGCATATCCTTTAAATATTAATTATAGAAATGTTCCACTTATAAATGAAATAGTATATATAATATTAGGACCATCACATAGAAGATCTACTGAAGGTAATTCTGATGCTCTTGATTTTTATTATACTAGTACTTTAAATATTTGGAATGGAGTACATTTAAATCCTCTTCCTGCCCCTACATCAACTACTATCACTGATAATGAAGTTCAAAATAGTGATGTTGATGCGGGTATAGAAAATAATACTGATTCTCAAAAACAAGAACCTAAATTTGGTAAAATTTTTGAAGAAAATCCTTTAATTAGAAATTTATATCCTCAAGAAGGAGATGTCATTATAGAAGGTAGATTTGGTAATTCTCTAAGATTTACCTCTACTTCACCCCAACCCTCAGGAAGTAAAGAAATAGAAAGCCCTTGGAGTAGTTTTGGTAAAAGTGGTTCCCCTTTAACCATACTAAGAAATGGACAAACTGCCCCAAACTTAAACTATAATAATTGGTTTCCAATATATGAAAATATCCAACAAGACGATTCTTCAATATATTTAACCTCAGGTCAACTAATTCCTGTAGATTTAGCATCCACTATATTTGATTCATACGGAATAGATATAGTTCCTACCTCAGATACTACTAAGAGAATCCAAAATGTTGAATTAGAGGATCCAAATGTATCTAACCAAGAAGCAGATTCAATTGATCAGCCATATGATAGTGTAAATGTAGAACCTAATTTAGAGTCTGAAAATGGGTAAGATTAAAAGAGCTATAAGAAAAGCACAAGCTGCAGCTGATGTATTTGATCAACTAAACGATGCTATAGTTGATGAAAATAACCTTAACCCTGAGGTTACAGAAGCTTCTACAAATGATACTAATACAGAGAAGTCAAACATTCCTGATGTTCCTTATAAACCAGAATTTCCCTATAGTGGAAATCAAATTATAATTGATTCGGGTAGAATCCATCTCAATGCTAAAGATGATATGGCCTTTATTTTAGCTAAAAAATCTATAGGCTTATCTTCACCAGGTAGTATTAATATAGATACTAATAGTACTTTTGTAGTAAACGCTAGAAAAATAAAATTGGGGATAGGTCCTGATGCTGAACATCCCTTAGTGTTTGGAGATGAATTATTTGGATTATTAGTAGAATTTGGAACATTGTTATTAAATGCTTCAAATGAATTAAAAACAGCTCAAGATTCAACTGGAACTAAAATCACCGCAAATGTAACTGCTGCCGCCTCTTTAGAAAAAGCAGTACAAGTTTTATTAGAAAGAACAAAACGTATTTTGTCAACTAAAAACTTTACACAGTAATGGCTATTGGAGATCCTATAAATGAGGCTGTAACTAGTGCCGATAACAGTACTACAAAGTTTCTTGAAAAACTTAAGAAAACTAATTTAGATATCATTTATGGTAAAGGGGACTTCCATCCTACATCTAATATAGATTTTTCTGATCCTAAACAAAGAGAAGAATTTATAAAAAAGGGTAATAATATTTTTAAAAACCCAAGTATTAACTCAATGACTAATACTTTAAGAGCACTTAACTCTTATGATTTATGTAACCCTTTTACATTTGCTACAAGCCAACTGTTTCCCGCTGATGGAAGACAAGCAGGTCAATTAAGAACTATACAAGGTATAGTTAGTAGAGTCTTTGAAAGTTTTAGAAATTTTTCTATAATTCCCGGAAACGTAACTATAAACAATGTAGTTTCCCCACCTGATCCTTTATCAGATGCTGATTTTGGGGGGATTACATTTGAACCTAATCAAAAAGTATTAATTACTGTTCCTGCCAATAACCCTAGAATAGCAAATGATACTGTCTTATTTATAAGACAAACTGAAGACCCTAAAGTATCTACCTTTCTAACTGCAACCGTATTACAGTCATTTGAAGCAACTGGAGGAGATTTTGGTGATGCATTTATAACTGATACTACTGTAGGTAGAACTTATCAAATTCAAATTGAAAGATCATCTACTATAGATCCACCTTACCAAAAAGATAGATCAGGAAATACTATTAAAGATGAAAATAATAATCCAATTCCAAGAGTGTTTTCTTCTTTTGAAATTGAGTTTGAAAAAGTTGCAACAACAAACCTAAGAGAAACCTCAGAGGAATTACAAGGAATAGCCATAGTACTCTCAGAAATAGGGTACAATGAAATATTAAACGATTTAGATGATATTCCTAATGTAATTCCAGGTGTAGCAAAATTTAAAGAAAATGCTAGAAAGGTAGGAGATTTTATAAATCAAGTAGGTTTACAAGCTGCTAGCACTGCTGATACAACTGGTGACGTAGCTGGTTTATTAGCAGGTGGTTTAACTACAAATCAAGTATTAGAAGGATCAGCTATATTCCAAGATTTTTATTTAAAAGCAAGACCATTTATAAATTTTCAATCTTCGTTAACTAGTATCTATAAACGTAATGTTGAAGCTGTAAATAACACCTTAAGAAATGCAATTCCCTATGATGAATTAGCTAAATTTGTACAAATAGTTACTAATTTTGCTAGAGTAGTAAATGGTATTGTAAGTTTTATTTTAGTACTATTAAAGACAGTTAATAAAATTGTTAAAATATTAACAGTAATACTTAAGACTTTAAAAATAATTATTAAAGTTATAAGAAAGGTAATTAAAGCTATACCTGCTGCGGTTGTTCCCGTTGGAGCTATTGAAACTGTAACTAGTAAACTTAACCAAATAGATAATGCTATTGGTAAAGCATTAAAATTTCTTCAAAAAGTTAGTGATTTCTTAGACGCATTTATAAAAGAAGTAACTTTACTTAAAAATGCTTTATTAATATTAATTGAACAAGGAGGTTTATTAGCAGCTAAATTAGATAGCTGTAATGGATTAAAAAGATCCGGTTTAGGTTCTGCTATGGAAAACATGGTCAGTCAAGTAAGAAGCAGCTTAAGAGATTTAACAGGAGCCCAACCAGGAGAAGACTACTACCCAGATGATCCAAATGCACCTGGTGGTGGATTAACAAATGCCCAAGCTGCAGCTGCTAACGGAACTAATTCATATATTAGATTACCCAATGGAGAATTAATATTTGTTAATGATAGTATTTTTGGATTTGATATAAATGGCAATTTAATATTTTATGGTGATTTACAATCCTTAGCTACTGGAGTTAGCTTTGAAGATAGTTTAGGTCAACAATTTAGAAACTCTAAATTACAATATTATACATTTGATAAATTTAGAAACAATCAAAGAAACCTTTTAGAAGCAGCTGATCAATTAGCTTTTGAT
>Ga0070746_10002489_pt1 | contig 10944 bp, 10 predicted proteins | sample VirMetDEL_Mar_21_FD_77016 | JGI IMG/M metagenome (GOLD analysis project Ga0070746, IMG submission 77016) | Aqueous microbial communities from the Delaware River and Bay under freshwater to marine salinity gradient to study organic matter... | ecosystem: Environmental > Aquatic > Marine >... | reverse complement strand
TGGATCAGAGCCTGCCATAATGCCCATCGCTAGGCGATCTCTAAAGTCATCACTCAAGCCAAGTGCGCCACCTATGCCCTGCCCACCAAGTAGGCCACCTAGCAAACCTTGAGGTTGTTTTTGCGGTTCTTGAGCCATTGCTGCACCACCTTTTCCACCAAGTATCTTGGCGACATAGTTTTGTGTTTCTGTAATGTTTGGCACGCCGTTTGCTTTTGCGACACGACTTGGGCCTGCGTTGTATGCAGCCAAAGCCAAAGCTGGATCACCAAAGCGATCTAGCTGCTGCTTCATGTAACGCGCTGCACCTTCCAAGTTTTGCACAGGGTCAGTGGGGTCAACGCCAAGCTCTTTTGCTGTCGCAGGCATAAGCTGACCAAGTCCAATCGCCCCAGCAGAGCTAACTGCATCAGGGCGAAACGCACTTTCTGCTTGTATTTGGCGCACAAACAAGTCAGGATCAATGCCATACTTTTGCGCGGTTTGATATGCAAGCTGGCGATAATCCATCCTAGATAAACGCTCCAATTAGCCCAAGTGGATTGAACGGCGTACTTGATGTTGTAGTTTGTCCATACGGCACACCACTCAAGATAGACGATAGCGCACCAAGTCCAGACATAGGTGCGCCAGTAGCACCGCCATATTGACCCATAGCACTATTAATAAGCTGCTGCTGCAAATCACGCTGGAATGCGCCTTGCTGACCGATAGCGCCTTGGATTTGCTGACCTACTCCAAATAGCTGCCCGCCAAGCCCTGCTAGGCCACCCGCCGCACCTTGGCGAACTCCTGCGCCTTGGAATTGGCCTTGGAAGTTTGCCGCATTTGCTGCCTGCTCTCGGCCTGCTGCCGCTTGAGTTGCCGCGTTGATTGCCGCTTGGTTTGCCAACCCAGCTTGCTGCCCATAACCCGCTTGAGCGAGTGCAAATTGGTTCTGTGCTGCTTGGTTTGCCAACCCAGATTGCTGACCAAACCCTGCTTGCGTTATTGCCGCTTGGTTCAATGCGCCCATGCTTGCAAGATTTGCTCCTTGTGTCAGCCCCGCTTGTTGCGCCGCTGCCGCATTCTGTGCTGCTGCACCTGCTAGACCTGCCTGCTGCGTTAAGCCTGCCTGCTGTGCAGCTGCCGCGTTTTGTGCTGCTGCACCTGCCAAGCCCGCTTGTTGGGTTAAGCCTGCCTGCTGTGCTGCTCTTGCTGCGTCTTGTGATGACCCCTGCAATCCAGCCGCCTGTTGATACCCAGCCTGCGCCAATGCAAACTGGTTCTGGGCAGCTTGGTTAGCAGCACCCGCTTGCTGTGTAAGTTCTGCCTGTCTTTGCGCAAACTGGTTGGCTGCTGCCATGTTTCCAGCCCTTGCCGCTTGCTCTCGTGCCGCCGCTGCTTCACGCGCCTGCTGCCCCAGTTGTTCCGCTTGGAAGCCTTGCTGCGATGCCAATGTTCGCGCTGCCTGCGTCTGACCAATATCAAACTGACCCGCTTGTTGTGCTTGCTGGAACCCTGCTTGACGTTGCTGCGCAGATAGCTGACCAGCTTGTCTCAGAGCCTCGCCAGCCAATACACCTTCTTGGACTGCTTGACGCGATCCACCAAATGCTTTTGCCGCAGTCGCTTGCGCCCCTAGTTTCTCCGATGCTAACTGACGCTGACGCTCAATATCTCGCTGCCCTGCCTCAACAACTTGCTGAGTGTAAGGGTTCATGTATTGAGAAATGTCCATTGTACGCAGTTGATCTACTGCGATCTGGCTTGGCGCTTGTGCTGACTGCACTGCTCCTACGCCTTGCATCTGCGCTGCTCCCCCAAGCCTTGATGCTGTCATTTGTGATGCTGGGCCTAGTTTTGCAGCTTGTGGGCCTTGTGTTTGCTCTACGGTTGCGCCGCCATACGTTTGTGTAGGAGCTACAGTTGCGCCACCGTATGTCTGCGTTGGAGCTACAGTTGCTCCACCGTATGTTGCAGTTCGCCCAAGTTGCGCTCCACCGAACTGCGCTGCTGGGCCGAGTTGTGCGCCACCGAAAGTTGCTGTTGACCCTGCTTGCGCTGCCTGCATTTGTTGAGGCTGGAAGTTTGACAAGTCTGTAAGTGTTTTCTGAGCCTGCCCAAACGCGCCCTGAGACTGCTGAAATACATTTGGTTGCCCAGTTGTTGGCTGGACACCTTGACCACCTAAACCCGGTGTGCCTGCTTCTGGCGGCATTACTGCTGGCTGCGCAGTGGGCAAGCCTACTGACGATCTCAAAATCTGCTCTGTACCAGCTTGATCGCCTGTTGCATTCATGTACTGTAAAGCATCAGCAGATTTCAAACTTGTGTCTTGCATACCAACATTTGATTTCAGCATGCTCATTGCGCCAGCAGCATCACCAGAAAGCAGTAATTGCCGCGCCTGTGCCGCCGATCCACCTTGATTTGGTTGGACACCTTGACCGCCAAAGCCAGTTCCCATTTCTGGTGGCCTCATACCATAAGGTATCGCATTGCTTTTAGGAAGTGCTGACGACTGAACAGCACCCATACCACCAGTAGAAGCTAGTTGCTGCGCTTGGGCTGCTAGACCCTGATTAAATTGTTGCGCTTGCGCATACTCTGGAAGCCCCTGCATATACTGCTTAAACTTATCGTTAGAGGCTTGGTCAGTAGGTTTACCAAATTGCTGGAAGTATTGGTTTTGCTTTGCATCCAAGGCTGATTGAAAACCCTGCATTTGCTGCATTTGCGCTGCGCTAGGCTGAAACCCACCTTGCTGCTGTCCACCTTGCGCCCCCATGCGAAAGGCATTTAGATTTGCTCCGCTTGCTTGCTGCATAGGCTGCTGCGCATTAGGCACTAAACCACCGCCAGCTTGATTTAAAGGCATAGCCTGTTGCTGTGCGCCGCTTGCTTGCTGCATAGGCTGCTGCGCATTAGGCAATAAGCCACCGCCAAGTTGATTTAAAGGCATAGCCTGTTGCTGTGCGCCGCCTGCGGCCTGTGTCGGTTGATTTGCTGAACTACCCATTAGAAAAATAACCCCCCAATAGCACGCCCTATCGGGCCTGCTGGCTCGCCAGTAATGGCATTGCTGTATGTAGCTTCACTTCTTGGGCCAAACGGATCAAAGCCGCCTGAGATATATGCTGGGCGCGGCGGGCCTTGCTCTGGTCCATAATGCATGTCCATAATTTCAGCGTGACTTAGGTTGTCCTCATTGTTGCTTCTGTTGGGATGAACATATGGTGTATCACCCCCGCCATCATCTGAGCCTCCGTCAATCGGCGCTGGCACAAAACTTGTCGCCGCGCCAGTAATTGGGTCAAAACCTGTTTGATTGGCAAAGAAGTCATACTGCTCTGGACGCTGCTCGCGCAAGCGCTCTAGTGCGCTTTGATAGATTGGATAAGAGCTATACCCTGTCATGCCACCCTGAGTAACAGTAGGCATTCCCATGTCTAAGCTAGAAGGTGCCGACATGCCAAACGCAGAGGCCATGCCTCCAACATTTTGGGCTAAAGCCTGCTCATATGGGTTTATCGCGGCGACCTCTGGCCCCATGTAGGGCATGTAGCCCATTTGCTGAATTTGCTGCGCACGCTCTACCGCCAAGCGACCAGCTTCCTCAAGATATTCTGGGATTTTGGTTTCCTGAGTGGTCTTACTGCTACCCATATTAAAACTCCAAGTGCATTGTTATGGAGTGAGGCTTCCAGCCTATTTTCTCCAAAGGTTTCTGCCATCCCAAACGACCGTCAAACGAGGCAAAGGAACAGCCCTGCAATTTTGCCCATTCTTTCACATTTTCAGTCATTTGTAAAATTTCATCTAATTCACCGCCCGCGAGGAACACATGCAAGGCATTTGTGTTATGATATACCACGATTTCTGTAATAATGCACCCACGCTCTGCAGGCCAAAGTTGCATCTTGCCAGAACGTATGCCTGCGCATATCTCATCCCAAGTGTTTAAATTACCTGAGCGCTCTATTGCGGCCTCAATCCAAGGTTTGCATTTGAATAGTACGTCTATTAACGTATGCGCATTCATCCGTGCATCCTCGTAATATGCAGCGTAGTTGCAGGCGCTGCTGGGGAAAATGCTGTAGCAGCAGACGCATCAAGTGAACCTGATGTGCTATCTACCGCCCACATGACTTGCAAGTAATCACCCGCACTTACATCAAACTTTGCAGAACGCGAAACAACAACAGTCGCGTCATTTTGGTGCAGGGAATAAATGATTGTATTATTTGCCGCATCTGTCCCATTTAAACGAGGCCAGAAATAAAACTTCACTGTGCTAGAAGAAGATGACGCAATTTGCGCTGAGAACATCACAAGATACTCACCAGCTTGGTCAAACACAATCTTACTGTTGTCTGTCGCATCCCGATCTATGCCAACATTCCCGCTAGGCGCATCATATGTTATCGCATACGCTGTGTCAGCAGCCGCCGCAGTAACGTCAGTGGTGCGATAAAAGGATGCGTGACCATCTTCCAAAATGATCTGCACAAATGCCCCATTCTTAGAAACAACTGGATATTCGTTTTCCCTGTCATACAAGATAATGCCATCTTCCGCAGCAGATGAATATTGATCCTTTGCATCTAGTTGGTTCAATGCCTTGCCAAGATAACGCCGTAAGTTCTCAGCAAATGACTTAACATCTTGGGTAAACGGTGGGACAATTCTCATCTACGCCCACCCTGTCGCGCGTCTAATCGCATAATGCCAACGCGCCAATCTTGGCTTTGCGCACCCTCTACACGCATACGCACTTGCCGACCCTGAAAACGTACAGATGTAGGGTTACTCATAGAAAATGGGCCATACTCTCGTTCTTCTGCGTTTGGGTAATAACGCGTTTTAAATTTAGCTTGCACTTCGCCTTGCGTTTTTTCGTCTGGCAACAACTCAACAACATTCAAGATATTATCGCCAGTACCCAGCGCAATCGGGCCAGTTTCAGCATATGGCGTACTTGTTCCGTAGTCGTAACCAATCTCATGCTCATACAGAATGCCATCTGCATCAATCCACAGAGGGTCACGGAAAACGCCGCGATCAACACCGCAGACACGATCCAAGTCGCCTGTCATCCAGATGTTTTCTGCAAAGTCATACGCAACATAGCGGTCACACTCATTGCTTTCTGAGCTAGGATAGAACCACCAGATTTCATTCCATGCGCTATTTACGATAGCATAAGTCTTACTGCGCTGTGCCGTATTCATGCCAGAGAACACATAATCTCCAACCTCACAAGGTATAGCCTGCACCTGACCACCTGAGTATACATGAAAACCTCTACGCCCCATCCAGAACACACCAGCGTCAACAGAGGCTACAGCCCCTGCACCGATCAAACCGCATGACGTACCAACACGCTCTATACCGTATACAAACGGTGGGCCTTGGTATGTCATTGTATGCGCATCTTCAGTTGTCAAAATCAAAGACTGACCGCGCGTCCGTACGCCAGCAAGGATCGTCCCATTGGTCTGAATATTGAGATCACCAGCTTGGTTTGTTGCAGCCGCAGTCCAAGACGTATTATCCTCTTGATCTGACCACTGAACCTTGCGCGGATCGCCACCAGCACCAAAGCATACAACAAAGCGTTCCTCTGTAACCATGAAGCCAGAGCAGCTTGTGGGCGCGTTAGAAACTTGTGCAGCCTCTGATGCAACCAAATCCCACTCATATAGCTTACCGTCATCTGGTGACATTGCTAAGAGGTATTCACCCCAGTTGTCTAATGACCAAACCGTAGCAGGCAGAGTAGAGCCTAAATCGGGACGCACTGTGCCGTAGTAACCTGTTCCGTACAAGCCACCACCAAACCCAGTAAATGCAGTTGCATCCTCACGCCCTGCTGACAAGCCAGTTGGCGTAATGTCTGTGACAACATTACCAGCGTTCATAATCTTCAGTGCGTTATATGAGCCAAATGCAACGCGCCGTGTGTCGTTGTTGTCCTCCCACGAAATCATCCCACGCACTTTCATGCTAAGGTCTACCGAACCCCTTTGCTGCCATCCACCTACTGGACGCAGCGCATCGTCATGCCAGCGCACTAAGTTTGCATCGCGCCAGCGCCCCTGAGACATATATTCAGTGCCGTTGCGATACTGTCCTTTTGGAATTTGTAGTGGAATGAGTGGCATGGGCTAAACCCTCTTATGGTTTTGTAGGCCAATCATCATCTGACAAGTTAGGCCAGTTTGCATGATTAGTTATATCACGGAGTGCCTGACGATAGCTAGTCATCTCCGCAGACATCGTAGCGTCTGACAGCCCATGATAGTCAGTATCAGCTAGTAATTGGTTGCGCTTCTTGCGATTGGCACCTGCCGCAGCATCATCATGCGCCTGCACCTCATCCGCAGTCTTACTCTCTACAGTCCATCCGATTGACCAAGAGCCACCAGAGAGCGTTGGCGTAGAAGCCATTGCAATTTTCTGTGTGCGATCATCATATGATGGCTCTGCGCCTACTGATACAGAGTACACCCCAAAAGCCTCTAAAGTTGCCTGCGGTATCCGCTTGGGAAAAGATGTGTTTGGATTATCACGGCGCAGTTGAGCGACCGTGTAAGGGTATTGGTCTACGCTTCCGTTTGTTACTTTCACATACATTGTAAGGTTCCTTTAAAGTCTAACTTCCTGTTTTGTTACCGTGTCCACAACGTCAGTAGTAGACCAATATTCAAAAGTTAAAGCGCTGTTGTAGCCTGTAACTGAGGCCACGGTTTCACTCATGCTTGTTAAGCTGTCAAATGTTAGGTCTGACTTTAGCCCATTGCTCTCCTCAAGAACCTCAAAGTCGCCGAATGTCCCTGTAGGCAAACCATCTGGACTTACGATGATTGGGCCATTGTTAAATGCCCAAACAACACTGCCATCATCTTTTTTTATGCAACCTTGTCTACAGATTAAGCTAAAGTCAGAAGTTGTATTTCTTAAAGAGTATTCCCAAACCAAGCTCATATCGCTTAAGTCTATTTTAATGAAGTATACCTTATAAGAACTGCTATGTATCATCAGGTAAATGTATTCAGCATCCTCATCCATAACCATAATAGGTCTGTTTGAGCCACCTGATAAATCATAAGCAATAGTTTGATAGTGGTTTGCTACATTAAAATCAAACTTAGAAAGGGCTGTGTAATTATCGTTACTATAATCTACAAGGCTACTTACATATATGCGACTTGTGCCATCTGAAACAACACTTGGGACACCGCCAATCTTATCCACGCCTGCAATCTGATACTGCACTGTCTGAGTGGAGTTAATTGTTCCGTTTGCCAATGCGTAGCCAGCAAAGATGTTTTGAGAAGTTGTATCTTTTCCTACTTGGGAAAAATATCCATCGCCGCGATCCGCTAATCCTTCTAAAAACCCAGCACCGCTATTGTATTCTACGGTTCTGTCGTCTATGCCCGTATCCCCACCCTCAACGTCAATCCCAAAGAATATTGCATCAACTGTTGTTGTTCTTGCTGCAATAACACTATCTGCATCTTCTCTTAAAACAAAAGTGTCCCACACTGAGTTGTGGTCAAAGGTTATCCCTGTCGCGCTTACTTCTCTTTTGTACGTTTCTTGAGAACCATCTGCTGGGTCATGTTTCGTAATATAAATGTATGAACTTGCACCCGGGTCATAAGTAGAAACATTGTAGATGTAATTGTTGCTATCTACTGCCATGCCGATATCGTCATCATGGCTGCTTGTATGCGACACTTCCCACTGCTCTGAGTAGTCATCAGCGTCAAGTTTTATCATTCTGCCATCGCCAGAAACAATTAGTTCGCCATTGCTCAATGACTGCACTCTGGTGACATTCATTCCATCTGCATCAATAATGTATCCGTACAGCGATGGTAGATCACTGGTTCCAAGCATAAGTTTGTTTGTAATTACGGACATAAATTACCCCATAGCCTGACCAGCAACAAACCCATACCAAGTTGTACCGCCATCATGCGTGATAAACACAAAGTAATCCACAGCACTCGCTGTTGCAGACAAGGATGGCGCTAGACCATTGCTCCAATCTACCGCTGTAGGCCAAGTCAATACATACCCTGATGCTGACGCATCTTGCACAACCTTCAACGTAAACGCAGATACCTTACCGCTTGCCGCAGGGTTGCTAAATGAGAATGTAGTGTTTTCCGTGAGTGTATGGCTGAAGTTAGACCCATCACGCAAGTTTACTGTTGTTGCGTTGGTAGAAGATGTCACAGCCGTGTATTCTTCTACGATCCCATTATCAAAAGTCACAACACCATTTGCATCAGCGGTTAAAGCCTTGCTTGCCTCTGATGTTCCTAGCGTTGTGATGTCTAAATAGTTCAACTCTGCGCCAGTTGCGGTAATTGCTGTGCCGCCTACTTGCCATGATCCAGCAGTTAGGTTTGGCGCAATGGCTGTCGTACCGTCAAGTAGATCATCAAGGTCATCTAGGTTGTTATTGATCTTTGTACCCCAAGTGTCTTCTGAGGCTCCGACTTCTGGCTTGGTAAGGCCATATGTGGTTGTTGTGGTATCTGCCATTGTTCAATCCTTATGCCGCGTCTGACCAAGTATCACTGGGCGGGCTTACTTCTGTCCATGTGTCACTTATATCAGAAACTTCTGTCCATGTCTTGTCGCTATCCGCTTGCACTGTCCAAGTGCTGTCATCATCTGCCTGCTCTGTCCAAGTGTCACTCACTGGTTCTTGGAAGTCCCAAACAAACCTTGCTGGCAGCGTAGCCGCCCCACCTAGTATATCCTCTACCGTCAGAATGTACTCTTGCGTGAACGGTAGGCTGTCCACAACAGGGGTCATGCTGATGTTTTGCGTAGAGAAGTTGTGGCCCTGCGTAAAAGTTACGCTGTCAACCGTAGGTGCGCCTAGCGTTATGCTGTCAACATTACATGTCTCGTTTTCAAAGACAGATGCTGTGTCAACTATTGGTGCGCCTGCCGTTATCTCATTGGCAGCAACAAAATGCCTTAGACCACTATCCGCGAGTGGCGCAGATGAGAGTGGTGTAAAGCCAAGCATGAATTATGACTTCCAGTAGGTACGACCAGACGTGATGGTGCTATTGATGCGCGTCATGTCTTTGCCGCCATCTGTGTACTTGCTGTCTAGCACTTCCGCTTCCAAATGCATGACCATGTTGCCGACTTGTTTTTTCTTTTCAGCATCGCCCTCATGTTCCATCTTCATACCGTTCTGGATGTTTTCAATCTGATCGCACATGTGCAGCAACTTTAGATAGTCGCGGTCTAGTTCATTTACAGCCATCTTAGTTTCCTTCTAGTGTAGCTATACGCGCCTCTAGCGCATCACATTTTGCCGACAGTTCTTGTACGGCCTTCACAAGAATAGGATACGATCTAACGTAATCCGCTTCTAACTTTTCTGGGTTTGCCCAATTCACCAATCGTGTGCGTGATGACGATGAGTGGTCTAGCTCAACATCGTGCAACTCTTGCGCAATAAAGCCAATGTCTGGCTTTGCACCTAGTGACCCATCGCGGCGGCTCCAAGTAAACTGCACTGGGCGCATGTCGTTGATGAAGTCTAAGCCATAGGGAATGTCTGCGATTGCAGTTTTATCGCGTTCATCTGACAAGCTACTTATTGTCTGTACGTTGCAGCGTAAAGATGTAATGTCGTTGTCACCAAGCGTGATTTCGTTTGTTGCGAAGGAGCTTGATGGCATCGCCTCATAACCAAGGCACGTTACATTATAGCCTGCTGTTAGTCTGCCCGTAATAGAACTATCTTGAGAATAACCAGCGTGCATTCCGATGAGCGTATTGTTATACCCTACTGTAACACCTCTGCCTGAGTTCATTCCAATTGCAGTGTTGTAGTCTGAAGTTTGGGTCTCATACAAGCTGCCGTGACCAATACCTGTATTACCAGCCCCTGTCGTCAGAGTATACAATGCCTGATTACCGACCCCGCTATTATAGCTACCTGTCCCGCCGTTATATCCAGCTTGATACCCCATAAAGACACAATAATCACCGCCATCCATATCATAGCCAGCTTGATAGCCTATCGCTACATTATAATAGCTATCATCGGTAGCACTCCCCATCACTTGGTAGCCAATGGATACGCTCTGGGTTGTTCCGCGCGAGTTTCCTCCGATAATAACTGCATTCGCGGTTGATGTGGATAATACATTTGATTGGTAACCTGCAATCGTATTATAGTCCCCACTAAATAAGGCACTGCCTGAACCATAACCGATGGCTACGTTATAATATGGGTTGCCTGTGGAGCTACGTCCCAAAGCATCATAACCTATAGCAACTGAATTAACATGGAAGCCATCTGACATTGATAAAGCGCCAACGGCTACTGACCTATCTCCAGTGCAGTCATCCATTGCGCGATAGCCAACTGCTACTTGGTAGTCTTTACTATCCGCATCTATATTCCCTGCATTGTAACCAAGATAAGTGCCGCCAGTTAAAAAATCACCACCGCCACTACCTACGCCAACCGCAGTTGAATAGCTATCTGTGGTATTCTGCGCCATGCTATTTTGACCCACCGCCACATTATAAAAAGCTGTGGTTAGTGCGCCCCCAGCATTATATCCTAACAATACATGGCCACTACCTGTAGTTATTTCATCACCTGTGCGATTTCCTATCGCTACTGAAAAGCCGCCTGTTGTCGCATTTTGTAAGCAATTACGTCCAATAGCTACGTTATAGCTACCCCCAGATGACGTAAGGCTTTCCAGTGCGCCATCGCCTATTGCAATATTATCTGTATTAAGATCATCAGGCCATGCGCTTTGCCACAGCATCGCCGTGCCAGTTTGGTCAGGCAGCGTAATCGTGCGGTCAGCAGTTGGGTCAGTAACGGTTACAGTGGTTTCAAAGTCGTCTGCTGTTGCGCCTTCAAAGACAATATCGCCATTAGAAGTTAGCCCCGCA
>Ga0070746_10002485_pt1 | contig 10954 bp, 12 predicted proteins | sample VirMetDEL_Mar_21_FD_77016 | JGI IMG/M metagenome (GOLD analysis project Ga0070746, IMG submission 77016) | Aqueous microbial communities from the Delaware River and Bay under freshwater to marine salinity gradient to study organic matter... | ecosystem: Environmental > Aquatic > Marine >... | reverse complement strand
CCGTCTATCGAATACCCACCCAAATATTGGTAATCGAAATTTTCTTTCCAGTGTGTTTTTTTACCTTCCATTTTTAATTCAAATTAATTTCGTTTAACTTCTTTAATTCTTTGTTGAATTCCTTTACAAGCTTGATCGTGTCTTTTGTTTGATTCTCCATAAAAAGAACCGTCGACATTAATAAACCCGCAGCCGCTTCGATTTTCATTGCGCGTTGCCATTCTTTCAAATCATTTTCCATTGTTGAACAAGTTTAAATTTTCGTCAGTTACCGGAACAACCGTTGTTCCGTATTTCTCAATCGTTTTTAATTTACCAGCCTTGACAAGCTGACTAATTCGGGCCGGAGTTACTCCTACCATGTTCGCAAATTGCGACTTCGTTAATGTTTCCATAAAATTTGATTTTTTTCGTAACTGAAAGCTAAGTTAATTAAAAATAATTAACCGACAATAAAAAACTTAATTTTTTTTTACCAAAAAGAAAGGGACGCCATAAAGCGCCCCCGAATTTGAAATACGAATAGATATGTAAAAAAACTAGAAAAGCCCCTCAATAAGTTCGATGAAATCTTGATCAGAAACAACCCCTTTGTAGGTTAAAAAAGCCGTGATTCCTATCACAATAACACGAGCGCCCCAATACATTGCGCGACGCTGAACCGACCATTCTTTCATTTCTTCCAACTTTTCTTTTGTTGGAATAATGTTCGGAATTGATTTTAATATTTTGATTAATTTCATGGGTTAAATATAATGATTTTTTCCTTTCCCGTGTGCATACAATCAATATGCAACCAAGTTTTTGTTTTCGCTGCGTTCTCCATTCTGCGAAGCCCTAAGTCCATGAACTCCGATTCGTGTTCAATAATGTATTTCTGAACTTCTTCCGGCGTTGTGTTTGCGAATTTAAGGTCTAAAGCGCGTCCGAATCTATGTTGTGAGAATTGCGCCCCGACTCCACAATCGGCCGTTCTGTATCCGGACCAGTTGAAACGATCGTTGTTAATTGTTATCGGTCCGAAAATATCCCGCAGCTTTTGCGCAACCTCAACGATTCGAAAGTCAATAAACCATTCCCAACGGTAACCGTGTAATTCGCGCGGAAGAACTTCTTTATCGCTGAAGTTCTTTGTGATTTTAGTCATTTTTTCTTTTGATTTTTGAAAGTACAGTTTTAAAAATACTAATTCCGATCAACTTTTCAACGTTTTCATCAACCGAAACCGCTTCGACGTATGCAATATATCCGGCCGTTATTTTTAAAAGCAATGGAATTTCAAGCGCATTTTCCCCGATATGCGACAAAAGAATCGAAGCGATATAAATAACGGATTTGTGAACGACGCTTTCAAGCCTCCTGGAACTAAACGTCCCGTTATTCATCGCTATTCGACAACCAAGATACGTGTCGAGCGCAACCAACCCACCAACAAGAACCGTCAATTCGACCGTTGGACTGAAGTACGTTATTAACCAAGCGAATAAAAGCGTTATTTTTTTAATAAAAAAGTCCAAGTCGTATTTTTTTACCGTTGCGTCCATATTACAAATTTAACGTTTTGGACGTGGAAAGTTTCGTTTTTTCGGTTAGTTGTTATTTATATTCTGTTAAATTAATTTGAACCTTTCAACAACGCCCGAATCAATTAATTCTTAAACGGTTATTCGCAATTCTTTTCGATAAATTCCTTCACGTCCTTGATAAATGCGTCAACTTCAATGATTACCGGACGCGGAACTTTGTTTTCTTGAATAAATAAATCAATGAATTTTTCTAATTCCGCGAATTTTTCTGCTGCCGTTTCCGGCTTCTTAATGTTTTCCATAATGTTAAATTTCTTCAACTAAGATAACATTTTCTAAAGCAAAACCGAAAGTGTCCGCAATTATTTTGCGTTGTTCCTCTTTGTACGAATTGAACCCGAACGTCGGAACTGAAGCCACCGGATAAGTGAAATTAATTAATCGCGCCCCGTCTTTTTCCGCCTTGAAGAAATATTTCCCCGCTTCGTAAGTTGCTGAAGAAATGTAAATATTATATTCACAATTTAACAATCCCGTTATTGTTGCGCCTTCGGTTGACGTTGCTATTTTTATGATCGGGTTCGTTATTGTTTGACCGAAATCCGCTTCAATCGTTCCGTTAATTTGATAATGTTCTTTGTTCTTTATCATTTTATTTATTTATTAAGGTACTGTTGTAACCGCAGTTAATATTCCGTTTGTAAAAGTCATTGAAGCAATGTCGCCAGTCGAACCGCCTCCGAATGTATAAGTGTTTGAAAGTCCTTGTGTTCCGTTTGTATAAATATCCCCATTTGAACGAATTTCAAACTTTGAAGCGGGAGTTGTGTCCGAATCGTAAACTTCAAAAGCTATACTTGTTCCATCCGTTCCAGCGCCTTGAACAAGTGTTCTTCCTTGAAGTGAAATTTCTTCCGAACCAATAACGCTATTGCTACCGACTATAAAGTCTTGACCCGACATATAGCCATTCATAAAATAAACCTTACCAGTAACATTATTAATTTCATGAACAACCGAACCAGCTCCGTAAGACTTTATCCCCGTTTCGCTAAATCTAGTATAATAGTTTGAATAAGTCGCACCTCCTCCTATATCAACCTGACCGTTTTTAGCTTTCCAAGAACCGCCACCGTTAGTAAAAACAGTTAATATATCTTCAGTCCAAAGACCGCTATAAATATTAAATTCAGTTCCCGAAGCACCGCTAAAAGTAAAACTATCCGTCAAAGTAGCAGTAACAGAAGTTGGAACAGTTCCCGAAGCTGAATAAATCGAATCGCTGCCAACAGAACCCCACGAAGAACCGTTGTAATATTCGAACCCGTTCAAATCTGTATCGTATAACATTAACCCAGTCGCCGGAGTTGAAACCGCATTTTTTTGCGCCGTTGTCAAACGAGGCATTAAAAAACCCCTATTCGTTGAACCGGCCGACAAGATCGCGGAATTGTCAGAACCGATTGAACCGATATGCGTTCGCCCGTCAAAAGTTAATAAATTCCCTCCGTGACTGACAGTTCTTGCACCTGACAAAGTTCCGTCCGACGTGTAAACGTTTGTTAAATATGATTGAATAAAAGTCGCTAAAACCGCCCCCGTCATTTTTCGCGATTCGTAAACGTCCGGCGAAGACGAAATCTTTTCCGAAACGTCAAGTAAATCGTCAGTCCCTAAAGCTGCAACCGAATTCGCGTATCCACTAATTTTTGACATATGCTAAATTTATAAATAGTTTCTTTTAATAGTATTTCGCACCTTGTTATTAAATTTGATTTTCAGCTTCGCGCATTTGTTATACGGATAACTTTTAAATTCAACAACCGAATCAGGCTTCAATAATTGTTCAGTTATTGCAAAATGATCGTAATAATTGTAATTTGTCACAGTTATTTCATTTGCAAGAATCAAGTCTTTCAAGATTACATTCGTAACCGAAAACGGCAACAATTCCGATTCGTAAACATGAGCAAACAAAACTTGATCTTGAACTTGTACAAATTCGTGCGGTGCGGTTTCGTGTTCTTCAACAAGCAATTCGACCGCGTTTTCAAATCCAACGTGTCCAGGAAGTCGAAGCCATTGCGGAATGTTTAAACTTGTGAAATCGATTGAATTGTCAAGTATTATCCCGTTTTGTGTCCAATTAAAAACAACCGTTTCGTTTACGTTTGAATTAATATAAGGAAGCAAATCAAAGTTATCAGAATAAACCGTGTTAGTTCCTCCGCCGATTGCATCCGTTACAATTTTCATTCGATAATCCCCTTCGCCGTGAGTTCTGAAGACAGTCCCCCAGTTCACATAAAACGAAGCCAAACGCAAATTCGAAGCGTATCCGCCCGCGTCGGTCCAGTCGCCAAAAGTTTGATCCGTAACCGTGAACAAATCGGTTTCATTCTTTTGCATTGTAAAAGTTACGTTTCCGGAATCTTCGCGAGCCAACGCCATAAATTGAAAACGGTCGTTCTTCAAGTCACTTGAATAAACAGTTTCGCCGAATACTTTATGCGAATAACAACAAGCCGCACAATCGCAACCGCTTGAACACGTATCGAGCGTTCCGATAACTTCGGAAGAAGTCGAATAAATCTTTTGCGCAACGGTTATTTGATTAGTGAAACAATTCCCGTCAATAACCATCGGATTTGTATTTGTTAAAGTCGTTGTGATCGGCATTATTCAATAGTTTTTATTAATCCGCTTTCAGTTGTTTTCGGCGCTCCGCCTTCGGTTGTTTTCGCTCCAACGATTGTGCTAAAATCCCCCATAACACGAGCCGAAATTGAGAACGAAGAACCATCCGACAAATCTTTCGCTTTTGATTCCGGGATTATACATTCCAAAACCAATTCCGAACCGTCGTTCGTTATTGTTGTCTTTGTTTCGCCGCTTTTCGGTTGTAATATTTGACCGCTTGGAATCGTGAAAACCGTCGACGCTTCTTCAATCGCTTTTATTCCTCCGGCTTGGTATTCCTCCAAACGAATTATTCCGTGATAAACTAAAGACGGCGAAACCGAAGTTGTAAAAGTAAAAGTCGCACGAACTAAATTGTCTTGATTCTTTGAAATTTGATTGTCCGGAAGTTGAGTTCCGCCCAAAGTCATTATTTGCAAATCGAACGCACTGAACAAGTTGATTCCGTCGTCGTCTTGGTAGTTTTGGACTTCCATATACGGTAATAACTCGCGATAAGTAGTTGAAACCCCGTTCGCGTCCAAAACTTCCGCTTCTATGATATGGCGGATTTCGTACGAACTAACACCATCGTAACGACTTATTTTTTTATTCAATCCGTTATTTAACAAAGTATTGTCGAAAAATACACCATCAACACCGCTTAACGGAAGGTAATCTTCGTAATTCAGTCGAAACGGATAAAGTAGTTTATAAATTTGCTTCGTTCCGCTTGTCCCGTCTAAATCAAGCGAAATAATATTAAATTGATCCGAAGCGGCCAAGTCGAAACCGGCTGATTCGTTCAAATAAAGTTGTTGCGTGTTTCCTGAAAGTGGCGAGTCTGAAAGATTCCATTCTTGCGTTTGAATATCGAAATAAGTGTCGTCCGTAGTATCGAACGCAACCAGTTTAACGCGTAGTTTTTCAATTAACGGCGTCAAATTAATATCCAAATTAAAACGGTATTCCAAAAGCGCTGCGTCTTCAATCCAACCCGAATAAGACGAAAACGGAGTATCAACCCCCGCTTCCATATCGTGACGGTAATATCCAAAATCTTGCGTTTCGAATAATCCCGAAACGTCCGAACTTTTCACAATTTCGCCGAATTTCGCTTTTATTGTTGTTCGAACTGTTAAAGGATTGTTCACATCAGCAACCGCAACCGCAAGAAGATAGTTGTCCCCTTCCGTGAATTCATCTGCTTGCGCCGTTGCGAATTGCGTTGTAAAATTTAAAACGAGTTGATCCGAAGCCGGACTTCCCGCAGTTAAAAGAACATTTTTTAATATCGTGCCACTCGCAGCAACCGCCCCGCGTGTTGTATAAACCGAGTCGAAAACCCAATTCGAGTCAAAATCTTGCGTCGTGTCGATGTCGGTATCTTCCGGAAGTTTACAGAAATAAACAACAATAGGATGCGAGTCATCCAAATTAACCGAAGTCGGCGAATTAATTTCAATCTGAACGTCTGTATCGTTTAAAACGTCAATTTCTGAAACCGTCGCAGCCGTTGCGTTGTCAGTCAATGCGATTGATTCCAAAGCAAAGTTCGCCCCGTTACCGTTAAAAGTTTCATCGAATCCGCCGGAGTTTCCAAGATGTGAGTCCTCCAAAACTTCTTTGAATTCGTTCGGGTTTTGTGAACTTGCACCGCCAGCCCTTAATTGAAAAGCGTATTTAAACGAATTCGCACCGCTTAACAAACTAATGTTCGAAGTTGCAAAAGTTCCGCTTTCATCCGATAAATAAAACGGAAAGTTTCTGAAAATATGTTCGAATTGAAATTCTTGAGTGTATGCGTCTATATCCTGGACGAACTTAACCTTGAACGAACCAGTCTTTCCCGTTAATGGCGAACCGGTATAATCCCCGTCAACAAAAGCCGTTGAACGCGGACCTCCCGAACCAACCGAATCGGCCGACCAACCCATTGCCGCCCCGTCTTGAAGGTTGTCAGGGCTGAAGACGTCGCCGTTGTTAATTATGTTGTAATTAAATTTAAAACCAGTTAAAGCCGTTTTTCCTTTAATTGCTAATTGATCCGAAGCCGCTTCGTTGATTGTATTATCAACAAAAACAATTTGCGAATCCGTAACGGCCGAAATCACTTCGTCCGAATGGATAACAGTCCCACCGTTGAAAATGTCAACAGTATCGCCCGCAATAAAGCCGTCGTCAATGAACGAACCAACTTCACGCGTTAAAATACCCGAAACAATTTCGAAATTGTCTGAAACCGAAGCCGAAGCGGTCCAGCTTATTCGAAACGTGTAAACCGCCTTACAATATTCCGCAGCGTTATATTTGAAATAAGTATCATAAACAGACGTGTTCGAAGTAAAATCGTCCCCGTTTGCGAGTTGATTGTAAAATTTCCGTTCTGTAATTATGAAGCCCATTTCTCCGGATTGAATTTAGCTTGTAATTTAGTGAGTTTTTCAATTAGTTGTTGATTGTGTTCGTCAGAACCTTCGCCAAATTTCATTTGTCCGACTAGCTTTTTCGACTCAATTATAACGTTTCGAAATTCCTTTTTTTGCGCATCGCTCAATTCCGGCGCGTTCATAATCGCTTCAAGACTCTTGTCAATCATTTCGTTGTTAAGAGTTAAAGCCGTTGTGATTAAATTTTCAATTCCTTTAAAATCCATTACTTCCCAGGTTCAATAAATTGTTCAATTAAATTTGTGTCGTATGCTGAACGCTTTCGATAAGAAATCGTCGCGCGATCTTGCGAAATTATCCACTTTACCGCCTCGATTCGAACATCGTTCCCGTTTTGGTCCTTCATATAATTCGAATTCAACATTTGTATAAAGTTACTAAAACCAAACGGAATTGAAATATCTTCAGCCGAAGAAATCCATTGGTTGCGATTTCCTCCCGAAACAAACGAACCGTTTTTCAAATAATTATTGTATAAATATTTTGCACTCAATTTGTCGCGATGGTTTGTTTCAAGAACTTTAAAACTTGAATTTTCAAGCTGAATTGTTTTAGCCGTGATTAATTTCGGAACGTTCCAAATTTCCTCCGATACCTTCAACGCGTCTTTTATATGTTTGTAAGCGGTTAAGAAAGCGCCGGCGTTCACTCCTGGAAGAAGGTTCGCAATACTTCGAACAATCGAAATAATTCCACCGATTGCCGTTTCGATGTAATTCTTTGTTTCTTTATTGTTACCAAGCGCAAACGGTATTGTCACGCGATCAACTCCGCGAATTAACGAAGCCTTTTTGTTTAGTTGCGTTTTGTGTTTTGTCATTATTGAATAACTCGTTCCAGTGTAATTAATAAGCGTCCATTCGTCCTGCTCATCCTGGACAAATTCAACCATTCTTAAACCGCTTAATTCATCGACGTTCGGCTTCATTGCTTCCGTGTAAGTGTCCGGAATTTTGAAATCCGATGCGGCTTGATCTTGCCAAAATCCGTCATTTATTAACGATTCGAAATAAATATTATCGCCGTCAATCTTAAATTTTGCATCGAACATTTGTTTACACGCTTGGAATAATTCCCCAACAATGTAACCAGTCGAACCCGAACCAATAACCCCCGTGTCGTTGACCGGCGAATTAAACGGATTGTTGTCAACTTTTTTATTGTTTGATGGAACAATATAATAATTGTCAAGTTCAGGAATTGACGAAGCGAAATCGAACCCTAAGAATTCGCACCCCTTCGATAAGTATTGACGAAGCGACAAAGCCTTCACAAATCGCGGATAAGGCATAAAAACCGAAATTAATTGATTTATTAACGCTACTAATTGAACGACTAAAATTCCCACATAAATAGCATTAAACACAACCGACAAAGCCGCATAAACCGCAGCGTTCACAGAACCGAACAGTCCGTTTGTTAATTTCGAAACAAAGTTCGCCGTTGAGTCCGCCAAGTTACGAACCGCCAAAGCAAGCTGAACCGTTGCCGAAAACAAAGTGAAAGACAAGATAATAACCTCAATCGTGTTGAATGGTTTTTGGACCACGTAAAGGACTTTCGAAAAATCCGAATCGGTGATAAACCCGTCTTGTTTTACAAGTTCCCAGGTCGTTGCGTTTGCCCTTTCCATAAACGAATCAAGTTGATTCAGTTCTTTAAACGGAAGCGCATATTTAAACGGCAATTTCAAATCGTTCGGTTTGATTTCAACCATTTCTGAAAAATCCCCGTAACCATCGAAAGCCGTAACGTTTTGTGATCCTTCAACAACCTTGAATTTTGCCGGTATTCCGTGAAAGTAACCGTTCGCATCCAACCACGCTTTTATTTCTTGCGCTGCGTCTAATATGCAAGTGAAATTCGTCGTTGATATATTAGGCTGAACCGTTTCGTTATCGTAAGTCATTAAAACTTCCGCGTTCTTCCAGTCTTCCGGGTTTGTGACCTTCTTCCCGTTTAATTCTAGTTTGAAATATGCCATTTAAAATAAATTCGATTTTCTGTAATGCTTCGTCGTGAATTTGTTCCCCTCCTGGATCGTCTTTTTCAGTCCGCCCGTAACTTCCGAAATTGCAATGAATGGAACGGGTTTGTTTTTTATTTCGGTTATTAACGTGTCAACCTTGCTTTCCAACTTAGTAAAATCAGTCGTAAAATTTTGATGAACAACACCGCTAGGAGTTTGAACGTAATTAAACGCGTCGAACGTCCCGTTGTTAATGTCATTTAACATTTTATCCCCGTACTTTTCAACGGCCGTATGTTTAACAACGAATTCTTCCCCTTTCTCATTGATTCGAACGATTTGTTCGCCTCCTTTAACTTTCCCCCCAGTTTCGAAAGCTGGCAAGTTCTTAAATATGTCCGCAACACCGTTTGAAAAGCTCGCAAGTTGTTCCAATGATTTTCCGGCCGGATCGCTTGAACCTTGTCGAGCGTTCGAAATGATAAGTTCAGCGCCAGCAAGTCCAAAAGCAAGTTGACGTTGTCTTCGTAACGATTTACGGCGTTCACGTTCTAGTTCTGATTGTCTTTGTTGCTCCAAAGCCAAACTTCTTTGCGCTTCTTCAGAACCTCCCGCAGCTAATTGCGTCAATTGATCTTCGCGTCGTTTTGAATCTGAAATTTCCCGGTCAAGTTCTTCGCGTCTTGCTCGGCCTTGTTCTCGATAAAGGTCTTGCGCAATTTCCAACATTCTGCGGTTTCGCTCGCGTTGTTTGTCAAGTTTATCGTCTTCAATGTCCGCAACTTGATCCGCTCCGTCTTTTACCGCTTCGACTGTTTTTTCGATTGTGTCTTCCGTGTTTTTTACAATTTCAGCGTTGATTTCCTTTTGTTTTTCTTCAACTTCTTTCGACAAATCAATTTGTTTCGCTGCCGCTTGTTGAGATTCTTTTTTATTTAACTTGTTTCGCTTACTTAATAAATCATTAACTATTTTAAGTTGCTTTTCTAAATCTTCATATCCTTCAACTTCCTCTGTTATTTCTTTTTTCTTTTCTTTTAAATTGAAAATTTCTTGTTGAACTATTGCAATTCTAGGATTGATAAAATCTTGAATATCTTTGTAGGCTTCTTGCTCGAATTTTAAATCCCTTTCTTTATTTCTGATAGATTCGTCAATGATTGCGGTTTCTTGGTCCAAAGCTAACCTTCTTTGATCAATTTCAGATTTTAAATCGTCGCGTAAACTTTCCAGTCCTTGTTTGCTCAATTTTAAGCGGTTTTTGAATCTTGCGTCTAAAGTTGCGTTTGTTTTTTCTGCTTCTTCTTTTAATCGCTCGAAACTATTTGTGACCTCGTCAGTCGCTTCGCCCCAGTCCCAAAATAAAGCTATTAAGGTTGTAACGCCTGAAACAACCGCGCCAATTATATTGGCTTTCATAGCTAAATTTAACCCTTTGAAGGCTTTTGTCGCTCCTCTTAATCCGCCGGAAAATAAAGTAGTTGCAAATTGTGCCGCTTTTGTCGCTACTGAATACGCTTTCGTCGCTACGTTTGTAGCTACAACCGCCGCTTTATAACCAACCCAAGCCGAAACACCAACGGCAATGATTTTGAACCCTTGTTTTAAAGCATTAAAGAATGAGCGAACATCCCCTTCGTCAATCGTATCGAAAAACTCCTTTAATTGCCTAATTAACGGCCTTAATCCCTCGACAATTACTTGCCCGACAATTTCTTTAACGTCCCCGAATGAATTTGCAAGTTGAGTAAATCCGGCGTCGGCATTTGCGACCGCTTCGGCTGATCCTCCATATTGCTTATTTAATTCGTCAAGGATTATCGATTGCGCTTCAGCAAGTTGCCCCGATTCGGTTAAAGTCTTAATAACTTCCTTTTGTTCCGTGCTGAACTGAATCCCGGACCTACTCAAAGCGGATAAATTCGCAACCGGATCGTTTAACGCTTTACCTAATTGAATCGATGCGCTTTTCAAATCGCCGTCAAGTCTTGTTGCTAAATCAAGCGCAGCCGCTTGGGTTCTTTTGAAATTTTCGCCAGTAATATTTGTAAACGTTAAAAGCTGGGCCGTTGCATTTTTAAGAATTTCTTCATCCCCGAACAAAGTATTTCGTTGCAACGCGCTTGCTTCCTCTTTTAATTGCCTAAGCGATAGCCCCGCAGCGCCTCCGGTTGCTTCGATACCGGCTTTAACTTGTGCGACCGCTTTTTCTTGCTCCCTGAACGCTTCGATTGAGGAATCAATAAAAGACTTTACGCCAGCAATTCCCGCAGTAATACCCAAGAAACCAAGACCACGCGAAAACAATGAACCAACACGTCCCCACGCGT
>Ga0070746_10002482_pt1 | contig 10962 bp, 18 predicted proteins | sample VirMetDEL_Mar_21_FD_77016 | JGI IMG/M metagenome (GOLD analysis project Ga0070746, IMG submission 77016) | Aqueous microbial communities from the Delaware River and Bay under freshwater to marine salinity gradient to study organic matter... | ecosystem: Environmental > Aquatic > Marine >... | reverse complement strand
TCCGATCAGATCGAGAAGGACGATTGCAAGTTGACGCTCTTTGAATTCCATTTTAGAAAGTAGCCTTTCTTGCTCCTCCTGTTCTCACTTTTCGACTTCGAGACGAAGAGGATCCTCTAGATTTATAACTGCTTTGGATCGATGTGTCATTCCAATTGTAAAGGATGCAATCATATCTCAAAGCGTCGAGCGGATCTTCTCGTCCATCTTTGACAGGCTTCTCGTTCTTATCCCAGGCATAAGACAACAGAGCTTTTCTGAGACTGTTCCCTGTCGCTCGTTCTCCTTTGTCCCAAACTTCCCGAGTGATCAAATATCGACGCTGAGCAAATGCACGTTTCAATCTTTGGACTCCGTTCAAGACATCAGTTCGAATCGGATCAGTCGTTGAACGCAATGACAAACCAAGTCCGAGCGGAGGATGACTTCTCATTGCTCGAAATGCACTTGCTCCAGTCTGATCGTTTCGAGCTTTCCCCGCTTTGTCTGCAACTCCGTCATCAAGCCAAATCTTAGGAGAAGGAGCTGAGTCTTTGAGTGATCGACTCCAAGCGACGGACGAGATCAGACGAGCGAGCTGTTCTGTTGTGACTTCCTTCGGATTAAATTCTTGACAGATGACAGAAGCGTTCAAGCGTTCATCATAGCAGATAATCAAGACGCTCGGTTTTCTGAATCCCCAGTCGATCGCAATTCGAGCAGTCATTGATTCTTCATATTTCCAATCATCAATAATGAGTGACTCTGTAAACTCTGAATAAATCAATCCTGTTGGAGGCTTTGGCTTATTCATGACCATCGCTTCACGTTCATCAGCTGGAAGCAACTTTGTCGCTTCGAACCAGTCATCCGAAAGATTCTCTTGATTGACATAGGATGAATACAAAAGGGGAGGATAGTTCGCTTGTTCTGACATATCACACCACCAGGCACCAACAACAGGAAGTCCGACCATGATGAGGATCGGAGATTCTCCAGCTCTTAAACGTCCGAGAGCTTTATGAGCAACTTCAGCGTTCAGCGTTTGACATTCATCAATCAAACAGACTCCCGAAGTAATATTCAGACCTTCAAGCGGATTATGAGTTGTGTCTCGAGTACCTGGTCTGTAATACGAGCGACAGTAAACAGACGAGCCCGAATGAGTATCAGTCCAAAGCTTCAAAGAGTAGTTATAAGTCCATCCAAGCGGGACGAGCCACTTCTCAATTTCTGGCATAAGGACGGATTGATAACGCGGAGCTGTATCAGTGACTAAAAGAGTTGACGTTCCTGGACGCATCTTCGCAACAAACAAGATCGAGAAAACGAGAGCTGAAGTCTTGCCCGATCCCCAGCCACATCGAGCAGAAATGATTTTGTCTTTTTTGATAATTCGCTGAATGATGTTTTTCTGTAGTTCATTCAGAGTCAGACTGATCTCGCTCATTGTTTGCTTTCAATATTGGCTTTGTTGTGATTGATCCGAAAACTTCAGACTCTTTCATTGTGATGATCCACTTGCAGGCGAGTCGATCAGCTCTGTTCGCAATCATCGTTTGAGATGCTGATTTGTACTTTGAAAGAGATGACAGCGTTTCAATATAATCAGCTTTTAAAATATTTCTGACGATTTCAATGTCATACTCGACTCGGTTGTTTTCGTTTATGCAGATGATTGCTTCATCAAACTTTGATCTTGGTTCAAAGTAAACGGGATCAACTGTCTTCATTTTGATCGTCTTTCATCATGTTTTCAGACGCTTGCTGAATCATCGAGACGACAAGATCGTTTCCGTCTGCTTTCTTTTCATTGACGCTCAAGTCAAGCTCCCTCTTCTGACTCCATCGACCTGGGAACCGACGCTCAAGGATCCAAGCATAAGCTCTCCAGTCCTCCTTCATCATTCCCGTTTGCTTGATCTGAGCGAGGAGAACAGCTTCTGCAAAGTCGCAAGCTGTTTCAAACTCTTGATTGAATTTTGGATCTTCTCGTCTCCACTGATCAACAGTTGAACGAGCGAGTCCAGCTTGAGTACAACTAGCCTCGATGCTCATTCCTTCTCTGAGATTATCGAACAGTCTATCAAGATATTTCGGAACCTTCTTTGTCGGTCTTCCCGCTCGCTTTTTTACAGCCGATTTCTTCGAGTCTTCTTTTTTGCTCTTCGATGTCGTTTTCATAAATCACTCTTATCGTTTCTATCAATGACTTTTTAACTTCATTATAAAGATCTAAGCTTTCTTGTCTAAGCTCGTTTGATTCATCTTCGACTCTAAGTTCTTTATACAGTCGAGCAAGCAAATGATCTCGCGCGTTTAATTGTTCATTTATCATGAGAATCTCCCATCAAATGAGACATTGAAACAGGGAACAGCTGTTGAAGATCCTCTTGAATTGCCTTTGCAACAACTTGAATCTCTGGTTGAGCATGAGGATCGATTCTCAACTTGATGAACTTAGTCCAATTGTGAAGATTGCCCGTCATGTAAAAAGTAGTATAAAGCGATTGAGGAAGAACGCATCGAGCAAGCTCCCGAGCGACTCCCCTCTTGATAAGCTCAGCATATATTGAAAGACTGTTCTCCATTGATTCCCGATAAAGCTCAAGAGCTGTCTGATCATCAAGAGTTCCGTCTGAACATTGGAGACTTTTCTCATGTTGGGTTCTCAGTTCATAGGGACTCCAGACTTCAATCAGTTCTGAAGTGTATCTCCGAGAGACTTCATTATAAGAGAAAGTTCGATGTCTCATAATTTGAGATCTGACAAATAAAGGAACTTTGATTCTAAATGTTGCTGTAATGTGTTCAAAAGGACTCGTATGTTTTTCTCGAGCAAGATATTGAATCAGTTTCTTGTCTCGCTCTGTCAGCTCTGTCTTGTCTTCGTCTTTCATGTAGCTGACTCGAGCAGTCTGAACAACTGTCAAATCTTGTCCCATGAATTGAGACAGTTCAACAAATCCGATTTGATCATGATAAATAAATTTCATAACAACTCCAGACGATCAAACTGATTGCAATAATGATCAGAGCAACTCCGATCGATTTCCAAATGTGTTCAATGAGCATCGGTTCAAGTTCAATCGGTTCATGCTCGATGATGACTTCTTCTGTTTTTGGTTGATTCATTGCTTGCATAATGAGCTCATGATTCGGATGACTCGGATCGACCTTCCATCTTCTGAGCGTCTCAAGTGAGACGTTGAAATGATCAGCGATCTCTTTGTTCTTCATCTTTCGTTCACTTAGTTTAACAATGAGCTGATCGACTTGCTCTTGATTGATCATGATAAATTTATTCTTATAAATTCTCTTTGGCTTTGGCTTTGGCTCCTCTGACTTTGGCTCCTCTGGCTCTGAGATCAGCTGGAGTTCAATCTGCTCTTTGATGTCATCAAACGAACATTCAATATCTTTGAAGCAGTGAAAGTCATCATCAAGGACGTAAGTGTAATTTGTTTCGAGCCAATGACTCAAAGTCTGAATCTTTTGAAGCTGGCTTTCAAGAGCTCTGAATGACTTATAGAAACGAAAGCTGAATTCATAGTCATCTCGTCCGAACATAAAAAGAAGATTATAATGATCGGGAGAAGAGTTTGATTGAGCTAGTATTTGACTCTGTGGTTTATGAATCGCAATTAGTATTGACCAATAACAGAAGCGGAACTTGTTTGAGTTTGCTCGACTCATTGCTTCATGCATCATGGGAGTGAATTGCTTTTTGTCATATCGATTGAATTGACTCCGAACAATTTGATCCAGAGTCCGTCCCCTTTGCTGAGTTGTCTTGACTTCTGTCAACAGAACAATCTCGTCTCGATCTTCATCAAGAGAAGTTTTGAGATCATAAGTAAAGCAATCATTCTCGCTTTTGCTCGTGTGTTCAGTCTTCAAGCTCTTAACGTCGACAGCTTTGAACGGTTTGTTTGCAAATTCAGTATTCATGATGCTTGCGAGAAAGTTGACTGCTCGATCATGGACGACGGTTCTGCATTTGCTTTGTGATGAAATAGTGTTCAAGTAGTTCTCCTTCTACTTCGGATTAATTAAATTGTTTGCTCTCGTTCTTTTTGGCTGAAGTTGATCAGCTTGTTTGCGACAATCTGCAAGACTCGATCCGAGCCCTTCTCGTATGTTCTGATCTTGCCCTTGATGAAAAGCTTGTCACCTTTCTTGATGCCTTTCGCTTTCTCGTAAGTGTAGCCAGAGAATTTGATATTATGCCATTCTGTCGAGCTCTTCCATTCTCCGAAGTTGTCTTTGTAGCTTTCACTTGTTGCAATACTCAGATTAATGAATTGATAATCTCCGACGCTTTCCGCATCTCGTCCAGCGTTTCCGATCAATGTGACTTCATTCAGCATTTGCGATTCTCCTGTCCAGATTGAGTTTTGATTGAGATCCGATCATCGGGCTCGTGTCGTTCTCATAGCTTTCGACAATATAGTGCATCAGAATCGAATTGACTGAAACTCGTTGAACTTGTTCTCTGGATTGAACTTCAGCTCTTGTCTTTGCATAATCAAGTATTTCGACAGGAAGTCTCAGAGTGATGTTTCTCTTGTTCTTGTATCGTTCATTCATGCTCTTATCCTAAAAAAGAAGACGAGCAAATAAAAACAATTAGAGTCAAAAAGAGATCCTCACCTGCTCGCCTTCTTAGTTGTTTTTATACTATACTATAAGACAAAAGGAAATAAAAAAAACTCGTTATCAAGTATTAAAAGAAAAAAGAATTAATCCTGTAACTTTAGTCTTTTTCAACAACTGAGCAAAAGTCAAACTATGTCAAACTTGAACCATACTACTTCTATATTGAGTTGATAACGAGTTGAGCTTTAAAGTCTAAGCGTCTTTGATTGCCTTTGTCAATAGCTGACTTTCCAGGCTGACAAATCCTCTTGCTGACTTGCTCGTCGATCTCGTCCGATCATCTTGACAGGCTTTCCGAACATTGCTCGAAATCTGCTCATGACTGCACTGTTCCCTCCTGTATATTGCTCGATTTGAGCTGGACTCAAGTTTGTTGTGACTACGATTGAAAGATCTCCAGTAGCCCAGCGCTCATACATATCTTGGAACAAATCAGCATTGAAAGAGCGGAGCCAGTCTGTTCGCTGTCCTCCTCCTCCGATTCCTCCGAGTTCATCGAAAAGAAGTAAATCTGTATTATCAAGCCATCTTCCGAGCGGATCTTCTGTCTGTCCTCGAAATGATTTATATTTCTGATCAATGAGCTTTGAATGACTGATGTATTTGACTTTGAGATCTGAGAAGATCGCTTCTTTTGCTAGACAGTAAAGCAATGATGTTTTTCCGTTGCCAGGTTTACCCCAAAGCAGAACGCTCGGACTCTTTGGAACGTCTCCGAATCTTCCTCCGAGACTGATCCATCGAATCAATTCTCTAATTCTTTCTTGTTGCTCTGAAGAGTCCCATTGATACATACCGAAATGAATTCCTGTTGCGTCTGTTGGGAGCTTCAAGCGATTCAGCTGATTGCATCGTCTTCGAGGAGTTCCGCATCTTTTACATTCAGCTGAGAAAGATCCAGACTGAACAGTTTCTCGTCCATAGCTACAAGAATAGTGGTTGCAGAAGGGAATCTCTTTGACTGTATAGAATCGAGTATTTCTTTCTATGAGTCCAAACTCTTCTAAATTCCTATCATTCAAAGCTCTGAAGTCATGAACAGTTTTGACTTGATCTTCTCTTCTCGTTCGATTCTTGATCTGATTTAGTTGCTGATTGAGTTTCTCTGAGAAGTCAGACAGTGAAGTCATTCCATGTTTTGATTTATAGCGATTCATAGAATCCTCCCTTCAAAAGCTTTACTCGATAAAGACGTTCAGCAATCTTTTTTCGATTAGCGAATGAGTCATCTCCCGTTCTGTTGACTTGCAATTCAATCGCTTTGATCTGCCAGCCCTTGAGTCTCTTCTCTTGTTTGATATTTATCTTTTTCAATGCGTCATCATTGTCGTTTTTCTTTGGCTCCTTTACTAGACCTCTCGATCGTTCTTTTTTATTGTATATATTGTATAAATTGTTATTGGCTGAATAGTGTGACGTCTGTGTCGCGTTCTCTATGACATCAGTGACGTTTTTGACGACAGATTTGTCGTTTCTTGCGTCATCAGTGTCGCTCTCTTTTTCTTTAACGACAGATTTGTCACTGACAGATTTGTCGTTTTTTAAGACTCGATTGACATTGATTCTCGTCATTGCAATCGTCGACTTCCCGTCTTCTGTTCGCTCTGAAATCCTTGTAATGAATTTGTGATTCTTCAGCGTCTTCAATGCTCGCTGAATTGTTCTGATGTTCAAATTAAGAATCGATGCAAGCTCAATCGCTGAGACTTCTCCCTGGTATGTCTTCCAGTCGACTCGGATCAGTATCGCCATAAAGACGAGACGCTCTGTTGTTGATAGACGAAGAGACAGAATTGCTCGACGAATATCAAACTCTCGTTTGCTGTTCATAATGTTCTCCGATTTAAGTTGTGTATTTATAAGTAATTTAAGCTTTAAAAAAAGTCTACTATAATTTTTTATAGTTTTTTTTCATTTTATACTTGCACTATAATTTTTTATAGTATAGAACTAGTACATCACTTACTCACAACAACAAACAAACGGAGAACATTATGAACAGCGAAAGAACAATCGAAGACGTAAAAGCAGAGATCAAATCAGTAAAAGCGGAAAGAAGAAAAGCGATCAAGTCGCTCAAGCAAGGGAACAGAAGCGCTTTTCAAACAATTATCGATCTTGATGACGAGCTTGTCTTTCTTGATGATGAATTGAACGAGCTTGAAGAGAATCAAGAACTTGCTGAAGTTGCTCCAGCTGTTGAGCTTGAAGACAGAATCGCAGAACTTGAGGAGAAGCTTGCTAAAAGTGAGGAGCTAAGAAAGGAAGCAATTGAAGCAAATCAAAAGAAAGCTGAGCTCAGTGATTCAACCCGTCAAACTTACAATGTCCATGAGCTTGTAAATCATCTTGAGCTTTTCATGAATGATCGTTTCGAGCTTAGCCCATATAGGTTTGAAAAGTATGCATTTGATCGAGTCCATGTCTTTGAGTTCGATGAAATTGATGATGCCTATCACTGGATCGGCTGTTTTGACAAAGACGATATTAATGAGCTGATTGATCAAATTTACAGAACGGAGAGAATGAATGAAAAAAGACAAACTCAAGCAACTAAAAAAACAAGTTAAGTTAACGACGCTTGCTGAACAAGCTGGAACTTCAATTTATTATTTAAGCCATATTTTAAACAATCGAGACAGATGCTCAGCAGAGCTCGCAACCAAACTCGCATTAATCGCAAACAAACTCACCTTTACTTTTGACTACAAACCAGAGGACTTTCGAAATGATGACCAATTACAAAGACAGCAAACAGCTGATTGATATTATTAAACACAATGTCGAGCGAACAGCTCCGCATGATCAAGCAGAAGCAAAGAAGAAACTGATTCAGTTCATCGAAGCTCAAGTCATGATGAAAGTCGCTGAGTATCTGAACGTAATTGACGATCTCAGAGCATACGGAGCGGGCTCTGGATGGAAGCTTGATGTAATTCATGACTATGACGCAACTCTGAAATTCATGAAATATCAAGAGCTTTTAAGAGACGAAGAATTCAATCAAAGAAATCAAGAACTATAAGGAGTAAACAATGAACATCTTTTATTCAGACTATGAAGGCATGAACGGAGAAAGAGACGACTCAACTTTTACAATCATTCTCTTCAATGCTTTTATGTGTATCATAATCTATATTTCAGCAAACTGCTCGGGATATAGTCCAGTCGATCAATGTGCAAACGACATTAGAGAAGCATTGAGTCCTCATCAAATTGAGCTTCTGACAGAAGACAAGAACACTTATGAAGCAACAGCAAACTTCTGCAAAAGTCATCTCAGCGACTATCAAGAACAAATCAAACGAGCTCGATCATTTCCCGAGTTCTCAATCAATCACTAATCACTCAACAAATCGGAGAACAACATGAACTCAACAAATTTTTGGATCCCAACAACTGGAGAAGAACTTCAACGTCTTGCAAATGTTTTGACTCGCAATGAGAAAGAAGCAAAAGACTTGATTATGTGTCACGCCTGGTTCGGTCACTTCTTTGAAGGTCATCTCGGAAAAGTGCAAGCGAATACTTCCAGCATCAACGGAAAGCCTGCTCTTTTATCAGACGCTCTTGTCGGCATCTGTTACAAGTCGGGACTCGTTCGAAGACTTGAAGTCGTTGAAACAAATGATCGTCGATGCGTCGTTGAAGCTGAACGAAATGATCAGCCAGAGACAAGCGTTCAGAGTTTTATCTTTACTTGGGAGATGGCTGAACAGATGAATCTCATTAAGCCAAATTGGAGAAGACAGCCTGCTAATATGCTAGTCAAAAGAGCTCGAGCGTTCATCTGTCGACAGGTATTCCCCGAAGCTGTTTCCGGCCTATACACAATTGACGAGATCGCTGACTTCAGCAACTTATCAGATCAAGAGCATGAAAGACTCGTCGCTCGTTCCCTCGGTTATGAAGACGGACTCAACTCAACTCCGAATGAAGTTCCTGTCCCAACAGTTCCAACTCAAAAAAAAACTGATCTGATCAACAGTCAACTCGTTTCAAGAAAAGCTCTTCATCAGTTTGAAACAGAATCCGAGTTCTATGAGCTTTGCGAAAGTCAACGCATCGACAGAACTGAAGTCAATTCCCAAATCAAGAGACATGGAGTCGATATTGAGACAATGACATCAAAGCAAAGAGAAAGCTTTTTCTATGCGATTATCGTTCATGATGTAACGAGAAAGAGCCTGTCACTTCCTGGAAACTGGCAAACAGTGGAAGGAGAACACAAAGAACACGTTCATCTCGGTTTCTCGACTCAATATCCGATCCTCAAAGATCTAAACATTGACTTTTATCAATATCGAATCATTCAAGCTCCGTTCGCAGAAGCTGTTCGTCTGAGCAATGAATTGACTGATCTTGATTGCGAGAAGCTTCTTAAAGCTTTGAAAGAGTACGATCCGACAGACTGGGAGCTGTACGAATACGCAAGCGAGCTCTATGACGGAGTAGCTGTTCTTTAACGCTTATTGACCACGAGACGAGGAGGCTCTTGATTGATCATTGTCTCCAGTCTAGCAACTAATTCGATCAAGTCTTGAAGCTTGTCGTCAATCGCTTCGAGCTTTGAATCAATCTTCCCCGCTCGAGACTCAAGAGACTTGACTTGTTGCTTGAGTTTTCCCATCTGCTCAGCTTGAACAATCTTGTCTTGAAATGATTTATATATCAGTCCAATGATTGCAATAATTGTCCCGACATCGATTGCGTTCATGTCCATCATTTACTCCAGATGATCAAAGCTGTTAAAGATGAAAGAGCGATCGCTCCAAATCCTAAAGTAGAATACTTGTATATTTTACTTTGCTCTTGAGCTTCAAGCAATGATTTCTCTGTCTTATCGAGTCTTGCTTCATACGCTTGAATAATGAGCTTGTCATCTTCTTCTCTTGAGTATGCGATCATCAATTGCTTTTCTGTTCCTCTTCTGCACTCTTTCAACGCTTCATCAATTGCATAAGTACAAAGGTCTGGAGAGTTCTCAAAAGCTGATTTGAGTCTGATGAAATCGTGAATTGTCAGCAGTGCTGAAGGCTCTCTGATCTCAAATCCGAAATCGACTTTGACAGCTTGAATTGGTTTCAATCCCGCTCCCATGTATATCCAATTCGGAGGAATGTTTGCAGGAAGTAAAGGCTCAAGAATGAGCGACAAAGAAAGAATTAAATTAATCATTACAGACCCAGTCTTTTTTTGTTTTCAGAGCTGACTCAACTTGCTTGTCGCAAACCTGCTGACAGTCGAGAACCTTTTCTCCGACTCCTTTTGCTTTGCACTGAGTCAACTCGTCAGTCGTTTTGATATGAGCTTTTTTCTCTTCTTCAAGCTTTGTGATGTGTACTGAACAGAGATCAGCTTCGTCTTGATGTCCGAGCATAAAACCCACATATATTGAAACGATGATTGAAACGATTGCTATGGAATATAAGTGTTGATTGTCGTTCATGTTGGAAGCTCTAAAATTCTTAATGAAGGATTAGGAGTATAAGAATAGAATGAAGTATTGTCTTGTATTGAACCAGATAAAACACTCACTCGAGGAATAATTGAAATCGAAGTAGTAATCGAAGACGCTGGAATGAAAACTGTTGCTGAATTTCTGCAAACAGTAGCTCTTGAAATATCACTATATTCTCCCCGATTTCCGACATAGTTTGTTCCATCCCACCATTGAACTTCAAAAGTATTTGAAGAGGAGAATGTTGAGAAGAACCAAGAATTCGTCACGCAGACTTCCAGCCTCCAGTTGCTTTGATCATGTAACACAATATAACCTCCGCTGACTGTTGCTGTTGTTTTTGTCGGAGTTGTGTTGATTGAATACGTTGTTCCGACTGAAATGCTTGAAGCTGAAATCTTGCTGAGCTCGAGAATGTCAGCTTTGATGCTCGTTCGTCTATGTGCAAGATAAGTCATATAAAGAAACCTCCGATTTGATTTAAACTGCTGACGTTCGTCTGTCCTCGTTGCTGAACAATGTCATCAGTCGCTATTCTCGCTGTTGTTTTGACAATGCCTGCTGCAATGTCATCAGCATTTCCCCAGTAGTTTCTAGATTGCCACGAGTTCGAACCATGATCGCTAAAACCCCAGCTAAAAATATTATAATTGCTTGTAGCTGTCTGCGTTGATGTTGAAATGTCACTCATTGCAAATGATCTTCCGTGATTTGGGATAATTGCGTTTGAGCTCACAGAACAAGCTCCGACAGCACTATCAAAATCAATCTGATAATTGGCGTTAAATGTACTAAATTTATATGTTAGCGTTATGACGCTGCTATTATACCCGCCATATATAACGGTGTTTGCTGACGATGGA
>Ga0070746_10002476_pt1 | contig 10975 bp, 2 predicted proteins | sample VirMetDEL_Mar_21_FD_77016 | JGI IMG/M metagenome (GOLD analysis project Ga0070746, IMG submission 77016) | Aqueous microbial communities from the Delaware River and Bay under freshwater to marine salinity gradient to study organic matter... | ecosystem: Environmental > Aquatic > Marine > Coastal... | reverse complement strand
CTGGTGCCGCCAAGAGCACAGCCAAGACGCAGCTTGCCGCACGCGGCATCCAAGCAGGCAAGGGCTCTGCTGCCGAGATCATGGCGACGTTCGACCTCGTCCGCGGCATCGACGCCCTGACGATCACGTCGAACTCGATTCGTGCTGCCAACGCAGAGCGGATGCGCGGTGCCGCGATGCGCGGTCAGGCCACCGTGTCTGCCGCTTCCGGTCAGGCTTACGGCCTCGCCGCTGGCGCGATCACCCCGGCGCTGTCAGGCGTGTCTAGCCTGCTTGGGTCAGCGACGCAGCTCTACATGCAAGGTCAAGCCATGCGCGTTGAATCGCAGCGTCACAACGAGTTGATGCGAGCCCTTCAAGGAGCTGGATAATGGTCAGAGTTCCCGTCGCACCGCAGGTTGAAGCGCAGGTCCCGCAGGGTCCCGGGGGCGCCCCACAGTTCCAGGCTCCGCCGATGCCTGGGATGCAGGAATCGCAGCAGCTCGCCCAAAGCATCGGCCGCGCCGGTCAGATGGCGATGCAGATCCAGGGGGCGGAATACGACCTTCAAGAACTGAGGGGCCGCGTTGAAGCGCGAAACAGAGCTGCGGCTCAGGACCTGCAAGACAAGATCAACGACGGGTATGCGACCTCGGCGTTCAGCGGCTTCACTCAGCAGGGCAACAGCTCTGTCGATAGCTACCTTCTGACCGAGAACGAGAACGCCTTAGAGAGCTACGAAGGCGTTCTTGCTGGGCTTGCTGAGCGACGGAAGGAGTGGGCAGGCCGGTTGCAAAACGAGACGCAGGCCTTCATCTTCGATCAGAAGTCGCAGGCATGGCTGGCTGATGCCAGTCGAAGGATCCAAGACCACGCCCGCAAGCAGGGCAAGGCGTTCGGCGACAAGCAGCGCGCGGCGAACATCGAGAACCTGAAGTCTGAATACGCCAGATCCTACGGCACGATCAACGAGCCGGATGGCTATGGGCGCAAGATCTTCGGCGCAGCCCTTGTTGCGATCTCGCAAGACTTGGAGGAGGACGGCATCCCAGCGATGCTGGTTGATAAAGAAACCGGGTCTAGCTCGTATTCACCTGAATACATCAAGCGTGTTCGTAGCTGGGTGAGCGACGCAGCGAAGCCGGTCACTGAGTCCCTGCTTGCAGAAGGGCGCTCAGACGAGGCGCTGGGCTACCTCAAAAGCCTCTCGCAGCTTGGAGACGCGCTGGCGTCCACAGGTGTTCTTGGTGGGGTCATCGAGCCAGACGTAGAAGTCATGCTGCGTCGCAGCCTCGCCACTCAGGCTGGTGGATCTGCTGGGCCGGACCTGAAGGCTGACATCGCAAAGATTGCCGAGATCGGAGATCGGGCGATTCGGGTCAGTGGCGACCCAAAGAAGTTTGCCAGCAGTCTGTCCGAGGGGCTCGCCCAGATCATCAAGAAGAACGAGAAGACGCAACCGAACGTCACGGCGGACTCCCCGGTCGTTCAGCAAGAGTTTCGCAAGTTTACGAGTGATGTGATCGAGTCCAGTGTTGGCGACATGCTTCGCGGCGACAAAGTTGATGCAGCTAGCGCGCTGATCGACACCTACGAACCCAACATGAACGCAGCCGACGTGGTCAAGCTGCGTGAGCGCGTGCAGACCCGCCAGGACAAGCTGGTGGACATGCAGATGGAGATCTTGGAGAAGGCTCGCAAGACGCAAGACGAAGCATCCGCAAACTCCCGCAGCGTCCTTGGCGGCGAAGTTGCAAGGATGGCCGACAAGATCGGCGAGGGCGGCGCCTTCTGGACTGCGCTCAACAACGGCTTTAGCCGCATCGGCTCAGACATGTCCGACCAGGGCAAGGACCCGTCGGCGATCATGCTTGCGAAGCAGGAATGGGCTACCCCAATCGTCAAGAACGTGGTTGAGACTCTCCTCGATCAGGGCAAGCACAAAGAGGCTGACCGCTTCCTGAACGATGTCAGGGCGATCAGTGTCTCGGTTGCAGGCGGACCCAAGATTAGCGCGCTCGACGCCGCCACAGAGACCGTTCTGAGTGGACAGATCACCAAGGCGTTTGGTGCAGCCAACGAGGACACACGTCGCCTTACCGAGGCGGCATCGGCCGCTCACACGCAGAACAACGCCGTGGCCTTCTCTGGCAGACTCTTCCGAACGAATCAGTTCGGCGGGTCCATCAACGGTGACTCCATCGTCAGCAAGATCGAGAACAACAACATTGATGGGATCCTGAACACTGAGGTCCGCAACGACAGCGTGCTGGTTGTCGTGGATGCGGCAACGAAGGATGGATTGTCCGAAGTCGCTAGGGCCTTGCGCGTAGCCACCGACAAGCGCGTAGAGCTACTGAAGAGCGACGAGGAAGCTGCGATCTTTGAAATCCGCGACAGGCCGGGGGAATACACGCAAAGCAACGGCAGGGAGATCCCTAGCCTTGCGAACGGCGAGTTCAACATGGCCGCAGCACGGCGGGTCATCGAAGAGCAAGCGCCGAACCAGGAATGGCGCGACATGGCGATGAAGGAGCTGGATCGCCTGTTCAACGCCGACGTCGCCGACAAGAACCGTGAGCGAGCTGCGGTGCTGGAAGTGGCTCAGGATCAGGTCCGCTCTGCGGTGTATGAGAACGGCAGGATTCCAACCCTAGAAGACATCACAGACGTTGCTCTCCGCGCCCGGGTGCAGGCTCTTGGGTTGGAGAAGGAAGCCATTGCTATGCCCACCGAGATTGATCCGGTGGTGCTGGACAACATCGAAGGCAACCCAGCTAGATATCTCACTGAGGGCTACCTGAAGGCCAACAGGCATAAGATGCCTGACTCCAAGTTCCGCGAATACATGGAGCGCGTCCGCAACCCTGACTTGCCCATGGGTATGCCAATTTCTGAAGATCGGTTCCGGGTCATGCTCGTCGATAACGGCATGGAGGAAATGCTGAAAGAGGGCGAGGGAAACAAGAACAACCGAGCACGCATTCGGTCCGCCATTATTGAGGAAGCGCGTGACTACATGCTGCGAAACAACAAGAGAATGAGCACCTTGGAGGCTGAGGCGGCACTTCAAGACATTCTGTCAAGGAAGATATACGAGACGGGATGGGTTTATGGATACAACCCAATCGGGTTGGAAGTGTTGCAGAAAGACATTGATCCAAACGAGATGTATTACGAGCTCGGTGACGCTTTCATTTCAATTCAAAACTACAACACCGTGGTCACTGAGGCTGCAAGAGGCGGCCTGCTTCCGCCCGGTTTGCCGGAGCAGGAGCGGGTCAACACCCTTGTTGATCTCTACAAGGCCATGAAGGACGCTGGGAGGCTTTCCAAGTGACGAGCACGGACATCGGCCTTGGTCTGACCCCAGCACCAGATGATGACATCATTCGGCGCGTTCGCGAAGCGCAGGCTCAGCGCCTGCGTGAGTCCGTCTTTTCTGCGTCGCTTCAGGACCCGGAGAAGGCAAGCAAGGCTCTTCAGGTCGGGCTTCCAGTCTCCGCCCCACCCCAGTCCGTTGACCGATCGCTGAAGCAGGCGAAGGCGCAAGCCGCCTACGAGCGCGTCCTGTCCGGCAATATTGCTCCGTCTTTCTTTGCTGACGCCGACTTTGCGGCCATTGCGCTGGATGACGCTGACAACTTCGGCGTTATCGAAGAGACTTGGAACAAGCTAATTGAGGCGGCTCAGGTTGGCGGTTATGCGGTCGGCAAAACAACCGGCGCTGCCGTTCGCCAAACCGGCATGGCCGTTGGGAAGGCCGCTGAAGTAGCGCCGTTCCTGATGGACCAGTTCGTGCAAAGCCTGCAAAAGGAGCGGGGCTTTGCTGAGTTTGGCAATTACCCGCCCATCCTTCAGGAGGTTGTCGCCTCAGGCAACAGGAAGTTTGCCGAAGACACCAAGAGCTGGCTTGTCGACTCCACGGGCTATTGGAGCGATGTAGGCACCAGCATGACGGTGTCGATTGAGCAGATGCTTTTCTTCGCCGCGATTAGCGGTGGCAACCCTCTTGCTGTAATCTTGGGCATGGGAGCTGTGGCGTTCGGCGCTGGGACGCAGGAAGCCCAAGAAGCAGGCAAGTCTTTTGGTGAGGCATCGCTTTACGGGACGTCTGCTGCCGCAATTGAAATGGGCCTTGGCGCTCTCCCGGTTGGCGCTGCGTTCGGCAGGCTGGGAGCGGCAACCTCTACCCCGCTGCGCCGACTCAGCGTGACCGCTGTCTCCGAAGGCATCACGGAAAGCCTTACGGAAATGGCCCAGGGATACGTTGAGTGGAAGTGGCTCAACCCAGACAAGGCGAGCGAAGAGTTCTGGAAGGACATCGCTTATCGCGTCAAGGTCGCAGCCGTCGCGGGGGCTGGCGCAGGCTTCATGCTCTCTGGTGCGGTCACCGCAGCTCAGACGGTTAGCCAACGCATCCAGTCCGACGTCACCGCCGCCAAGCAGAACCACGCGGCGATTACCAAGACGTCCGAGGCAACGCAGCAGTCCAAGACCACGACCCGTGCCAAGGCAAGGATGTCGTCGTTCCTGGACTCGGTGCATGAAAGCGTCAACGTCGAGGAGTATCGCTTCGACGCGGCCAAGTTTGCCGAGCTTGTAGAGCAAGCCGGTGGCGTCGAGGCCGTTGAGGCCGTGCTGCCTGAGGCGATTCAGCAGCTCCGAGAGAAGGGCGCTGAAGAGGGCACGGAGATCACCCTGAAGCCGGGTCTGTATCACACGACCATCGGCGCAGACCCCAAGATGGCGGGTCTGTTCAGCGAGCACATCCGTGCTGGTGAGTCAGAGTATTCCTACGCCGAAGCCAGGGAGATCGAGGCGAGGTCTGAGGAGCTGGCCGCCGAGCTTGCAGAAGACCTCAAAATCGCCCGGCAAGAAGAGAAGGGCGCCGAGTCAGAGAAGGAGATCGAAGACGAGATCGTCGCAGCGGTCCTCGGCCCAGAGCCTGAGGCCGAGGTGCAGGCTCGCCAGCAAGCAGTTGAGGAGCTGAAGAGAGACCTTCAGCAGCAAGCAGAGCCAGCTCCAAAGGCAGAGGAGCCAGCACAGCCAGCAGAGGAGCCTGCTGCGGTCGTCGAGGAGAACGCCCAAGAGATCGTTGCCGAGCCAGAGGCCGTGCCGCCAGAGACCGTGCTGCCAGCCGTGCCGCAGGAGACGGTGGACGCCGCAGCGCAGGGCGCGCTTCAGGCCGCCGAGGACCTTGGCATTGTTGTGCCGGAGCCCGTAGTCGAACCAGCGGTTGAGCCTGCGGCACCACAGCCACCAGTTGCTCCGGAGCGGATCGACTTCACCAAGTGGTTTGGTCGGTCTGAGGCAGTAGACCGAACTGGCAGCCCGCTGGTGATGACAGCGGCTGTCGTCAAGGGCGAAACGGGTGGGGCTCTCATCTACACCGAAGCACCGGCGTCAGAGACCGGTGTCGCCGTATCGGTGCAGAATCCGATGCAGGTGACCGGCAAGCAGGCACAGGCGTTCGTGTCCAACCCCAAGGTTCGCGACCGGTTGATCGCTGAAGCCAAGACGAAGGGCTTTGATGGCCTAATTGTCAACGCCAAGACCAAGGATGACAACAAGCGGGTGCAGCGTCAGACGCTGTTCGTGCCGCTTGAACAGGCCCAAGTCCGTGACTTTGTCACGCCGCCACGGACGGCTGAGCCTGATGTGTTGCAGGCGCCAAGTGTGCCGGGTCGCACCCCCGAACAAGACGCCGCTTATATGGAGGCGGTGGAGTCGGGGACGACTGAAGACATGGAGGCCGCTGAAAGGCAGGCAGCGGAGAAGGTCAGCAAGCACGTTTACAGGGGGTTCCACGGCCTAAGCGAGGGGTATCTAGAAGGATATTCCTTCGACACATCTCGCCTCGGTCAGAACACTGGGGCCAAATCCGCCGAGATGGGCATATTTGTAGGCGCAAAAAGAAGCACTGCATCTGGATACGCCAATGCGTTCCCGCCTGACACCGTCTTTGACGCTGCGGCGGCCGATACTGTGCAGCGAAAGGTCAGCCAGCTTCAGAGAGATTTGAAGCAAAGAATGTCCTTGCACGGCGAGCGCGTCGAAAAGGTTGTTGACCCTCGCAGCTCCGATATATCTAAGATAGAGTCGTCTGGGGCAATTGATGGAAGCTACTATGACCTTCCGCACACGGACAGCTATGCAAAGGTCTCTTCTCAGATACAGACATACGGCGAGGACCTCCCGTCATTTACAATTACCAGCTCAGGGCAAAACGCAAGGGCCATGACTGAAATGGCCCTTTATGACGCAAGGGACGTAGACTCCTCTGTGTCTAGATATATTGATTACATTTTGGCGGAAATTGAGCTAGCAAAGTCTGCCAATCTTACGCAGCGCGTTGACTTCTTGGAATCAGAGCTTGTCTCGGCAAAGGAAACATCTGGCCTATCAAGGGAAATTGTCAGCTCTATAGAGACAGTTATTAAGAAGGTTGATTTGTTTGGCGCCATCCCGCAGGACGGAATCCTGGATGTTTGGGTTTTGATGGACAACCCACTTGTCTATGATTACGAAGGCAAGAGATACAGAGAGGAAACATACGCTGACGTCGTCCAAAGAGCCATAGAGCTTGGTCACGATGGCGTTGTGATCAAAAACACTTTTGATCCAGGGCCAGATTCGCGCGTAAGCGAAAAAGACGATATATACGTTGTATTTTCCCCAGAGCAGATCAAGTCGCGCGGCGCTACCAGAGACCCAGAAACCGGCAACGTCATCCCGCTCTCTCAGCGGTTCAACCCTGAGGAGCCCAGCATCCTCTACGCCCCAGGTGAAGGCGCTCCCGGCAAGCTGCCGCCCGGTCGACCGCCAAGCCAAGTCACACGCGAACAGATCCGGGCACAGGCCAAGCTCTACAGCTCGATGGTTGGCCGCCTAGCTAGGGACCTTGGCATCCCTGCGAAAGATCTCTGGAATACCTACAAGGCCAAGATTGTCTCGGCAACGATCGGCGTTCTGACGCCTGAGCAGCAGGCCGCTCTTGCTAACGAGACCGGTGTCTACGTTCCCAAGAACTTGGAGGTAGTGCTCAACACTGAGCAGACGGCATCGACACTCATTCATGAGATGTCGCACCACTACCTCTACTCGATGCTGGAACTGTCTCGCAGTGGCGTGCTCACTGGTGACTCCGCAGCTCGGTTTGGTGAGCTGCTGAAGTTCTTGGGTGTCGACTCCGTGCAAGCATGGGATGCCCTGCCGGTCGCTGAAAAGACCAAGCGCCACGAACGGTTCGCTTACACGTTTGAGAAGTATCTTGCAGAAGGTCAGGCTCCTAGCCTTGGCTTGCGAGACGTCTTCCGCAAGGTCGCACAGTGGCTGAAAGACTTCTACGGCGATGTCGTAGCCAAGCTCGACAGCGACTACTTCACCAAGTACGGCGAGCATCTTCCGGCGCTGACCGGTGAAGTCCGCGCCCTGTTCGACTCACTGCTGGCTACTGACTCTGCGATCTCCCGCGCCCGCGCCGTGGACATGAGCACCCCGCTGTTCATGGATCGCAGCGAGTTCACCGGGACCGACGAGCAGTGGAGCGAGCTTCAGGATCTCTACGAGTCCAGAGACGCTCAGGCGTTTGAGAAGCTCCTTGCCCGCCGCATCCGTGATGTCAATTGGAGCCGAAGCGTGCTGGCCCGCGTTGAGCGCCGCGTCTCGCAACGCGCTGCAAACACTCGCAAGAGAGTCGCCGCTGAAGTTCGCGCTGAGCTGATGCAGCAGCCGATCTATCAGGCTGTCCACCTCTTCCGCCGTGGCGAGACCATGGCCGAGGACGGGACCATGACCAAGGTTGATGGTCCGCACCGCCTTGACCTTGATGCCGCCCGGCGCATCCTGCCAGACGCCGACTTCTCTTCACTTAGTCGTGGTCGGTATCGAGCACTTGCCAAGGGTGGCGTTGACCCGAACCTGATCTCCAACGAGTTCGGCTACTCCTCTGGTGCAGAGCTGCTTCAGGCCATGCTGGACACGCCCCCAATCGGCGAAGCGGTGGAGGCGCGTGTCGAAGAGCGCATGAAGGCGGAGTATTCAGAGCTGAGCACTCCGGAAGCCATTCAGCGTCAAGCGGCCAGAGAGCTTCAGAGCGAGCTGCACGCCCGCATCGTGGCGACCGAGTTGAATCTGGTGTCGGGCGCAACCACACCGCCATCTGTGATGACGCAGGCAGCGCGAACGGCTGCCGTCTCTCAGACCAACAGCATGTTGGTCCGGGACGTCAAGGAGAGCACGTTCCTCAGAGAAGAGCGGCGTGCATCACAGCTTGCTCGCAAGGCTCAGGTTCCGCAGAAGGGTCGGCGTGAAATAGACCCAGCGACGCAGAAGCCCGTCACCGTTGGCGGGCGTCGGGGCGTTGATGATGCGACCGTTGTTCGCATGAAGCGCCGACAGCTTCTCTACGCACAGATGGCCCGTGTTGCGCGGGATATCGGCAAGCGCGTCGGCAGGTATCGCAAGCGCATCCAGCAGGTTCGCAGGTCGAGCTTCCGTGAGCGCGTCGGCGCAGACGGTGGCGATGTCATCACGCAGCTTCTGAGCTACATCAGCATCGACGGCAAGACCCCGGCCGGGGTGGTCCTTCAGACCGTCGCCAACGTCGATGCGGCATCGTGGCTTCAGAAGATGTCCGATGACAACTGGCCCATAAACGTCGATCTCGCCTTCATGCAGAGCTTCAAGGGGCGGGACATCAAGGACATGACCGTCGCGGAGCTTGACCAGTTCATGCAGATGCTGGAACAGGTCATCCACGTTGCGGAGCTGAGCCATAACGAACAGTCCGTATCAAAAGACAAGAGCATTCGTGACGCACGCGAAGAGCTTCGCGCCGAGACGGTCAAGAACGCTGGTGCCAAGTCCTACGCAGATGACCGCACGACATCTGGCTGGCTGGACATGACGAAGGTCCAGTTCGCCCAGTACGGAACGGCTCACATCACAGCCGCAGCCAAGATGCGGCGCATGGACGGACGCGCCTACGGCCCGTGGTTCAACCTGATCTGGGATCCTGCTCAGCGATGCGCTGACAAGAAGGATCAGATGAAGGCCGAGGTCACTCGCAAGCTGAACGAGATCCTCACCCCGCTGCGCCAGCTCCCGGCTTGGACCAAGCTGATTCCGATCCCGGAGCTTGGTGGCCGCATGATGAACATGGAGGGGTTGTTCTCCGTGCTGCTCAACCTGGGCAACGAGGGCAACATCAACCGCCTGCTGAAGGGTGACAACTGGACCTACGAGCAGGTTGTTCAGGCTGTGTCGCGCCTGCCATCCAACGTCATTGCCGAGGCTCAGCAAGCATGGGACCTGTTCGCCGCGCTGAAGCCTGAGGTCGCCAGGATCGAACGCGCTACCAAGGGTCGTGAGCCCGTCTGGGTTGAGCCGCGCATGATCCGCCTGACTGGATCTGACGGCAAAACCGTTTTGCTTCGCGGCGGCTACTACCCCATCGACTACGACTCCCGCGCCAACATCCGCATGTCGGCGCAGGAAGAGAAGCAGATGATGGATGTCGCGGCACGCAGGGCGCAGCGAAAGGCCAACACGACGCAGACGTTTACGATTGAGCGTGTCGAAGATGCCGGTGAAGGAAAGCCGCTTCGCTTGACGCTAGACGTCCTGACCAACGGTCTGGACATGGTCATCCACGACATCGCGTGGCGTGAGTGGGTCATCGACACGCACCGCATCCTGAACGGTGGTGCCAACCCCTTGCTGGAATACGTTCGCCAGCACTATGGGGTTGAGTTTGCCAACGACCTCAACAAGTGGGTCGAACGGATCGCCACAGACAACTTCCGACTGCGGAGCGACCTAGACCGTCTGGCGAACGCCATGCAGAGAAACGTCTCTGTTGGCGTGCTTGCCTACAACCTCTACACGCTAGTCAAGCAAACCCCTGGCTTCCTATACAACATCCCGCGCAACGGGCTCTACAACACAGTCGCTGCGTTGAACGAGTTCATGTCGAATCCGGCAGAAGCGTATCGGTTCGTCATGGACAACAGCCCGCAGATGGCGCTGCGTCACATGACGCGATTCCGGGAAGCACACGAAGTCCTTATGGATCTTCGCAACGACTTCCCGCGCCTCCGAAAGGGTGTTGCCGGTGGATACAGCCTCATCCAGATGGCGCAATCCATGCCAGACACCATCGTCTATCTGGCTGGATATCAAAAGGCGTTGGAAGATGGGATGACCGAGCAGGAAGCCCATCGCGCAGCCTACGACAACGTGATCCAGACCCAAAGCTCTGGGCGCTTGATCGACCTCAGCACGATGGAGGCAGAGTCCGGCGGCGTCGCGCGGACGCTTTTGCCCTTCTATCGTGTGATGAACACCGCCCTGAACCTCTACTGGGCAGAGACCCACACGGACACTGAGAAGTCCAGGATCCAGAAAGCCACCGAGTTCATGCTCATCTTTGGCGGCGTCAGCTATGTCGGCGTTGTCATGGATGAGTTCATCCGGAGCGCCGTCATTCCTGGCAGCGAGGAAGAGGAAGACGAGGCGTGGTCTCTGAAAAGGCAAGCCATGCTGCTGCTGTCGGAGACGTTCCAGGGCTTGACACGGTCGTTCGGGCTAATCGGCCAATTTTCCAGCGTGTTCGACGCCTTCTTCGGCAACAAGTATTACCCATACAGAGGCCCGATGGGCATGAAGGCCGTTGCTGAAACCGAGCGCCTTGCAAACCAGCTCGGTGGAGCAATGCGCGGCGAAAGAGACTGGGGCATCCCGCTTGCCAAGGCTGTGGTGACATTCTCCGCGATTGGCCTCCCGATCCCATACGTCGCCATAAACCGCGGGCTAGATGCCGTTGACGCCTACCTCGAAGGTGACGACAACGCCAACCCGTTCATGTTCATCACCGGCACCCAACGCTAACCCACCCAACACGCCATGACCCTCAGCAACGAGTCCAGGAAGAGCCAGCTCTTCACAGGTTCCGGCTCAACCGGCCCGTTCCCCTTCACGTTCAAGGTCTTCG
>Ga0070746_10002475_pt1 | contig 10976 bp, 9 predicted proteins | sample VirMetDEL_Mar_21_FD_77016 | JGI IMG/M metagenome (GOLD analysis project Ga0070746, IMG submission 77016) | Aqueous microbial communities from the Delaware River and Bay under freshwater to marine salinity gradient to study organic matter... | ecosystem: Environmental > Aquatic > Marine > Coastal... | reverse complement strand
TGCCCTTTTCTGTAGGGCTTTTGACGCTATAAACCCTCTGTGTTAAAAATGAAAAAATTGGATATTTCATCTTAGAACATTTACCCTCGTCGTCTCCTCGACGCGGGACATGTTTTTGTTTTAACCCTGCGTAGAGCCTTTTGAGCCCCCTACGCTGACCCTTTTGAGCCCCCTGCGTGGTACCTTTTGAGACCCCTGCGTGGTACCTTTTCAAGGGGGGAACATTTCGTTACCCCCGATCTATAAGCTTTAGAATTAAGATTAGAGCCTTATTAAAAGAGGGGTGTTTCGCCCCCCTTTTATTACCGGGGTGGTAAATCACCACCCCCTTGCAACAGCAACGTAGATCGTCGTCTGCAAGTGCTCGTCAAAATGCCGACAAAAAACATATTTTTTTTCCCTACTTTAGGATGGGTAAAACTATTCATTCTAAAGGTCTATTTGGCAGAATAGGGATATCCTTGATGATAACGCCATTGACTATATCTTTAGATTATAAAATCTAAATAGTAACTGAGCTACTAAGTTGTCGAAGAAGATAACTGGTATATTAAGCCTATGGTTGAAGAATACAACCTTGTACACATGTCCTTTATAGTATCGGTTCAAGAACCGAGTTAGATATATAACATTTTTAACGCTATCCGCTGTTGTGTTATTAGTTTTTAAGTACCTGAAGACAGATGTTAAATAGCCTCTTGTTAAGTAACTTCGATATTTTACAGATATATTGTTCTTAATGAGATAGTTCTTGGAGATGTTAAAAGCCCAGAACTGTATGAGATAATCGAACTTATTCTCTTCTTCAAATAGCGTCGGTTCTATGTTAATCCGTATCCTCTTCTCGTTTATATCGTAGATCATTAACTCGAGGTTGTCAAATATGTCTTCAGTATAGTCGTCGATGATGTTACAGATCACAGCTGGTAGGTATGCTTCCATTTTTATATAACAACAATGTTTTATCTTTAAAGTACAATTTATTTTCTATCTAAAGAAATGATGTCTTATAAGTATAACAATAATCATAAGAAGATGTCAACTCACAAATACTGTAAAGACTGTAAGGAGGTTTTACCTATCGACGACTTTTACAAAGCAGGTAAATATCGTCAATCCAGGTGCAAGCCGTGCTATAATAAACATACTCATGGAAACCTAAAGAGAGCAAGGGCTATCTATAAGTTAAAGAACCCTCCTAAGAAAAAACTTAATGGTTTCCAAAAATTATCCGATGATCAAAAGGCTGAGTTGTTAAAATACCTCGGTACGATGCCGATGGTAAATGTCGCGAACATGGTTGGTCTTAACAAATACACTTTATTGCGGTGGAAGAAGAAAAAATACTTCCCTGAAACAGAGTACTTTAAATACCCTTTAAAGCCTAACCCTCAATAGTTCAAATTGAATTTCTATCTAAAGAAATGGTGTAGTATAGTCATAACAAGACCGACCTTGGGTTCACTGTAATAATTAAAAAAATCATTCTCTAATTATAATGGAAACAAAATATGACCTCAACGAGTTCAATCTCTACGGGGTCGATTACAAGATCCGTAAAAATGGCGACATCGCTGTTCGTAAGAATAATCGCTATTATAAGATAGGTTCTAAAACCGCAAATAAGGTGATTAACCTTGCAACTGATAATAATCCTAACTGGCTTCTTCGTCAGAGACTAAGTGATATTAAATTCTCAAGTGGTGGCATAACTGCTGAGATTCCATACGACGACACGTGGGAAGATAATCTCCGTAAGTTAAAGTTTGACTCTCTCATTGTCAAGATTCGGTATGATGATGGTAAAGACAGTTTCGTGGGCATTCAGAGATCTAACCTCGATTCTGTCAATAAAATTATTGACTTCGTTAAGAAGCAGGAGACCTTCTATGAAGAAAAGGATCTGGGATCCCCTACTTCAATTATCGTGACTGGTGTTAAGCCTCAGAACGAAGCCGTCTTCCCGCTTGGGCTTGAAGGCTATTGTGTTCTCGGGTGTATTAAAGAACAAAAGGGTATTAGCCTTAAGAAGTATGAAAAACTAAAGAAGGAAACACCCGCATATATTAAAGAAGAATATCTAAGCACCCTTGAGGATCTAACTAAGTGCTGTATTACTATATTTGATGGCATGGGTCATCTCTGGCGTATCTCCGATAAAACATATCGGAAGAAGGTCTTAATCCGAGCGACTGACTTTCATGCTGATAACCTCAATAACAGAATTATTGGATTCGAAAAACTAAAGTCTGTTAATGTCAATTACGATGTTGTGGATGGAATGCTTGAACCAAAGCCCCTTAAGTCGGTTAATATTCATCACAGCACAATAAAGCCCATTAAACCGACATTGAACACCAATAAGTGGGTGTCTCAATCATATTTAAATAATCTACATGTCGACTACCTTCACTCTCGTCATAAGCACTTTCCATTAATCGATGGTGCTGGTGAGATAATTGGCCTTGTAGACAGTGTGAATAATATCAACTATAAGACCCTTGATCGGTTCCAGAACGCTTTGTTTATCCCGAAAGACACGAGAGCGTGGTCTATTTCATCTTACTTGCTGTATAAGTTCAAACAGCACTTACTCGATACATATGGTCAAAACTCAGTCGAATTGACACAGGTTACAGATTTCAATATCTATAGTGATATCAAATCAAGTCAGCGACCTCTTCACCATATCTTCAAGTCTTCCCATAAATCGAAGGGTAAGATTCATCAAATCGATCAACGTAAAGCTTACACGAATGCTTCTATCGGCAATGTTGGAGATGACCTTAAATCGTACATCAGAGGCTATGCAACAGCTCCTCGTAATGTCTTAAATTTAAACCAGGAACTAACAGCTGTCGTCGCTCAGAACCTTAAAGATGAATATTACGGGTACGCCACTATTACTTATGATCAAACACATCTACAAGTGAAGACATTCTTCGATGGGACTATCCGAGATAAAGCATCTTGCTGTATTCCGATTGATGCTGTTATCTATATGTTCGATCAAGGCGTAAAGATCTTCATTCACCGTCTATATTACTCTACTAAGAATTTCGACCCCTTTACGTCGTTCCACGATACATTGGTCAAAGAACGCTCTTCGCTAACTCTTGATCGAGACGATATGAAAGTTCATAGTAAGATGTTTAATAATCTCATCGGCTCTCTGAATAAAAACACTACTCAAACACACGTAACTTCGACAATCTCCAGAACCGAGCTTAACCGCATCACTCACCTTATTGAGAAGAAGAAATACAAAATCGTAAACATTGCAACCAAGCCATATGATAAGTCCAAATACACAGATCCAAGCATCGTGAACGATTTGCTTGATGAGCGATATGTGTATTACTATCAAACCAGCAACCAAACGTCGATGAACATATTTCAAATGGCTCACTTGAGTGGTGAGATTCTCTTCCGACAAAAGATGGTTTTACACAACGAAATGGTTAAGTTGGTCAATAAGGGTTCTACGCTGTTATACACCAATACTGATTGTATTGCATACTCTGGTCCCTGTGATGATTATATCCAGATTAAAGAACATCCATTGTTTCACGTTGAGCATTGCAAACGCGATGAATTTATTGCCCCTAAGCTTGGTACTACTTGCTTCATTAAAACTGGTAGATTAACCCACCAACGGCGATCTGGCTCTACTCGTGATTATACTCTTACCGAATTTAGGAATATGACAGTCCGTGGCTATTCTACTCAATACAATGATTTTAACTTCATTGTCCGCCCGAATATGCAAGATTACACCGTTCAAGGAGAGAATCAAAAGCGGGACGGTCAGATGTTGCGTATTATTCAAGGATCTGCGGGTTATGGTAAATCAGAGATCTCCAAATTCTTAGATGGTCGATTGTCTAAATATAACAACGACCACAAGTTCCCCTCTAAACAAACTGTCCTATGTGCTTCAACTCACGCCTCGAGAAAGGTTATCGGTGCTAATCGAACATTCGCTGAGTTATACACAATCCTGCTCCGATGTCCAGCAAAGTTCCCAACCTGTGAGCGAATTGTTATTGACGAAGCCTTTATGATTTCTGCCGGTCAGTTCAATGAATTTGAAAGATTGTTGCGTAAGCATACTGGAGTCAATTCTCCGTTTGGTGGATTAGATATCGTGTTGATCGGCGATCCTAAGCAAACTGAACCGAGAGGTAAACCACTGTCAGATTCTAACTACTTCAAACTCTTTACTATTATCAATCTTACTAAAAATTACAGACAATGCGAGGACGCTCAATTTGCTTGTATTTTGAATAAGATTCGATCGTACTACGAGTATGCTGGTGATGATAAATCGAGACATTCGGCTAACTGCGTACTTCCCAATATTCTAACTAAACCCGAGCTAAAGGCTCTTAATGCTCGAGTATCTAACCATCCAACAAAACAAAGCATTGGACAGGGAACTACAATCCACTATAGCAACCGTTCAGTGTTTAAATCTATTCGTACTATCACTGACAATAAATTTGTCAAAGACGATAAAGTTCTACTTCGGTCTAATCGCCACAAAAAGAAAGGATTCTACAATGGTGACATCCTTAAGGTTGAATCCTCTGATGCCAAAAAAATAACGCTTAAGTCGGATACAGGACGTGAGTTGGTTGTCCCTATTAAATATACCGTCACTCAACCAACCGAGAAATACCCTGAAGTACATTCTATCCACGGTATGACAGTTCATTGTACCCAAGGTCAAACGATGGACAGTGTATGGGTTAACATAAAAGGATTCAGTATGAGTCTGTTATATGTTGCACTGTCCCGAGTTCGTCGACTGTCTAATCTACAACTATCTAACGCCTTCTAATTCTGGGAACGAGCAAGCTCTCTAATTAATCTTCAATATAGTATCAAAGCCTTTTCTAAACATCTTTCGCTTATCCGGGATAGTTCCATTCACAAACATAAAGCTATATGGCTCATTGATGGCGTGTTTAACTAATTCTATAAACTCATCTTTGGTCATGTAACACGATTGCCATTCAGTCGCGAATCGGTCTATCTCTGTATTATTAACACCGTGACATAAAATCATACTATGAGCGTTCATACGCCATCTCCTTGGAACACTCATATAATTTTGGCTTAATATCCACAAACTCACCTTGCTGTGAGTACCTCCAAAGAATATATTTGATATGTGTTTACTTCCTAAGAAGTTCTTTGATTGAATCATATCGTCCAATATGAAAAGGATATGTGGACATCTTTTAAAGCCAAGAGACTTGATGTTCTTCTTCTGTTTATCATATATTTCAGCTAAGACCTCGGGGTTGTCTTCTAAGAACACATTGTCATCATTGAGCTCTTCTACATTATCAACGAGTGTTGTTGCCGGACTTAAACAAAACAAATATATCTTATCAAAGTATCCTTTCAACATAGAGCGTTCTTTCAATAGATTGCCAATGATAGTGGTCTTCCCGCTTCCAGTTGCACCACATACAACCATTGTCCCCGGTGGAGGCATTATGTAGGCTTTCTGAGCTGGTGTTTTAAAGAGACTATCTCTTTCGCTTTTTAAGGGCTTAATACGATAAGGCATATTATTTGGGAGGAGCAAGTCAAAGTGTTATATATTACTGCTGAAAAAAAATATATATTCAGAGATACCTTGTGATGGAAGCTTAATACGATACGTCTTTATCTGGGAAATCATTCTTATTGCGTGTAATCTCGTAATCAACGAAGATGGAGTGATCGATCGGTTCAGTCAAAGGATATTCATCAGGCATTCTATACGACCCGCTCGGCACTTGGTAGATATTGCGCCAATTGTTACGCTCTGCCGTGGTCTGATCTTGACTAAACAATCCATTGGACTTACTGTCAAATTGAGCCAGGAACTCGGCTTCCGTCTTCTCCATATGACGCTTCTCCATATCTCTCTTAAAAGCGGCTTTAAGCAGCGCTGGGTGGTTGTTGTAAAAGTCTTTGATCTCTTCAACGCCTTCTGTCAATAAATATTCAGTAAGGCTTACTTTCATCAATTCCCCTTCTCCATCCATCTTTTGCAAAGTCTCGTTGTTCTTAACCATTGGATTGACTTTAGCGTTCCCAGTTCCTGTATAAGAATCTGGGATGTCAAACACAAACCAGTTCTCAAAGTCTCTAATCTGATCTTCGATACTTTCGCCAATAGCCTCCCTTACTGCTTTTTCGGTTGTATTCTTTCCATGTGGCCCGAGTAGCCCAATCTTCTTAACAGAGGCTTTTTGCTCTACACCAGAGCTAACTACAGGGGGCGTTTTTTGTTCTGAAACTTTGGGTACAGCGAGAATTGATTCAGTTGCCATGCCTTCTACTCTATCAGCCATAGGCTTTTTTTCTTTCTCTTCAGGCTTTTTAGTAACCGGAACATCTTTGACAGTCTCTTCAGTGAATTTTACAGCACCAGTATTAGTCACTTCAACTTCCACTTCATCTGGTTTGGAACGGACAAGTCCTGGTTTGGGATCTGGTTTGGAATCTGGCTTTTGGTCTTCATTTGGCTTATCAGTTGGCTTTTGGTCTTCAGGGGGCGGTTCGACTGGTTTGGGCTCTTTATCAGCAAAGGTGTATTTAATATCATATTTCTTTGTAGGACGAAGAGCATCCTTTCCTTCCGATAGGTCTTTTATAGTGTCAACGAAGTTACTTAGGACACGCTTTGCCTTCTTATGCTTCTTGTAATATTTATCATACTTGGTTAATAGAGTACTATAATTGGTGGCGACTTCTTTCAATTGTGTACGATTTGAATTATTGAAAGCTCTAAATGCGTCGTCATACTCTCCCTTGAATAGTTTCTCAATGACCTTGCCTTGTGCAACATTGTCGATAGATAGTCCTTTCTTAAGCTTAACGACCATTATTCAATACCTTAAAGTTTATATATATGTATTAAAAAAAACAACTATTTTTTTTAATTTTTTGCTCAGACCATTATAGCCCAGATATCGGGGATCGGCTCTTCATCGCCTTTCAGTATTGATAATATCTCTTCACTGCCCTTAACTCGCCTTACTGGTTTAGGAGGGACAATTCCCGGCTTAGGGACTTTAGTTATCTTAGGAGGAGGTGGTGCAATGAGTAATGGTTTAGGGACTTTAGTTACCTTAGGAGGGGGAGGTGCAATGAGTAATGGTTTAGAAGGAGCTTTAGTTGGTTTAGGCTTTTCATCGCTTGGTAAGAAACGGAACTCTTTAACTGTTTCAAGGGGCACTATAACCTCTTTATCTTTAAGCTCAACGATATCGATATTAGCTCGATCCAATAGAGGCATTTCATATCTAACACCGAACTTGTTTCTCTTGTTAACATCCTTTATGTACTTCCGGAATGCTCTGAAGAACGAGCTGTATTCGCGAGTACTCCCTTTCTTTAATATAATAAACTCATCGTGAATATCGAAAGTGCCGACAGAATCCAGATATGCTTTATATTTATCGAACACTTCATCTAACGCTGGGATGTCCTCTTCTGTTTTGACATAAGCCTCGTTGATCTTCCTTAACACATTTAGATTGTCCACGTTCGCTGGTAGATCGTAAAGGGTTGACATCGCGATATATAACCTAATGAACGCGTTCTGTGTGAAAGTGACCCTATTCTGCCCTCGTCGAGTCCTAAACTTAGGGAAATAAGTAGCCATAAACGTTCTAATTGATTTTGGTAGTTTACCACTTTTTGGGTTTGTCAGAAAGCCAGCAATACTCCCAGCTCCTTTATATGGAGGAATGGTGAATAGGTTGAATAAAGCCTTATAAATAGTTTGTAGGGTAATCGCTGACTTAGCCGAACTTTTAACACCCAACTCATTTAATACTCGCCCAATAACTTGAGCACCAATAGCACTATTAGCCAAAACAGCCGTCCCGCTCTTACCAGCCATCTTTAGGAAATCAATGTCGGCTTTTATCCTATGTGCGTTATCGTGAAGGTAATAAGCCAGGTCGTGCTTTATTGCTGCAAGGTCTAATTTGTTCTTTGGAAGCCAGTATGTTTTAGTTCCAACCTTACCGTCATATTTCAACGAGAACCTATCGTAGATGTTTGTACCGGCTCCTACGAAGTTATAGCCTCCTATAATATGCCGTTCTTTACTTGATGGGAAATATGAAGATATGACCTGCTCTCTTATATTTTTCTTATCCATTTTTAGTTTCGACTTATATATAAGTATAGATATAAAAAATGGATCACGAACTTAAACAACCAGAGACCAAACACCACGACCGCAGTGATGAAGGCAAGGGTATTGTACTTAAGCCAGAAGACGCCAAACTTATGGAAGAACAAAAGAAACTTGGAGCTGTAATGGATAAGCACGCTAAGCACGAACAGTTCCTATTGAGACATAAAGATGCTATGCTCAACGATGATAGTCTATTGCTTTATAGGCTTCCCCTGTCCGATGAACAGCGTGAAGCTATTTATAATAAATTAATCGCTGAAAAACTTCAATAGTAGTAATATACAATATGGAAGATTCCTTTCTAAGAGAGATAACAGAACCCCTGTTCTTTAATATACAAGAGTTTGGTAAAACACTTGAACGCTATGCTGAAGATAACCCTCATCAAAGAGTAGAAACCCTTACTGGAGACACTTCGCCAGCTGTTAATACCGCCCTTTACGACACAAGCAGAGCACAGCCTGAGCCTATCAATGCGACTTATTTGGGTGATTATCCAGACATCTCCGATGAAGTTATGACGGATTATAAGTTCCGTAAACTAATGGGAGAAGACGTTGAAGTGCCTATGTTTGTCGATCTTGACACAGCCGAAGATTATGTTCAATTTACTAAGAACACCGCTGGTGGATTGCTTGCATCGGAGAATGAGTTTGACGTGGGACCATCTGTTTCAATTGATGGCGTGTTTAAATATTAGAGAGCTTGTCCGTTCCAAATATTAGAGAGCTTAATTATTAATTTCATTAAAACTATTTTTTTAATCATATACAACATGGAACCGTTTAAAAGAGACGATAAGAAGGCCAGCATGAAGAACATTCTTGCTATCAATAAACTGAGGTATGCCCTTCCCTCAAAACTATCAGTCGTCTCTCGTAGACAGAACAAGGTGTCTTATGCCGATAGTAACGAATATAAATCTTCCGCAGGCAATGAAATGGTGATCAGAATGACCGCATCCACCGATTATGTTTATGGGCCGAATAGTTACCTGGTCTTCGATGTTCAAGGAACTGCATCCGATGGGACTCTTGGGTTTGATTCTCATGATGCAACCGCCCTTTTCTCCCGCGTTCTCTTTGAGGATCGCTCTGGTGTTGAGCTGGAGCGTAACGATAAGCTTAACTCTTATTGTGCACAAGTTCTCCCTTGGCATTTTGAAGATAAGTACAAAGAGACTGTCCAAGCCATGGCTGGTCAATTTGAAGGTTCTACTCGAATGCTTGCTGATTATGACGCGAAAACTGGAATCCCAACTGACTCTCCTCAAACCTGGCAGAAAAACGGTCAAGTCGCGGATTATGATGTTAAGGGTTCCGTCACTACTGTATGTATTCCCCTTAGACATTTTCTTGGTATTTTTGACAGGGAGACTCTCATTCCTTCTATGCTCCTTTCTGGTGCTTTGCTTCGTCTTCAACTCGAGACTCCCTCAGTTGCCTTTCAAGATATTGGCGGGACAGCAACCGTTTTTACTGACAGTACTTACACGATTAAGAACCCTCGTGTTGTTTTGGATTCTATGGCTCTTATGCCAGTTGTCCAGAAGAACCTATTGGAGCAGTCTCAAGCAAGCGGTGGGTTGGACTTTTCGTATGAAACCTGTTATTATCAATCAGGTAATCCAGGAGAATTCTCCGCATTTAACCTTCAAATCAATAAGGCTGTATCTCGGGTTCAAAAACTATACTGGAGTTCTCATTGCCAAGCAACACCCAGTCAAACCAATAAAGATAATCTCGGAACAAGTCTGGCTGACGTTAAGACCTTGGATTACAGGGTAGGCGATCTTTACCTCCCATCCCGTGCTATTTCATGCACTGGAACTACTCAAAAAACAGGAGCTGAGCTTTATGAAAACTCTCTCCAATCTGTAAACAGAATGCGTCAATTTCATAACCAACCCTCTATCACTAAGGACGTTTTCCTTCGTTCTGGTATCGCACTTACTGGCACAGTGGCTAATAATGATGATAGCGGAAGATGTGTACATGTTCAATCTTTTGAGATGAGCTCTTGTGGCGAATATTCAGGAGTTGCTATTAATAACAGTAGAACCCTCGAAGCTCGTATCACATTTCAAGCAGCAGCTCCCGCTGGTGCACCAAGAACTATTGATGCTTGGATCAAGTACGTTAAGTTGGCTAAGTGTTCTGCTCTCAGGGCAATAGTTAAGGAATAAATTTACGGATGAATAATTTGTTACTCTAAATATACAATAGATATGATCACATCAAATCAGACAATCAGAAATAGCAAATCCCGCTTGGTAAGGCTTTCTTCGGAAGACCTTGTCCAAGGGACTAAGGGAAGGTTCACTATCGACCTACTATCAACAGGAGGGATTATCGACAACATTAAAGGATATATGGTTCATTCCATGGAATGTCCAAACGTGTTCGACAATATACCGTATTATGCTAATACGCTTACAGTAGTTAAAGCAACAGGACTTGTTACCATAGACATCCCTATTCCGACAAATTATTACTATATCGATGATTTGGTAACTGTCCTTCAATTAACCATTAATACAGCAATAGGGCCCGATACGGTTGTTGTTGTTAAAAGTGGCAGTTCGCCAACTGAGAAGTTTCAATTCACGTTTACAGGAGATGATTACGACCTCAAGGTAAGTAGCACAATAGCTCAAAAACTTGGGTTGACATCTGACTTAACGTGTCTTGATGGTGTAGCCACAACACTCCAAAGCATTCCCAATCTAACAGGTGAGACAGCTGTCTATATGCATTCTCGAACC
>Ga0070746_10002473_pt1 | contig 10981 bp, 17 predicted proteins | sample VirMetDEL_Mar_21_FD_77016 | JGI IMG/M metagenome (GOLD analysis project Ga0070746, IMG submission 77016) | Aqueous microbial communities from the Delaware River and Bay under freshwater to marine salinity gradient to study organic matter... | ecosystem: Environmental > Aquatic > Marine >... | reverse complement strand
TCGCAGGTAGGAAAAACGAATTTGTTTGACCCGCTACGCTGTTAGCAAAGTTACCGTTGGTGTCGGTTGCTTGTTCAAAATATTGATCAGCTTGGTTATAAGCCATGATATATTACCTTTAAAAAGACTAAGTTATTTAACCACTCGTCCTTCTGAGATCGCAAGGTTAATTTCCTTTTCATACTTATCGTATTGATCTACAGACATCCGAGCAATTTCCCGTTCCGACCAAATCTTTGGCTGCTTAGTATCAATGGTTTTTGTTTTAGTTGAAACCATGTCTGCTGCACTGCCTAGGGGCTTGGAAGGCTTTTTAGATGACTGAGCTATTCCATTTTCAATCTTGTACAAATCAATAGCGCGACTAGCTAAAGTAGCATCACTAGAGTTTTTATAGATCCAGTTCTGTATCTCTTGTGGCTGTGCCTTAGCCCAAGCATGGAAGTTTTCATTGCCTCGGATGTCTTCAAAGTCTGGATGCCTCTCTCGAAGTGCAGTCTCTGCTTCTTTCCGTGAAATGTCAGCTTCACGCTGCTTAATGCTTATAAGCTCTTGCCTGATATCAGCGATCTGTTGTTCACTTTGTAAGTGCGCTACAGACTCTACTGTGTCATAAAGATCAGGATGTTTCTTTTTAAACTCTTCAAGTTCATCAACAGACTTTGGAGCTTTGTAGCCCGGAGCAGCTATTTTTGCTTCTGCTAAGAGTTCTTGCTCACGTTGTTTAAATTGAGAAACTTTATTGTCATAATGTTTCTTTAAATCATCATAACGCTTTTTATAATTTGTATCACTAGCACTTTCCTTTTGAGGGGTCGCTTCTTTTTCAGAAGGAGTAGCCTCTTGAGGTTGCTCGAAGAATAAAGTATCTGCGCTAACAAACGGTTTATCTTCTTGGTTGTGCCATTCTTTGTTCATGTTGTATGGATTAGCTTTTCTTTCCTCAACATTACTTGGTGCTTCAGTCATCTCTTTCTCCAACGGGGCTTGTCATTTTAACAAGGTAGCCATACCGTATTTTCTCGTCAGAATGGTAGGGGCTTGTTACTACAAGGTGGCCGTAATTGTTTATCGTATACTAGGCATACGATTAGCTTCCCTCATCATTTTCTTTACATCTTCCTCTTCCGAGGGTTCAAGATCAGTGTTGCTAACTGTACGCCTACTCATTAACCCACCATCATAAGCACGTTCTGCTTCATCCATCATTGTCTGAAGGTTTTCTGCGCCTATTTGATCAGTGGCTTTTCTGGTCATAACAAACTCACCGTCAGATAATCTGGCGGGGATAGAGTCTGATACTCCCGTTCCGGGGCCTTCAACTTCTCCGGCTCCGGAAAACTCAGAAGCAGTCACCAGAACCTTGTCAAAGATTTGACGTAGTTGTGGATCAGCCTCTAGAGCATTCTGCAAGTAAGACGCTTCTTCACCTTCTAAGGCTTGCGTCATTACATATGTTTTATATTCTTCTACCATCTCACCGTCTGGTAGCTGTGAGGCCATTGCCTCTTCCATTTCTTCTGGAGGAATATTGTCGTAAGTATCTTCAGGGACAGCTTCCATTTCAGGAGGAACGAGCATAGAGCCTTCAGCATAATTAGAGCGATGTGAGGCTCCCTGCATCATCGAACCATCGGGCATGCGATGCATTGCACCGCCTTCTGCTTTCTGCATTCTATTTTGAAATAAAGCAGCTAAGCCATCTTCAGGCTTTTCAATTGGGCCAAACATACTCATAAGTCCACCTTCGTTTCTGTACTGACGAGCTGTATTAGCTGCCTTTTTAGGTTGTTTAGAAAACTGCTTACCTTCTTTAGTGTCTTCTCTTTTCTTTGCTGTTGTAGCTGCGTACTCAGAAGAAGACATAGCTTCTATAGCTTTAGCAGGTAGTTATCTTTCACCTGTTGCTTCTGAACCTTGAGTAGAAGGCTTACCACTTTTAGTACGCCACTTCTGCTCTGTCCAATCCTTTAAAGACTGTTGAGAAGGTTTCACTTGTATCCACCACCTGCTTCTTTATATTGCTTAGCGAGCATTTGAGCTTTTCTTGCAGACCATTGACCTGCTGCTCCACCTTTGCTGCCTGCTTTAATCTTATTGAATAAGTTCTTTCGCATTGTAGGCTTGGTGTAATTACCTGCCTCATTTACTCTTGATTTAGTAGCCATGTGTAAAATCTACTCTCTATTACTCAAGATGTCTCGGACTTGGTTTTTAAGCAGCTCCATCCGTTCCAGAGAACTCACTCTCCCCTGACTGCGGTACAGCTCCAGTTCCGATGTTGCCCCCACCAGTACCCGTAACTCCAAGGTCTTGGCCTGATGGAGGTACTCCTGTAGCGCCTCCCATAGCTCCTTGTTGTTCACCAGTGGGGCTAGGCGGTGCGCCAGTTGCTTGTCCATTGTTCTGCATTCCTATAATTTGAGCCATGATGGCTGCTTCTTCTGCATTGTTTAAGATCTCATCTGGATCTAACTCAAGAGAATAAGCAAGCTCACTAATAAGTTTATCAATCTTAATGAAAGGAGCTACAGCAGGATTCTGTGCAGTCTGCAAGAACATAGTTAGTCGTTGACTACGCACTTCTTTCTGCATCAAGCTGTTAGTGCCTGTTGCCTTAACCTCTAAGTCTCCTTGGATGTTTAGCTTCTCATCAAGGAACTGCATGTTCCATTGAAAGTAAGCTTCTCCCAAAGGCCTTAAAAGAAAATCATCTAGGTTCTTAATGACCGTTTTAATGTTTAGTGAGGCAGCACCAAGCAGCATTGACATACCAGAAGCAGTACGGGTCATGCTTTGTACGCCAGTTTGTCCGTGTGAGTAACTAGGAATACCTGTTTGCTCATCTGCAAGCTGACGGAATCTATCAAACATCATCATGTTTTCGTTAGAGGTATTAGGGAACTTCAAACCATTAATGGCTTGTCCCGGAACACCTGCTTGTCGTCTGAATACTTTACCCGGATAGATCTCCATGCTTTGACCGCCAACAAGAGCTGACTCATCTACATCAAAGACTAAAGATCCTGACAACGCTAAGTTATCTATCGCCATACGCGCATGACCATTCATGATCTTTTGCGAGTCATCCATGTTTTCTGCAACACCAATACCAAAGAAGCTATAAGGATTTCTTTCGTAAGGGAACGCATGGTAAGGCAAACGGTGAGGTGTGAAAGGATTAACTACAGAACGAAGAACAAGACCGTTGCATATCCATGCATTGATCTGTACTTCATCTAGGTCATCTACATCTTCACTAAGCTCCATGCCTATCTCTCTGGCATACTCAGCGTCTATAACACCCCAGTACTCTAATACTTCAAATTGACCTGAGCCGTAGTCTTCACCACGTTGATCATCTCGTAGCTCATGCTCATAGTCTTTAGGCTCATAGTTTGGCCCCATTTGGAGTGCAGTGCGGATAGCGTCCTTATCAAAGTAAGGCATGCGAGCAAGACCACGCACCTGAGACTTGTTCATCTTGTGACGATGAAAAATGTACTCACACTCTTCCATGTTAGTAGCATTAGGATCAGGATAGAAATCCCAGATGCTAACAAACTCTATTCGTGGTACTCGTACATCTTGTGGGTTGTACTCTCTTGTACCATCTTCTGCTTGTGTCCAACGGTTTAAAGTTTTATTAAAGTTAAAGGGGCCTTTAATAATACCAGTGCCAAACAGAGCTTGTTCGAATAGTGCATTACGAAGTTCACTAGATCCATGAGACTCTTCTATCTGATCATGGATTAACTTCTCCATGCGCCTTGCTGCTTCTTGCGCAGGTTTAGTTTGATAAACGCCCGGAGTAATGGTAGGGCCATTCTTAAGGTTGTCCTTAAGGGCTACATCCATATCCTCAAACTGGCCTTTATCGGCATAGGTGGCTCCGGCATTTAAGGTCTTGGCATCACCTGAGTATCCTACATTGTAAGGATCAGTGTTTTCAGGCTGCGGAGCCGTACTCGTTTCAATTCCGGGCAAAGGAGTTTGAGTATCTAGGTGAGCATATTCGCTCACGCCTTCGGGAATCTTTGATTCACTAATACCTATAGGGAGCTTGTTAGAGCCAAAGACTACATCTACTAACTGACCAAAAGCAGCAAGTACTTTAGTCTTAGTGACTTTAACAAACACCCGAGACTTCTCACTCTCTCGGAACTTAACATGCTTAGGGTACAACCCCCTATAATTATGATAGGCATTAATCCACCGAGACTCATCATAATCACGAGCCTGTTGAGCAGCAGCATAACGATCAGTAATAATACCAACAAACTGATTGTGTAAAGACTCTTCGAGCTTTAGCTCTAGGCCTTCCTCGCCTTCAACATCATTAAAGTAGATGTTGTCTGCTCCGGTTAATGTATTGTCCTTCATAGAAGTTCCTTGTTTTTAATACCCAAACTCTGAGTCTATGGGCGTATAGGCCTGTTCCATATGTAAATGCCTAATACGAGCTAATGGATCATTGATGCGCGGCCTAGACATGATTAAGTATCTTAGCGCATCATAAGCGTGATCCGAAGCATGTGTGTCCACATCTTCAGGGTTTGACTTATCTAAAGGAATACTTTGAAGTTCGCGTATCAGGTTCGGGCAAGTATTGAATATTTGCAATCGTGGCCTACCGCTTTGCTGAAACTTTAAGTATTCGTGAATCTGTATTTTTCCGGGTATACGGGACTTGTCAGCTCTTCTTAGCTTGTGTCCCATCTTTAACAGTGCTTCGCCTACTGTAGGCCCTGTAGCGCCTGTCTTAGCCCATGCAGCCCCATCAAGAACTCCGGGTACTGCAAAAGGATCAGCAGACTCCATCTCGGTTATCATGTAACCTAGGTCTTCGCCTGTCAACCCTTTCTTGTATAATTCTCTGTAGACCACTAGAGTACCGTCACTCGGATCTACTGCTGCCCAAATGCAGGCACTCTCTGAGGCATAACCGTAGTCAATGCCTTTAACCCTTTCCCACCCTATAGGGATCTCAAAAGGGATTGTAACGTGTGCAAAAGGATCAAACTCTGTAAAGGCTGCTCCTTCAGCTACATCCCAGTTACCTTCTAGCAACTGCCTGCGCTGCACTTCGGGCAGGGCTTTGAGCATCTGCTCGTAACGTCCATCCTGTGCTAGGTAGGGATTATCATCTAACCTAGCAGGTATGAACTTACGGCTTAGGCCATCATGACCTGTAAAAGGTTCATTAGGCTCACTAGGCTCTATGTATCTCTTCTTTACCCAATGCGCCCCTGAGCCTCCGGGGTTAGCAGTACAGCGCATGTACGTCTGTATTTCTGGGTCTGTAGTACGCAATCGAGATGCAAGGTAATTCCAAGCAAACTCTGTGGGGAGATGTGTAATCTCGTCAAAGCCTATCCAAGAATATGCTTGACCTTGGTAACGGTAGACATCTGCATCTCGTTCCAAGAACCCGAACTCTATTTTAGCCCCACTAGGAAACGTCCAGAGCTTTTCTACTTCTTTGTACTTAGAGCCGGGAAAGGCTTGTGGGTATAACTCCCTGCTCTTGTCTATAATCTCTCTTAGCTCTGGCATTGACCGTCTGATGATCAAAGCCCTGTGAGCGGCCCTATGAGCGTATCTGAGGGGGTCTATGAGCATCGCATAGGACTTACCACCCCCTGCTGCTCCACCGTACAGTACGTCCGTCTCAGGGGCTGCTAGGAAGTCAGTCTGAGGGCCGGGATTAGGCCTAAAGATAACATTGTCGTTAGCTTCTTCGCGCAGAGCCTTAGGAACACTTTCAAGAATATCTTCTGTTATAAGCTTATTGCTATTAGGCTTATCGAGCTTTCCTAGAGTTTCTTTAGCAGCACTGAGCTTTTCACGTTCTTGATGGAGCTTTATCCTAAGCTTTTCTGCTTTTCTTTCTTTTTCTCGTAGAGATTTCTTTGCTGCAAGTTTAGCTTTAGTCTCAGAGTGGAAGTTGTAACCTCTTCCTTTAGAACCCTTTGGCCTCCCAGTTTTCTTCTTTGGAGTACCGTCTTTCTTGAGGACGAAACTTCCGTCTTCATTCGTTAGGTAGTTCTCTGGATTCTTCTGCCAATCTTCTTGCATCTTTGTCTATTATCTTCTTTAGTCCAACATGACTGAGAGTACGACCTGTAGAGAAGGATAACCACTCTGCCCCATCTCTAAGTGATAGGGCTTTAGATTTTACTAGATCTTTAATGTGTTCTAGTTCTTCCTGCTCTTCTGGTACTGGCTCCAAGTAATGAGGGTCTTTGGAGAGTTTATAGCCAAAAGGTATTGTGCTGCTAGTTCGCCTCATATGTAGCCTTAGCAGGTATAATGAATAACCCACCACTTACATTGTTATTGACTTCTAGCTTATCTTGTTTTCCTAAGCCTGTACGGTCTAGGATTGTCTGGGCTGCTTGTAGACGGAGATTAGCTTGAGGAATAGGTGCATCTGAGTGCATTACTTCTACAAGCTTCATTGCTGCCTGTGGTGCGGATTGTGCTAAGATGTTAGAGGCTAAATCGATTATTTCATGTTTGAGTGATTTGACAACTTGCCAATGACTATTCTCAGCATACCCTGCGAGTACCGCAGCTTTCTTCGGATCACCTCCCGTTTCTACTAGTGCGTCCAAGAAACCTTGCTGTTTGATTGTAAGTTCTTTTTTGTTGCTCATGGTGGTATTATACATGCTTTGTTATCTTTTGTCAAGTACTTTTTGAAACTAATTAATACTTGACAAATGGTGAAAAAGACTGTATAATACTCTTGAGACCCCCCGGGTCACATATAGATAATAGTAAAGCAACAGTAAGACCTTTCTTTATAGATCTTTAAAGATCTCAATCACCCCGCCTAAGTCTTTTAAATACCCGCCCTAACTGCTTTACAGTCCTTAAACGGACTAGTTACGCACCGAGACCTCTAGAGATTCCCCCGCCCAAAGCTTGTTAACACTCTAAAGTCCTCTAAAATGTATGAGCATTAGTATATACTATGGGGTACCCCCTTGGCCTCCTGCCCCCTCCCTAGTCTTAAAAGACTAGGGAGACTTTATAGCCTAGACTTTAGTCTAGCCAGTTCTTGGGAGGCCTCTAAAGACTCAAGAGTCTTTAGAGAACTCTAGAGATTCCTAAGACCCCTAAGCTCGTAGAGCTTCCCTTCAAGTTTACAGAGACTCGTAGAGTCTAAAGAGCCTCTAGAGTAAAACTCTAGAGACCCTTGAAACTAATAGTTTCAAGAACCTACAGCATTAACCTCCTTCCTACTAAACTCTCTAGAGAGTTTAAAGAAAACTCTAGAGATCTCTAAAGATCTCTAGAAATCTCCTCGTTTTTATCCTCCTCCTCATGCGTCTTTCACAACCGCATTATGCTCAGGGAAAGAGCTTGACCAAAGCTGTCGCTAATGCTATTCGCGTTGTTTCACAACCGCATAATGCGTAGGGAAACAGCTTGACCAGTTCCGGCTCAAAGTGCTATGCGCCGTGTTTCACAACCGCATAATGCGCAGGGAAACCCTTGACAACAGCAACTCGATGGTGTTAGTCACGCTGTTACGCTCGCTCTTTCACAACCGCATAATGCAAGGGAAAGGAGTTGACGGCAAATCGACCCTGTGCCTTTAATGGAAACCGTCACCAAGACGGCGACAACAAAAATCACATCACAACACAAAGGTACATAACATGACTACATATAACACTCCTGCAACAGCAATCGCTTCAAGCAAGCAAATTTGGGCAGTCAGCAACAAGTTCACCTCTATGTTCATAGAGGCTAATGAGATTCCTCGGGTCAAGTGGAAAATCGTATCTAAGCGTATATTTGCCACCCTGATGCATACAAATCCCGATGGGATTACTCATGGCAAGATTCAAGAGTACTTCGCCGCTAACGAGTTACCGAAGGTAATTGTTGGCTTAGTTAAGCCTGACGGCCTCAAGGATGAGCCTAAAGCTGCTAAAGCAGCCAAAGCAGCTCCAAAGGCTAAAGCACCTGCTAAAGCAGCAAAAGCAGCTCCCAAGGCTAAATCACCTGCTAAGGCAGCTAAAATGCACAAGAGCATAGCAGAGCGTCAGGAGTCAGGATTAATATCTCCGAAGGAGGCTCAGCAAGTTCAGAAGGAGTTTGAAACTACTGGCAACCTACCATGGCCTAAGGAAGAGCCTACGGCTCAAGGCACAGAAGCTCGACTGACCTTCCTCGAAGAGACAGCAATTTTACAGATGAAGAAGATTGAATCCATCGAAGATGGCCTTGCACAAATCCTCCTCGCTGTCCGAGGCTAACTGTTAACTGCCCCCTTCGGGGGGCTTCACCGGAGTTTTAAATATGAAAAATACAACTACAGTAGTGTTACCTGTATGGGCTATAGAACTTCTGACCGAAGGTCACGAACCAGACAGTTATGAAGATTTAGCAGCTATTCAGACTTGGATGCATAGTTTAATAACTAAGCACAATCATCTTGGCTTTGAGCCTTGGCCTTTCGAAGGCCCATTCTTCTCAGAGTTTAATGATCTTAATGATAAGCCTAGCTTCTGCTACAAGATTAGATACAGTCATCCTTAGGAGGTTTCAGAATGTTTCAAGTATTAAAGTATAAACTCAACCCGTTCTGGACTTTGGTCTACAAGCAGCATTACTTAGTTAATTCGCCTTATAAGATTACATATACTGGCAAGTTTAAAGTAGGCATCAGTTTACCTACAGGAAGACACAGCCACAGCTATTATGTATTTCAAAAAGTTAAATAATTATATAAACCTTTATAGCCCTTACAGGAAGTGTAAGGGCTAGAAAGCTTTACACCGCACCGACCACCAAATCGAGAGGCAACCAAAATGACATTACCTAAAGATATTTTGACAGATGCGTTAATCGAAGCAGCCAAATCAGCTAGTGAGGCTACAGCAGAGCCAATGTATATTACAGATGGCTCGAAGGTTTATACCATCGAAGATGGGCCATGTGGCTTTGGATGGGTCAATATTAGACCTGCTCGAGGCAAGTTTGTGTCTTATCTTAAGAAGATAGGCATCGGCACAAGAGATAGCTATTACGGTGGCTACACAGTTTATAGTCAAGCTCGAACGCAGTCTATGGCTAAGAACTTTGCATGGGCTTCAGCATTTGCTGAAGTCTTAAATCAACATGGCATCAAGGCCACAGCGCATCAGAGGATGGATTAGTTATGTATAATGTTATTGTCAATGGCACAGTAGTTAATAATGACCCTGTGCCTTTCTATCTAGCAGCTACTATAGCTAACTGGCATCGTGACATTGCAAAGCAAGACGAAGTTTTAGTGGTGTCAGTATGAATACTGCACTAATGATCTTGTTCAGCATAATAATTATACTATGGTTTTTAATTGAGGATGAGTAAATGGCAATTTATAACTTTACAGCCGATGAAGATGTAGATCAGAAGGTTATATCTGTTGAAGCAGATGACATCGAAGAAGCTAAATATATTTATTTCATGACACTGGTTGAAGCCATGACCGAAGATCAGCTATATGAAATAGCTGTTCGAACACTTCATGATTACTTCAGCGACACCTTAACTATCGTCCCACAGGAGCTACACTAATGAAAGATATCAAAGTAACAGTACACCACTCTTATGGTCGCAAGATTATTCGTCCGGCTTGCATGGATTCAGAGCTATTTACTTATCTTAGCAAGAATAAAACACTAACTACTGATGACATCGGGCTGATTAAGCGGCTCGGTTACACTGTAACAGTAACTAATTTAAATGAGTTAGCCATATGAATTATGATGAAGTTTGGAATGAAATGTACATAGCAGCTCATGAGTCTTTGACAAGATCTTCAAAGCGTAAGCCTAGACATACCTTCGGTGGAGCAGGTGTTATTATTACTGCCCCTCGTGATTTTGTAGACTATATGATCAAGTCTAAGAAGGCCTATTACAATATAACAGGGTGTTACATCCCTGTTCCTTTACTTACTGAAGACTATTCGCAGAATAAGTTAGCGTCTGAAGCAATGTTAGAAGTATGTGAGTTAAATAATATTTCAGCTAAAAAAGAGGTATACAAGCTATGAAAGACTGGGCAGCAGATAAAGAGTTTGCATATTTGTTTAACGATTACAACAAGATAGGTTGGTATCAGTTTGCAGATAAAATGAATAGGCATGAGTTAAGAGTGCTTCTTGCTCAGCCTGATAATGAATATTGGCAAGATAAATACCTGAGAGGTAAGTTATGTCGAGAACAAATGTCATTATAACGCTATGGCTTTTAATTATATTAATTACTGGAGTGTACAATGCTTATTACAACCAAAGCTTTAAAGATATACAAGCTGAACAAACCGTATATGGACAAGGATTTGCCCTTGCTAGGGTTCAACAGCTCGACAAAGATTGCCAAGGGTGAGAAGTTAAACTATAAAACTGGCATCTTGTACCTCAAGCCTGCTGATTCAGTAAGTATCAAAACTATATGTTCTCATGCTAAAAAAGCAGGATGCGACGAGGACTGCCTAGAAGCCTCAGGAAGGCTCGCTATGGCGAATGGTCAGTTAGCTATGTATCGAAGGACAATCGCTCTCCTGCGGGATTCTGAGGCCTTTGAGAGGCAGTTAATTAAAGAGATAGAAAAGAATAAGACTGACAAGTATGCAATCAGGTTAAATGGTACATCAGATCTAGATTGGTCACGAGTTATCAAAGCATTACCTGATGTGCAATTCTACGATTATTCGAAGAATCTTAAGAGGGTTATAGAGAATGATCTGCCTAACTACCACCTCACTTACTCAGCAAGCTTTAATAACTTAAGATGTATTAAAGATACTATAAAGGCTATAAAGCTTGGTCTTAATACAGCTATTGCATTTAATACTAAAGAAGCTAAAGGGGAATTTAAGATCCCTAAAACTATAGAAATTGAGGACAGCTCTATCCCACTAGTAAGCTTTGATGATACAGATCTTAGGTTTCTTGATGAAGATGGAGCAGTAG
>Ga0070746_10002460_pt1 | contig 11008 bp, 14 predicted proteins | sample VirMetDEL_Mar_21_FD_77016 | JGI IMG/M metagenome (GOLD analysis project Ga0070746, IMG submission 77016) | Aqueous microbial communities from the Delaware River and Bay under freshwater to marine salinity gradient to study organic matter... | ecosystem: Environmental > Aquatic > Marine >... | reverse complement strand
AGTGTTTATGTTTAATTAAGAACTTCAACAACCTAGGAGCTGTTTCATTGTTCATTTGATTCTCTGGATTAGAAACCCTTGCACAGTAAGCAATAAGCTCTTCTGCGCTACCCGAGGAAAATATTTGTGCTTCAGTAATAGAGATAAGATTAACTTCCATATAACTATTATATTAAAACAACTCTATTAACTAATCAATTATTTTTTTCAAAAAGATATCCCTCTACGAGAACATAATCAAGTTCTGTATTATCTAGAACATCAAGAGCTTCTTCTATAGTATTTAAAATTGGCTTACCTTTACTGTTAAAGCTTGTATTTAAAATTACCGGAGTACCAGTTTTCTTTAACTCGTGAAATAGAGCATAATAAAAAGGATTATCTTCTTTAGTAACTGTTTGTATTCTAGCTGTCTGATCAACGTGAGTAATAGAACGTAAATTGTATCTAAATTCACATTTAACTTTTGTTGCAAAGCTCATATGAGGAGCTTCCATCTCATCCCACTCAAAATACTTCCCTATATCCTCTTGTAGTACCATAGGAGCAAAAGGTCTATACCATTCTCTAAACTTAACCTTTGCGTTTAATGTATCCTTCATATCAGGAAAAGAAGGATCACATATAATAGAACGATTACCTAACGCTCTCGGTCCACATTCACTTCTTCCTTTTACAACACCAATAATTTTCCCTTCTCTCAATAATTCTGATATCCTATTTATATCAACCTTTTTAGCTTTTCTTTTATCTACATGAAACTCTAAAGTATTTCTATCAAAAAGATCCCAACCTATAAATCTCGCATCTATAGGTTTAGTAGGTTTAGTATATTTAAATAAGTGACCTAAAGCTAGCCCGCTATCGTTAGGGTTACAAGGGACGTATACTGGTAGTTTAAATTGATTTTTTATTCTTGTATTATTAAGAACATTTAAAGCTGCCCCTCCTGATATCACGATTGGTAGATTATATCTATAAACAAACGGCTCTAATACTCTACAGAACTCTTCTTCGAATAATACCTGTAAGCTTGCTAAAAGGTCTGCTTGCCTGTCCCAGTTAAGAATAATATTTTTTTCTTGATCCCAATCTTCAGGATAAATAGCAAAATACTTTTTAACTACTTTACAAACAGGGTGTGTTGATAATCTAAAAAATTCTCCATGCGAGCCATAAATTTGATTATCTCTACCTCTTTCAGTAAAGTCTCTACTATTATAAATTTTTTTAAAATCTTTTATAAAACTAAAATTAGGTTTACCATACCCTGCAGCCCCCATTCCCTTTCCGCAAACATCTACATTCTTTTCATTTTTAAATATCTCACAAAAATGCATCATCTCTCTATACCATTTACCAGCAAGATCAAAATAATCATTTTTACATTCATTACTAACAGCTAGTAAATGTCTATCGTGATGAAATTTATCCATAATACTAACTGTACAATAATTTAAAGTATTGTCTAGATCAGTACCCATCCCATCCATAGTTATAACTAAAGCTTCGTTAAATGGAGATTGATAGAACCCACATAGAGCATGACATTCATGATGATCAGCAAATTTAATATTTTCATCTTTTACAATAAAGTATTCTTGGAATAATCTTTTAAAAATACTAAAAGTAAAATCTTGATATTCTGGTTTTTCATATTCCCACCCCACCCAAGCAGGTAGTAAAGTATCAAATAAGAGATAGTCTAATGTAAATAACTCTTCTACTTGATTACCAAAATCTTTTACAATATTATCAATAAAAAGTTCTATTATTTTTCTATATTCTTCTTCAATATTTTTACCTGCTACATCGTCATGAATAGAATAATGCTTTTTACCTGTAAATCTTTCTAGTTCATAGCTCCTATATACTCCTGGTTTAGGCGAGTAAGCAAAAGCACAATCATGATTAAAATGAATACTTAAAATTTTCATATTAAAAAAGTTTCCTAAAAGTCTAACCTTAACTGTTCTTCTTTAACTGTATTTCTCATTCTATCGATAATGTTAGTAGTTGAATGACCTTCTTTAATATTAAAAATTTCAATTTCTGTATCAGGAGTTTCTATACAATCTAAGCTTAGCATTTTCATATCATAATCCCCACCTTTTATATATAAATCTGGTTTAATTTTGCCTAATATTTTTTGAGGATTAGTTTCATCGAATTCAATTACTAAGTCAACACTTTTTAGATTCTCTAATGCCAGTCTTCTCTCTCTTGCATTAAAAAACGGCCTTGTATTACCTTTAAGCTTTCTAACTGATTGATCGGAATTTAAACCTACTATTACTATATCTCCTGGATAAGCAACTCGCTTACAATAGTTTAATAAGCTATAGTGACCTTCATGAAGAATATCAAAACACCCGCTTGTAAATATAACCCACGGTTTTCTCATTAGAATATATTACCCAGATCTTTAAAAAATCCACTACCCTTATAAATATAACAAATGAAATTATCTCTAAGCGGCTTTGCAATAAATGAAGAAAATGAAATTGAGACTTATAAACTTCTTAACAAGTATGGTATTACTCATATTGAAGGTGTATTAAGTAAGATAAGCTCGTGGGGTAGTATTGATGAGAATGTAATTACAGACTATAAAAATAAATTAAATGATTATGGTTTAGTTTGTGAGTCCTTACAATCTATTTTTATTGGTAGTAATATTACTTCATTAAACGAAAGAGATAAAGCTAGAGATCATATAGAAAGAGTAATTGATTTTGCTAAAATTTTAGGAGTAAAGATACTAGTATTAGGTTCAGCATCTTTAAGAAAAGATTATAATTTTCGTGTTATCGCGGATCTTTTATGGGATATAAAATTCTCATTACAAAACACAGATATTACTTTATGTATAGAGCCTACTGCTTCTTATTATAAAAGTGAATATTGGCATAGTACTGATGAAATTATTGAGTTTTTAAATAAGTTAAGATTAAGAAAAAACTTTGGCACTATGATAGATTTTCATAATATTAGAACTGAAACAGGAGACTATAATAATATTAATATACAGCTTAATAATAATATCGATTGGATAGATCATGTACATATATCAGATATACATCTAGGTTCAATAGAATATGTAGAAAGACATAAAGAGTTTGCTGGTACTTTATATAAAAATAATTATAATGGTATAGTTACATACGAAGTTAATGATAGAAAAAATCTTGAACCTTTATTGGAAGCCTTTTCTAATTTTTATCTACACTCTTTTCAAAAAGAAAATTTTCAACGATAACTCCATCAAGCTCTGTAGTGTCAAGAACTTCAAGAGCATCTTCTATTGAGTTGAGAATCGGTTTACCTTTTATATTAAAGCTTGTATTTAAAATGACTGGTAAACCAGTAAGTTCTAATTCTTTTAAAAGCTCCCAATACCATCTATTATCTTCTCTACTTACAGTTTGAATTCTTGCTGTATAGTCAGCATGAGTGATAGAGCTTAGTTGCTTCCTATATTTACCTCTCACTATAGCTGAGAAGCTCATATTCGGTGCTTCATAGTTATCCCAATTAAAATATTCTTCTGAATCTTCTTGTATAACCATAGGTGCAAAAGGTCTAAACCACTGCCTAAATTTAACTTTTGCATTTAAAGTATCTTTCATATCAGGGAAAGAAGGGTCGCAAATGATTGATCTATTTCCTAACGCTCTCGGGCCACATTCAGATCTACCTTTTACTATACCTAGAATTTTTCCTGATCTTAATAATTTAGATATTTCTACTTTATCAACCGTTTTAGCATTTCTTTCTTTAACGTATTCTTCAAGCTTATTCCTATCAAAAAGATCCCAGTTACAAAATCTTAAATCAATTGGCTCGGGAGGTGTATCGTATTGAAAAATACCACCTATAGCTGTACCAGTATCATTAGGGTTACAAGGAATAAATACTGGGAGATTATAAGTGTTTTTTATTCTTGTATTATTAAGAACATTTAATGCCCCACCTCCAGTAATTACTAAAGGTAGATTATATTTTTTAATAATTGAATCTGTAAGTTCAAAAAAGCTATCCTCGAAACATTTCTGCATTGTCGACATTACCATAGCAGATTGGCCAAAGTCGAGCTTCTCCCCTGGTAAAGCATGTGGCCAAATAGAAAGTATCTTATTATAGATGGAATGTTCTCCTAAAGATGCTGTACCGTCTTCATGATCTATTTTTTCTAAGTTAGGTACTTCTCTCTTAAAAAACGGTAAAAGTTTATCGTAAAGCCAAAGATGAGGCCCGCTATATCCTGCCATACCCATTGCTTTACCTGGAGCTGTAAACCTTCCTTTTATATCTTTAGAAAAATAAGGTATACAATCATACATAGGGCACATAGGTACATAGTAGTTAAAAACTTCTAGACAGTCTCCTTCCCTACTCATTACATAACCTTTGAATAAGTCTGTACTGTCATCCAATCTCACACCACCTCCATCTAAGCTTAATACTAAAGCATCATCAAATGGAGACTGATAAAAAGCACTCCACGCATGCATTTCATGGTGATCTTTTCTTGAAAATTTTATATGGTCTTTAAGTTTAAAAACTTTTCTAAATACTTCTTCAATATGGAGATAGGGAGAATCTTTACCAAAGGCATCATTTACTTCTGTTATATACTGATCTATAGTTATATCGTAATCAATACTTGCATTACCTTCGCCATATTCCCTTACAATTTCATCGTAAAGAGTTTGAACAACCCATTCGGTATGCTTTTTATCATATTGTCTACCAGGTATGGCAAAACTTGGAAAATCAATCGCATCATATCTAACTTTTGTTAAACGCTCTAACTCATACATTCTATATTCACCTGGGTAAGGAGAAAATGCGAATGTAGTATCGTGACCTAAATGTATACCTAATAGACTCATTTAGAAAATATATAATCTTCAATAATTAAATAATCAAGTTCTGTATTATCCAACACATAAAAAGCATCTTCTATAGAGTTAAGAATTGGTTTACCTAAAATATTAAAACTTGTATTTAATATAACTGAAGGACCAGTGCTTTTCATTTCTTTAAGAAGGTCATAATACCAAGGATTGTCTTCTTGATTTATTGTTTGAATTCTAGCTGTATAATCAGCGTGAGTTATTGAACTTAGTCTTTCTTGTTCTTTACTCTTAACAAGACAAGCGAAACTCATATTAGGAGCTTGAGCGTCATCCCAGGCAAAATATTCTTTTGCATCTTCTTGAAGTACCATAGGGGCGAACGGTCTGTACCATTCTCTGTGTTTAACTTTAGAATTGAGAATATCTTTCATGTTAGGGAAAGATGGGTCACATATAATAGAACGGTTTCCTAGCGCTCTAGGACCACACTCAGATCTACCTCTTACAACTCCTATAATTTTGCCCTCTCTTATTAACCCTGCAACCTCTTGATGATTATATTTTTTACCTTTTCTATCATCTACATATTGAAAAAGATTTTCTCTGTCAAATAGATCCCAATTACAAAAACGTAAGTCAATTTGCTCATTTGGTAAATCTTTCTCAAAAATACCCCCTATAGCTGTACCCGTATCGTTTGGATTGCAAGGTATATAAACCGGTAAACCTATTTCGTTCTTTACTCTACAATTGTTTAAAACATTTAATGCTCCTCCACCTGTAATTACTATAGGTAAATTGAGCTTATAAGCATGAGGCTTAATATGCTTTAAAAATGTATCTTCGAAAAGTACTTGTACTGTGGCTAGAAAAGTAGCGGCATTATCAAATTCTAATAACTGCTTTTTATCCTTAAGACCAAACGTCTCTTTGACAACATCATAAAGATACTCATTATCAACCCATCCTGTACCATTCTCTCTATTAACGTGAGTGGTTATCCAGTCCTGACTATTAAAGAGAGGTTCTAGTTTTCTATAAAGTTTATCATCCCATTCCCCGTAACCGGAAAGCCCCATAGCCTTTCCAGGTGTAGAATTTATATTACCTCTTATGTCTTTACATAAGTAAGGAAAAGCGTTATATAAAGAACATAAATGAACCTGACGTGTGAAAAGTTGTCGCTTGAGACCTTTTCTAGTCATATAATAACCTGTAAAATACTGAGCGAATTCCTCATGTTCAGTTAAACCTCCTCCATCAAAACTTATCACAAACGCTTCTTCAAATGGAGATTGAAAAAAAGCTGAATAAGAGTGGAGGGTGTGATGACACCTAGCTTGTAGGGGTACACTTTCTTCAATAACGAAAGTTTCTCTTAAAAGTTTAAAAATATTATCGTGTACTAATTCCCCTGTATCATCAAAAGGCTGGTTTACTTCAGGATATTTTTGATCATAAGTAACACTATCAATCTTTAAATACTCTTCTCCAAACTCTTTAACTATCTGATCTTTTATAGCTAAAAATATTTCTTTTGTTGTATTAGGATCATATTTTTTAGTTGTAAAAAGACCATACGCATCGAGTGCAAAATACCTTTTTTTAGTAAAGCGTTCAAGCTCGTAGCTTCTATATACACCAGGATAAGGAGAATATGCTATAGTAGAATCATGACCAAAATGTATCCCTATTTTACCCATAAAGTGAATTTAATTTAAGTTTGTTAGAAAAATCAGGACCGTAATTAATATATAATTGATCACCTTTAAACACATTTTCAATTACTCTAAATACCATAATATCTCTATCATAGTCAATATAAAATTCGGTATTATGATAGTCATTATGATTATAAATGGCTGCATATCCAAAAGGAATAATTTGTTTATTTACTCCTGAAGGGGAATGGTAGTTATACATATAACCTTTAATAGTCTCGTTATTTGTACCTTCTCCAACAGTAGCAAAGTGACATTGCTCGATTAAAGTACCCTTAGAGATAAACACATCGGTATAAACACCAAATCTTTCCTCGGGAGAATTCTTAACATAAATAAAAGGATGCTTAAATAGTTTCATTAATTTTTTTCCAATCTACAAAAGGGGATAAAGTTCTATTATCAATATGTGTAGCCCACCCAGGGATAGGGTAAGATACCTCAGCTCCATACTTCTCTTTAATTTTTACAAATTTTGAATGGTCCCATGTCATACCTTCTTTCTCATCACAAGATTCGAAATGTAAATCTTGATGTTCAAGAAAGGTTTCTTTCACAAAAGCTATAGTGTTAGTAGTAGATTCTGCAGTTCTCCAGTAATTCTCTCTTGAATGATAAAGTTTACAATCAACAGGATGTTCATTATATTTGTCTGGATGATCAAATAAAGTCCAATATTCAGTAAATTTGCTTAGATAAGCATCAAAGAGTACTTCTTTCCAACCCGGTTTATGAAAATAGTCGTCTTCAACAAGATATACTATATCTTTGTCCTGGATGTAATTAGTATTTTTTATATACTCTAAACAAAATTTATAACTTTTTGAGTCGCTCCCTCCGTCAAATTCTAAGAACTTAAAATTAAAATTAAGCTTTTTGTTTTCGTATTCAGATAAAAAGTGCTTGTCCGAGTAACCATCGAATAACACATGCATATTATCTCTAAAATCTAATTCATTACAAATAGATTTAAAAGCTTTTTCTTTATCATACCACTCAGGCCTATACCCGCTGTTATCCATCCACTCAGGACGTTCAACATCCTTATTTGGAAGCTGACAAGTCCTGTATATTACATGTAGGTTGCTCATTTTTATCTTTGAATTTACTTTCTGATTTATACGACCAGTTAATCTTATCGTAGTTATTTTTAAATTGCTTTGAATAACAATTTCTTGGTTTATCTCCTTTACCTGCCATACTTAACTCCCCCCACTATTCTTGATGTTCTATTTTGAATCGCTCTTACGTAATTACCTGCTTCTAATAAATGCTCATGATTTCCACAATCAAACCAAGCCATATCATCTGGGCAATACTCGACTTTCATATTATCTTCTTCTATATATTGATTGATAACATCAACAATTTCAAGTTCTCCTCTTTTAGATTTTTCAAGTTTTATTGATTTTTCTTTTACTGAATTATCAAAATGGTATAATCCCGGAACTGCATAATCAGAAATATATTCAGTAGGTTTTTCAACAATTCTCACTTTATCTTTTCTTGAGTCGATTACCCCATATAGTTCTGGAGTTGAAGTTTTTACACCATATATAGATACCTTATTTTCATAAGCTGGGAATATTCCGTCAAAAATATTATCCCCTAGTATTAGTGTCACATCATCATCTCCAATAAACTTATGACCGATATTGAATGCATCTGGAATTCCAGATGCTCTCTTTTGTATAGCGAAACTAAAATTACTGTCAATAGGAGCTACCATTTTCTGATACATTTTCATATCAGACATACTCTTAGCAATGATAAGAATATCGTTAATATCAAAACTTTGCAGAGTTGATATAGGATAATATATCATAGGCTTATCGTAAACTGGCAGCATTTGTTTTGATACTGCATAAGTAAGGGGGTACAGTCTTGTACCGTTACCCCCTGCTAAAATTATTCCTTTTCTCTTTTTCATTCTTCGATAGGTTTATCTCGACCGACTTCTTTATGAATCTGTCGCAGCATAGTCATTTTATCACCCCAAGCTCTCCATGCGTCGAGGTTAGCTTGTTGTTTTTCGGTGAGTTTTTCGGTGTATTGAGCTTTATAATTGCGCTTCATACCATATATTATATGGGGAACCTCGTTCGAAGTCAAGACCAATAATTAGGAAATTCTATCCTACTATCTCCTAGGGCGAAGCGTCTATAAATTCTCGTTATTGTAGTGTCGTTTTCAAACAAGTAGTCTTGACTTATATTTTTTAAGTTATCCCACCACCTAGACTCCCATAGATGAATGCTATATGCAGGATATATAGGTCCAACATTTTCAAACATATGATAGTGACTTTCATCGTCCCAGCCATAAAAACCAAAAAAATCTGGAGATACAGTGTTTACAAGATCTAAATTATTTTGATAAATTAAATAGGGTAATTTTACTGCTCCGAATGCCCATTCATCTTTTACATATGGATATTCTGTAGCATATTCTTCAATCCATTTGTTTATAAAGATATTATTCTCCTCGGATAGGATAGTAAAATTAGGTAGACCCCATACTATATTATTAACACTCTCAATTCCTAATACACAGCCAAGCTTTAAAAGAGGGTCAAATGGTTTTATACAAACTACATCTGTATCAAGATATACTCCTCCTTTATCTCTAAGAATTTCCAATCTTAAAAAGTCTGCTTTATGAGCATAATTAACAAACTGTATCCCGTTTACCTCATCTTTAACTTTATCTAGTTTAATAAAATTAATATCTTGTTTTTTAAGTTCTTGAAACCAATAAGCTCTTGGCTCGTATTGGTAGTAAAAATTAATTTCATAATCAGGATTTACTCTTTTTGCGGAGATAATATTAAGATAATGAAAATAACTAAATTCTTTACCTCCTTCATCTTCTTTAAGTCCGAAAATAAAATGTATTTTTTTAGGTATCATATTAACTCCATTTCATAGGGAATTCTATTGACATATCTCCAAGGGCGTATTTTTTATAAAGTCTTGTAAGAGTACAGTCAACCTCAAGCTTATTTCTATCATTAACTACTTCAATAATTTCATGCCACCATCTAGACTCCCAAAGATGAATACTGTATGCATGGTTAATAATACCAACATTTTTAAACATATGATATAGACTCGCGTTATCCCAACCATAGAGAGAGAAAAACTCAGGAGATACTAGAGTAGCGAGTTCTAAATTATCTTGTAATAAGAGATAGGGTTTCTTTACTGAATTATAAGACCACAAATCTGGTCTATAATCCTCATAATAAGATTGAATCCATAAATCTAAAAATTTACTATTCTTACTCCCCATCATTGTAAAGTTAGGAGTACCCCAAACCAAATTATTAACACATTCTATCCCTAAAACAAAATCAAACTTCGTCAAAGGAGTAAATGGTTTTAAACATATAACATCAGAATCTAAATAAATACCCCCATGTTCTTTTAATATTTGAAGTCTTAAAAAATCCGACTTATGAGCATAATTAGCGAATTTTACTCCATTTACTTCCTCTTGAACTTTATCAAGTTTAATAAAATTAATATCTTCTTCTTTTAATTTATCAAAATATGAAGATTTAGGCTCATATTGATAAAAGAAATTAATTTCATAATCTTTATTAACTTTCCTAGCTGATAAGATATTAAGATAATGAAAGTAGCTAAAAGGCCTACCTCCCATATCTTTTCTCATCCCAAATATAAAATGTATTTTTTTAGGTATCCGCATCGTCTTTCTCTAAAAGCTTCTCTAAGTCCTTAAGTATCTCTCTTGCAAGATAAAATTTAGTTACGTCTTTTTCTTCCATGAAGATTTCATGACTTTTCATCATTCCTTTATATTTTTTGATTAGCTGGCTAATCTTCTTCTTGCTCATTTTTTAACTCTCCAATCCGTTTAGTTGCTTTTTCCATTGTCTTTAAAGCTCTATCAGCTGTTTCATACACTTCAACTGATTCCGTTTGCGACAAGTTAGCTGCAAACATATTGAGATAGTTTGCAGCATTTCTGATTGTTGTTTGTAGTTCGAACCTATCCATTTAAATTTTAGAGTGAATTTCTCTATGACAGTTAGCGCACACTAAAATACACTTATTTACTTCTTCTAATAGTTTTTTTAACCCGTACCTAGAACCACCAATAGCGAAATCTTTTTTTGTTGTATCTATATGGTGAAACTCTAAAGCATTTTTACATTTATTGTAGCCACATTTACAGCATTTATTACCTTTCAACTCTCTAGCAATCTCTAAATTTTTCTGTCTTTTTTTAATTAGTTTATTATTATGACATTTTTTACAATTTTGTTTATTAGACCCGTAAAAATTTTTTTTATTACTCTCTCCACATTCTTTACATTTATGTTTCTTAATCATTAAAATGGTACGCCTACTTGGAATCGAACCAAGAATACAAGCTTAGAAGGCTAGGGTTATATCCGTT
>Ga0070746_10002459_pt1 | contig 11011 bp, 13 predicted proteins | sample VirMetDEL_Mar_21_FD_77016 | JGI IMG/M metagenome (GOLD analysis project Ga0070746, IMG submission 77016) | Aqueous microbial communities from the Delaware River and Bay under freshwater to marine salinity gradient to study organic matter... | ecosystem: Environmental > Aquatic > Marine >... | reverse complement strand
CGTGGGCGACCCTGATAGTTATACCCCATATCAGGTTGAGTATCGTCAAGTCGAGGCTGAACCAAATACCCTTCTCCTGCTACGTGTTCGGACACGATAGGGAATCCTAAATCCTCCAACTCTTGAATTAGATTTTTGCCATAGTATTCATCGCCATGCCGATCTCTTGGGTCGAAATCATCTGCCCATGCGTCCCTCTCTTGCCCTGTCATTTCAGCAAATAGAGAACGTGGAACTTTGACCATGAAATTATCATCGTTTGGATGAGGGAGAACAAACTCCATTGTTTGTCCTGATGGTTTGTCCGTCATTTTAGGGGTGTCATAAAGGCTCATCAGATCATCACGCCAAAGAGTCGGCAAAGCCTTTGCTCGATACCTCCAACCAGGCTTGTATTCTTTGGTGATAGCCCAAGCGGTGTCGAAGGCGGTCATTTACTTTATTCTCCTGTAAATGCGGTTGCCAACTGCGAAATAATACCAAAGGTTCTGTCCTTTGTTCATGTTAGCAGCATAGAATGTTGCTTGCCCGTTGGTATCTCTTGCATCAACGTATTCCCTGCCTTTGAGCAAGTCCCAAGCGGTGTCAAATGCGCTCACCATCCCGCCTCCCTTAATTCAGTTCGATAATTTTCTAAATCAATCGGTTTTGGTCCTGTTGCGTAAATTGAAATGTGTTTTGGGTCAATTCTGTGAGGATAGCCATGCGTTATGATTGTCGGCATTTTCATTTTTTCATTCATTATCCGATGTGGAACGCTTTGAACTCCTTCATCGGTGATGTGCAAAATGGCAGGGGGGCTTCCTGAACGAAGTGCTTTCTTTCGAGCATGATAACGTGCTTCTTCTGGTTCTTCCGCCATGAAAAAAGACGCTGGAAGGTGTTGAAATGAAGGGCGTTTATCTTTTTGCGCCTTTGTGCCAGTATTCATGATTTGTTCAGCCGTTTCCAAGTCTGTTCCATGATAAGGCATTTTGAGCAAAGTCCATGCTTTTTGAAAGCAAGTGCTTACGCTCATGCAGCATCGGATGAACCATCAAGCCATAAAGCCATTCCAACGAAAAAAAAAATTGAGCGAGATTTCACCACTTGAACACGGTTTCGGGCGTTTGCCCAGAACCAACAAAAAAAACTCTCAACGATCAACAACTGTCTTTGAACCCGCACGATTCGATGGATTCCAAATGCGGCTTGATTCCAGCCGTAAATGTGGTCAATCCATGCTTGCGTAGCACATCAAACAAGCGTTGCCTTCGCCTTAGCGTAGCCTCTTGCACGTTATGTGGCACGTTGAGGTTATAAATTAAACCTTCTCAGTCCTGTGAGTCCTGTTGGTTTATTCGTTTCCTGAATCAACGCCCGTTTCTAATCTTCGAAGTTCTTCTTCGATTTTCCGATAGTATTCGTTGCGCCTTGCGAGTTCTTCCTCGTAGGTTTCATTGCTACGATCAGGCATTTCACGCATTTCATTGGTTGTGTAAGCATCCCTTCCATGAATCTCATCCGAACCGCATTCAGGGCATCGGTTCTCAAGGCGACCAGATGGAGTTCTTCGCATAAAATTGGTTCGTGTTCCTTCAAACCCGCAAGAATAACACATATCAGGAACGTTTCTTAAATTGGGATCTGCGAATCCCAACAGGGCTTCAATCTGTAAATTGACGGGATCGCTGAATTGTTCGTTATCAATGAACTCATCGTCGTTTTCGTCGCTATCAATGTCCTCATCGGACTTCATAATTTTCCATGCTTTGTCAAATGCCGTCAAAACCACACCGCCTTGAACTTGCTCTTTGTTTCATTGTATTTATTCTTGGCTGCAATCCTCAGCGTTGGGTTCTTGATTTTGTGTGCCAACTTGCGAGCCGCTTTGAGATCGGACAACTTCACGCCACAGTCAATGCCTTCCTTCTTGCACCACTTAACCAAATCCTCAGTTGCGAGGTTCGCACCAGAACTCTCAACAAACGGACAACCGCCAAGACCACCGATGCTGGAATCAAACTCTCGAACTCCGTTGTGATAGCCAGCAGCGACGTTATCCATCAAATGCTGACCGTGATGGAGATGTAGCGATATTTCATGGGTGAACTCCTGTGCGGTTTGAACGCCCCATGTGATGTCATACGGTTTAGCCGTTCCTTTGGTGTCGCATAAAACAATGCGGTTGCCGAACTCCAAACCGTGTTGGATCGCCAATGCAAGTTGTTCCTGACTTGCCTCAAACGCTTCGCTGATATAGACTCGCACCACGTCCTTTGGAACGCCTTTCAATGCCTCTCGATAGTTGGCGAGGATTTGCTCTTGCTTCAAACCGTAGTTGGCTACGTTGAAGGAATCCATCGGTGAATAGAAAATGTTGAATTGGGTCATGCCAGATGCAATCGCCCGATCCAGTCCACGCTTGTTGGGAACGAGGACGGAGAATCCTGTGATGTCCTCAAACGCAGCACACACTTCTTCGGCATCAGCCATGTTTGGAACTGCTTTTGGATGGACGAAGGATGCAATCTCAATGCGGGTCAAGCCAGCCTTACGTAGCAACTTGATGAGTTGGATTTTGTCTTTGGTGGACGGCACGTGCGGTAGGTTTTGTAGCCCATCACGTGGTCCGACCTCAAAAATGCGAATCATTCAGGTTGCCTCCAATTCATGTCGCTAAACTCGCTAAAATGAAGGGGGGGCAAGTTCATGTCGGCTTCGCCTTCATTTTCTCGCCTTACCGCTTCCCTGCAATCCTCCAACATCTGCAACGCTATTTTATGTGAAGGAAAGTCGTGTTGGCGCAAAAACGCTTCAAAATGTTCTGCGGGGTGGTTTGAATAGTGATCCCAAAGTTCACCTGAGAGGGGATTGTCCCTTGCGTTCATGTAGCCCTCGTAATTGATTGACATAAGCCAACGTCGAACCATTTCCACACAATCAACTTCTTCCGTTCCTTCAAACGTTATTTGGTCGCTTAGTCCACCCATGACCCAAACAGGGTCTTTTTCCTGCTCAGGTCTTTCGTGGTAATCATCGTCAAACTTTGTGATGGAATCCCAAGCGACTTCAAAAATCCTAATCATACCCACCCCATCCTTTGATTCAATTCATCCATGTGTTCTTGCGTAGCATGGGGTAAGCCTTCAAACATTTTGTCATTGATTAAACGGTTCAATTGCCATAAAGCCAATTCACTTGGAGGATTATTTATCCAATCCTCAATACGATCTGATTCGCCAAATGACATCAATGGTTTGTAAATTGCATCGTCGGGAATGTCAAGTTGCCCTGCAACACCTGATGCCAAACGTTGTTTTGCTTCTCTTACGTGTTGGATTCTTTCTTTTGGCAAGTGATGGCGCATTGTCGTCCCATAGCCAACTTGGTTCGCATCCTGCCAATATGAGCCTGAATGACGACCAGTTAATCCTTCCAAAACGCCATCAATCAATTTTTCAACTTCTTTTTTTGGCATGTTGTCATGAGGGAGTTCGGGATAGTCGCCTGTAAAATAGCCTGATGTTTCAGGATCGACGTTGATGTAATCCTTCATGTTAGGAACGCTTTGTGATACACGGATTGTAGGAACTGTTTGACGCAATGGTGGTTTATGTCCTGAGTCATAGTCGCCCAAATGCCCCCTGAATAAATGCTGGTAATCCTTTATCGGAATTGCTGAACCAAAAAGAGCGTAAGCCAATGCTTCTTTCGGGTTTTTAGTCCAATAAGTGGGGGAATCTCCTATGTCGCCTCCCGAATATAATGTTCCTTCAAAGGGGCGGTATTTGAGGCTGCTTGCATCCATTGTATGATCTGGAACGGGAACAAAGGGGGCTTTGGTGATGGAGTCCCAAGCGACTTCAAAAATCTTAAACGACATCAAAAATCCCCTCTAATTTGCCAATTTTTTTGATTAGCCCAAAGTGCCTTTGCAGCATCACTTTGTTCATTCGATGGATTAAGATCGTAAATTGAATCGTGTTCTTGAAGTATTTTTGTCGCTATGTCATAAAGTGCAGTTGCATAACCTCTCCTTCGGTATTCGGAGTCGGTATCAACCGTGTTGGGAATAAAACTATGCAAACTATCCTGAACAATGTTTGCTGCCGACCTCCAATCCTCGCCAATGTTCAATTGAATGCTTTGTTGCGAATCATGGGGGTGGTGAAACCTCGCAATTAGAGGAAGAATGTCTTTGCTTTTTGGGTCAAGAAACTTTGCCTCATAGATTGTCATATCATCCTCTTCATCGTCGTCGTAAGCCTCATTCTCCATTTCTTTGAAAGAACCTGAAACTATTGGCATTTTTGTAATGGAATCCCAAGCGACTTCAAAAGAACTCATGGCTCTCCCCCCTTCGGATAAATCCCATAGAGCCGTAGCATTCGCCACTTCTCTTCATCGGTGATCCCCATTGTTCCTGTCCACGCACCGTATTCTTGAAAGTCTTGCCAATCCATGTCAATTTTGTGTTGAAGTCGAGCCTTCTCTTCTTCATCAACGTCCTTGCTGCTCAATCCAAACATGGACACCGCATTCCACAAATCATCGGTGTAGGGTGGATGAAGGGCTTGGTGCATGTGTTCATGTGAAAGAACCCGCATAACCCTCTCCATCAACTCTTCATCTGATCGAAATACACGTTGTTGCCCACCCCATCCATCGGGGTTATCACGATGGTTTGTTTTGAAATCGGAAACATGGCTGGCGAGATTTGCATAGGGCGTGTCCGTCTTTGGATCGTAAGCACCAGCCATGAAATAACCTGGATAGCCACTATCAAAACGGAACTCTTTGATTAAAGCCCACGTCTGTTGAAATGCGCTCATCGCATCATCTCCCATGACTTCATGAAAGCCCTCGATGAATCAAGCGGTCTGTTCATGCTTTCAGCCCTTTGATATGCGCTGATGATGTCTTGAAGAACGGCTTCACTTCCAAAACGTGGGCGGGAGTATTCTCGCATTGTGCTTGTATATGGGTTGGTTTTTGCTTTGGGTTTGACATACCAGCCAACGCCATAATCGCTATGCCCGAAGGCATCCTCAAGTCTGTTGATTTCTTCTTCCGTAAGATCAGGCTCACTTGACCAATCAGGAATATAATCTGGAATCACACCATACGCATATTCTGGATTTAATTTGACGTTGCCGTAGTTGTCCCACACCCAATCTTCTTCCCCTCGCTCATAATTTTCAAAGAACTTATCGGGATTTTTTCGCATAAACTGAATGGCTGATGGGCTTCCTCCTGATCTTGTCCCATCTCCAAAGTCAAACGTTTCTTGGTCGCTGGCTTGGTGGTTGTCCTGCATGAATTGAGTCAAACGCTCTTGCAGTTGAACCCTGCCGAGTTGTTCTTGAAGGTCTTGAGGGAGATCGGAGAATCCGCCTATGCCTTCATTGGGCAATGCTTGGATTTGCCGAATCAATTTTCTTGCGCTGCGTTCAGCCTGTTTCTTTCTTTTCATCGGTTTATCGAGATTCCCAAATTGAAAATGTCCTGTCCCTGCCATGCGTCCTGCTCTTGAGGTCATGTCAAGAACTGCGTTGATGAGATTCCGCTTGGTTTGACTGGACGTTCCCCCAAGTTCGGGGTTGATGTCCTCATGTTGTGCCACAATTTTATTCATGTAGCGTTCTTTCACATCAGGGTGGCTATCCATTCCTCGAAGCCATCTCGTTGAACGGAACGGATATTCGCTTCGATAAGCAATGGCTTCCGAGAGGCTATCCCTGTAAGCGTCCTCGTCAAAAAGTTCCATTCCCGCTTGATTTCTTCGACCTTGCCATACTTGATCACTAAGGTTATCAACAATTGCGTGAGCCGAATGTCCCGCTTCGTGAGAAGCCGTGTCCATGATTGCCTCTATCGAATCCAATTCTTTTGCCTCTTGACCTCTTCTGTAAAGATCCATTCCTGTTGTTTCAGGGTTTGCTTGCATCTCCCGATAGTCTGCTCGACTAAAGTTCCGCCTCCCTGTTTCATTTTGATATATCGCACCAGGATATGTCCATTCCTGATCCGCAACCACCTTATCATAGGGAGAATAAATGAGATTGCCGAAATCATCCTTGCCAATCGGGGTTCTATATTTGTATTGCACAGGGCTGGAAAAGCGGAGTCCATACGGGTCATTGCCCCTGCGAGTCCTTGACAACTTGCCACCGACTACAAAATCGGATTTTTCAATCATGGCTCTCCCTTCCTCAAGCCATCCCAACACAATTCTTGGAGTTCTGCATCGTTGGTGAATATCACAACATCGCTGCCGAGTTCGCCAAAGCCAAGCCATAGTGTCAAGAATCCTGCAATGAAGGCGAGGATGAACAACACAATTAACTCAATCATCATACGAGTCCCTCAACCTGTTATAGATTCCAAATGCTTCTTCATTGCTCATCAATGGATTGTCTGACATTGCTTGCCAGAACTCAACGTCCTTCGGGAACACCTTCATGAACTTGTCATAGATTCGTTGTTGCTTCGGGTTGGCATCGAACAGGCTACGGTCTGGCATATTCTCCAACAATTCAGCCAGCCTCGTTGATTGAGGCAACGGGTAATGGTCGTGAAGCGCACCGATGGTGCGGATAAAGTCTGTGTTTGGATTTGCCATCTGTGGGTCTTGCCATTGCTGCCCTGCACCTATCAACTTTTTCGGTTCAACTTGACCCGACCATGCTTCTTCGAAAGCATCCGTGAAAGGAGATTCCCATTCCCCATCTGCACCTTTTTGACCAAAATGCTCAAACTCCTTCATACGGGATGGTCTATCTGGAAGCATCCTGAAATTAGGGGGGAACTCCCTACCGCTTCCATCATTGAATGGAACTTTCACACCGCCAAAACTTTGACCATCATATTCTCGTCCCAATTGGTATATGTTTTGATTTGGATCGAAGAACATCGGCATAGGGAAGGGGAACAATCCACCTGCTTCATCGTCGTTGCCAGGTGTATTAAAGCCTCTCACCCTGTTGATAGGGAGAATTGCTTCTTTGCCAGGATTCATTGACAGATACCTCATCAATGGGTCGTCCCTCAACGTGTCTTTGAGATGGAATTGCCAATGTGGATAACGTTTGCCTGGAAACATTTTCGAATCCCAATCAGGGTCAAGTGAAGCATACCGTTCACGTGCCGCTTCAATCATCTCAGGTGTCGGCTCACCACCATGCCTTCTAAGCCATCGCTTCATTCTGCCCTCGTAGGAATCACCAGCCCAAGCATTTTCGTCTGCTTCTGCTTCCGCCTCCGTTTGGTGTTTGAAGTTCTCAGGTTGAGGACGACCCCAAATCAAATCGTGATCGTCATCGGGCTTTCTCGTCATTTGATAAATCCGACGTGCCTCTTCATCTCCCCGCTTTTCGCTGCCATAGGAGTCATAGTGCATATCCCCTTCTTCATCCTCATAAGCAGGGAAGCCTTGAAGCATTTCAGCGAACTTGTAGGCTCGGCTAATATCCACACCATCTTCACTTGTTCCAAACAAAGGTGCAAATCTTGGATCTTCTGCTACAACGTCCTCAAAGGTTCTCCCATACGCATGAGGCAACCTTCTTGGAATTGTAATCTTCTCACCCGTTTCAGCATCCAAAGCACCCAAATAACCGCCCTTCGTTTGAGGGCGCATGGCAGTTCCATAGACTGGTCTTAACAAACCATAAACAGGGTCTTTCTCAAACTTGACCGTTCTCGCCTTAATCGGTTGCCCAAACATTCGACGGGCAGCACGATCCCAACCATCTTCAACGCCCTTCTCCTTACGTGGCTTCAACATCGGTTGATAATCTGAACTCGTTTCAGCAACGCCATAATTCCCAACACGCATTGTTGGCGAACCCCTTATGCCAAAAGAGGTGAGCATCGGGCGACCCGTTTCATCCAACCCAACGTTTGGTCCTAATTCGCCATATCCAGGTTGGAATTGTAGCCATGAAAGAAATGGATCTTCCCATTCATTCCCGCTTATGTTGTCATAGCGTTTCAATTCCCCTGTGTCATAATTTGGGAATCTGTCATAGCCAGGTTGAATCTCTAATTCTCGATAACGACGCAACTCATCATTCAAAGCCTGAACCAAACGACCTTGAGGCGTGTCCTTGCCATATTTCGGTTTGAACTTAGCAGGATCCTCACGGTTTGCTCGCATGAAGTCCTTTGCCCATTGCTGAACATCAACGCCACGTCGCTGCAAAAACTCCATGCCACGTATAGTGTCGGATTCTGGATCGAACCATTGCGGTGCTGAACCTTCGGGAACATCTGTTCCTGCAAACTTGCTGCCAGCGATATTATCCCTGAACATATCCATCCATGTGTAATCATCGAAATACGCATCGCCACCTTCGGGCCAACTCTTTCTTCGCCCTTCGCCAATGCTCGGAACAACATCAAACCGATCTTGACCAACAACGCTTGTCGTGGCATTATCCTCATATTCGTTTGGCGTATTGAATGTCGCCATCGGAGTCATAGGGGCAACAGGATAACCCATCGCTGCTAAGGCATGGCTAAACGCAATCGGCAACGTTGCCCCTGCATTCAACTTGAAAACTTTGTTTGGATTGACAGGATTCACGAAAACCGCTTTGCTACGGGGGGCTACAAACGGACCGCCCAAGTGTGCCATCGCACGTTGAGGCATGGCAGGGTCAATTCGCTGCCCATATCGAAGCATCCATTCCATCTGTTCAGGACTCATGCCTTCACCCACATTGCCCATCGGGAATGGAGGGATGCCAGACTTCATGATGAGATCGTCGTAGGAATCAACCTCAATCTCAATTTTGGTGATGGAATCCCAAGCCTCATGAAATGCCATCAAAACTTCGCATTCGGCACGTTGAAATAAATCCATCCCTACAATATCCCATACCTAACACCTTTTTTCACGAAAAATTGTCCTCGTAGCGTCTGGGGCTTCCCGCCCGACCATGCAAAAAAAAAAAACATCTCCACACTTACCCCGCAGGGCAAAAACGGGGTGCTGCGTGGCATTCGCTCAGTCGCCACACCGAGTCAAGGTGGCTCTCAGTCATGCGATTAGGACTCCACCGAGCCGTAAGGCTCGGTGCGTTGCGCTCAGTCTGTCGAGATCGGGCGGGCTGGCTCAGTCAAACGTGGGCGTTCTGTGGCGATACACCGAGTCTGCACGTGCCATCACCACACCGAGTCAATCTGTGGCGATACGTGGCGTTCTGGGCGTGTTTCTGTGGCGTTGTAGCCACACCGAGTCCCACACCGAGTCAAACGCTCAGTTCAACGCTACAAACACGCTCAGTCGAGGCGATTTTGCCCCTCGCTCAGTCTATTTTGCACGTTCAACACCGAGTCGGACACCTATTTTCGCTGCACCACGCCCCTATCGGGACAATTTATCGCAACATTTGTCCACGATCACGGCAACAAACAAACACACACCGAGCCTCACGGCAGGGGGCGAGCAGGGGGGCATTTACGGCTGAAATGACACCTGGATTTGACGGTGTTAGAGAAGCCCACATTGGACACGATAGACATAATGGACAGGTTGCTAAAGGAGGACAAATAATACATGACAAACAACAACAGATTTTCACCACCTCATCCCCCCATATTCCCTCTTAGCGTTCCCGTCCTTTGTCCTCTTTCCCCTATGGAACATGGGGAACGTGGGGAACGTGGGGAACGTTGGATTTGAACGGCTCGACGTGCATTGGTTTGAGATGTGGACACCCCTGACCAAACGTTTGTCCTTCATGTCCTCACCGACGAGGGCTTTATCAACCCTGCATGGTGTGGTGGGGGGCAAGGGGGGCGAACCGTATGACCCCGAAGCCCAATGGAGATGAACAGAATGAAGCAAACGAAACATGGATTATTCCACTATGAGAATGACGGCTACACGCCAACTGAAAGCCCAGACGAGAACACGTATTCCGTCTATTTGGATGATGAGGAGATCGGGACAATCACCCTGTCCTATGCCACCTCAAAGTCCTATTCCAACCGCTACGGCTGGACTGATGTTCGAGGTGCAAGAGATGATTGGTCATTCTGCCAATTTGAACATGATGTGCTGCCCCATGACGGTGAGCATCCATCTCAAGCCGTCAATATGTCATTCCCTTCTGATGAGTTCCACAACATCAAGGGTGCGTTCAAGCGATGCGTTGAACTCATCTGCCAGCACCTTGACTCCAAAGACCACACCAGCAAGTGGACTACATGGGAACAAACCATTGTTTGGAACTATTGCCCTGAATGCTCAATCTCATGGCACGTTGGAGATGAACCGACCTGCACCTGTGGTGATGAGGTGGTTGCATGATTTTCTCCATCATTGCATTTACTCTCTTCATGGCGGTGTTCATCACCACCAACGTTCTTGCTCAGTCTGCTCAAGACCTTGCCCTTGCCATCACCCTTCATGCTGATGCTGAGGCTGGGATCCCCGAAGTGGACAGGAACGGCAACAAATGGTCTTGGGAACAACTGAGGGTGCTACGTGCCTTCGCTAAAGCCATCTATGACCATGTTAGAGGCGGCAAACCGATCTCCATTGCCGTATCTGCCGTTGCTGGTTCTGGCAAGACCTCTCTCTTGCAGGGTATGACCCACATTGTTGCCAAGTTATGTCCAGAACTCTTGACGGCAATGACCGCATTCAACACCCACATTGCTTCATCAAGCAAGGACATTCTCATCCAGTTCAAGTCCACCGATGGGCTGAACATCAAGGTCTTTGGCAACTCCAACACGGTGAATGCAGCAGGACATCAACTGCTCACCAAGCGAGCCAATGCTGAGGGATTCTCCCGCATTGACCTCCAACGCCATGCCAGCGACAGGTATGTTCGTATCGCTCGATTGACACTTGCAGGATGGCTTGGTCGTGAAGATCGGTTGCCTCTTCTTGAGAAGGCACGTTCCAGCATGGAGGTCAAGACCACCTCTCACGCTTTCAACAACATGATTGGTGAAGGATTGGTCAAGGCTGCTCAAATGGCGATGGATGATGGCTACGTGCCGTCAAAGACCG
>Ga0070746_10002456_pt1 | contig 11017 bp, 3 predicted proteins | sample VirMetDEL_Mar_21_FD_77016 | JGI IMG/M metagenome (GOLD analysis project Ga0070746, IMG submission 77016) | Aqueous microbial communities from the Delaware River and Bay under freshwater to marine salinity gradient to study organic matter... | ecosystem: Environmental > Aquatic > Marine > Coastal... | reverse complement strand
CATTTCCATCCATTTCTACTACAATTGGGCGATTTACTACTTGATTCATTTGTTCTACGAATGAAGCCATAATTTCTTTTAAGTCTTTTACTTCCTTTTCTAATGCTGATGTATCGGTAGGTGAACTTTCTACTATTGTAGTATGTTGTGGTACTTTAGTGGCCATTGTATCTCCAATGGAGGTAACGTTACTTATACCATCATTAACATATGAAATGTTAGGAGAAACTACAACACCATCTCCTTTAGCTGTTACAGCAGTAGCACCAAATCTATCTGTGATAGTAAATGGTCCCCTTGCGGATGAGGTTGATCCATCTTGGATTTGTTGAGGAGTAGATAAAAAAACATTAGATATAGCTTTACCTACAGTTGTAGTATCAAAAGTATTAGCTAAAGCTGATCCTAAAAACTGTCCTATTAATCCCCCTACTACTCCACCAGCAAAAGTACCTATAGGACCCATAATAGGGGTTAAGGCTAAACCTCCTATTAAAGAACCACCTATTCCCCCAATAGTTTGATATCCTATACTACCTAATTCTTGGTAAAGTTGAGAAATAGGTGGAGCTTGTGGGTTATTTTTATATTCTTCTATAGCTTGGTTTGCTTTATATCCCCCTATTAACGATTCTATAACAGGACCTATAAATGGAAGTCTTTTAGAAGCATTTTTAGTTAAACTAACAAACCCATCTTTAATTGGGGGAGAAGTAAATATATTAGTTATAACTTTACTTAATCCATTTTCTCCTAATTCACCTAATATGTTTTCTAAGTATTCTTTAGGATCAGATAACATTTCTGTTATACCGTCATTAATTTGTTGGATGCTTCCTTCCTGGTATTCCCCTGAGGCGGTTTTAATGGAAGCTCCTGATTGGGAACCTTTAAAAGTTTCAACTTTCTTAAATAAAGACCAAAAATCAGGAATGTATCCTTCTCCTGTAGTAGGTTGAATTTTAGGTTCAAATCTTTCATAAGCTTGGTCTCCTCCTATTTGTTTAACAAAACTAAGAGCATGCTCAATGTATTGAGGTATAAATTCTTTTTTAACTTCTCTCCAAGCATTTTTAACATAGCTCAACCTATCTCTCTGTTGTGATTCAGCAAACTCTTTATATCTAGTAATAGGTTGAATTTTAGATATAACATCTAGAGTTTCTGAATAGTCATATTGGCCTAGGTTAAGTTTGTCGTAAACTTCAGCTCCTTGACCCATTTCTAGGGGAATATAATTGTAAGAAGTAGCATCTAAAAGTTTTACGATATATTCTTCAACTCCTAATCCTAATTTTTTAATATTTCTTTTAGTAGTAGGAATGCCAGTTACATATTCATCATCTTGTTTTTGGACTGCTTTATATAAAAGAGCATCTTTAACACTATTAAAAGTAGCTGATAGATCATTAATTTTACCAGAATTAAATGAAAGTTTAGAACTTTCTCTATTTTGCTTAAATCCTATTGTATATTTACTAGCTGTACCTTTACCTAATTCTTTAATAGCTCTAGCAAATGCTAATAAACCATTACCCGAGGCTGTTATGTTTTCTATATCGTTATTTTTATAGCCTGAAGCTGGGAATGATAGATTGCCTGAATCAAGGATTTGATTTGTTTTACCATCCCTATAATTAACTGTAAATGAATCTAAAGCAGGGGGTGGAGTTGTGTCAGGTTTAAAAGCAAGTAAGGATTGGTTATTACCCATTTGGTTTAACCAATAGGTAAAGTATTCGTGGGGCTTCGTAATAAATAAACCTTTATAATTTTCAGGGGTTACCCTATTAACTCCTAATTGAGATATTACCTCTGGGTCTGCTATACGGGTGCTTGAAGTGGTGCCTGTAACTTCTGTATATCTGGCGGGTCTAGATTCTGTGGCGCCATCTTTAATTTTTTGGATAGCTCCTCCAATACCATCAAAAGCAGCGTATATATAATTTTTAGCCTCTTTTGCTTTTTGTTGTTGTTCTAAAGTACTAGAATCAACTACTTCTCCGTTTTCATAAGTAACAAAAGTATTACCTTCTGTGCCTCTAATTGTTATTCTTTCAGTAGCTTCACTAGTAATTCGTTTAGGAACAATGCTTTCTGTTATTTCGGGTTCGGGGGATGGTGGGATATAATCTTTGTAAAGTTTACTAGGTTCTACAAAAGTATTTAACCCCATAGTAAAATACGAAGGTCTTCCATTAGTACCATAATGAATAGGCCCAGCACTTCCTTCTGTTAGACCCCTTTGAATAGCAGTACCATAATCAATAGTATCATGATCACCACGTTCTTCTTCTTTAGCCATGAAGTCATAAAAGAATAAAGGAATTCTTTCTTTAATAGCTTTTTGCTCAGTTCTATTTATTTGATTTACTAATCTTTCAAAGAAATTAATAGTTCTAAACCAAGCATCAACACCTGTTTTAGCAAACCTAGAATTAATTCCTTTTTTAGATAATTGATAAGCAATTCTATAATCATCTAACCATTCTTGTTGAAGTTCTTTTCTCACAAGATTTTCTTCTGAGTCGAGCCCATAAACTTTTTTTATAACTCCTGTTCCTTTATAGGTTTTGCTACCAACTTGTATAGGTTCTATACCAAGAAGACCTGGGGTAAATGGTCCTCTTACACCTACTATTTCTGCTCCAGGTTGGGATTCAATAGGCATTCCAGCTTCTTCTGCCTTTTTAAGTTCTTGAAGTCCAGTAAACCCATCTTTAATTTTTTGTACTACAACTCCTGATTTGCCTACTTTGACATCTAAAGCACCAAAGTTTTCACTTACAGGGAATACGGGACCACTTCCACCAGACATTCCATCTGCTACATAAGAAACATTAGGCGATACTACAAGTTTATCCTTAGGATGTGTAATAGCTAAATTACCTTTACTATCTTGTATTGTAAATGGGCCATTATTTGAAATAGAAGCGGCATCAGCTACTTCTTGAAAATAAGGTTTAGTTTGGGGAGCATTATCTACCACAAACTTCCTCATTTTTTCCATAGCATCAGGATACAAAGTTCTTTTTCTAGCATCCTCTACTTTAGATTTTCCTGCTACCTTAGCATAAGTAGCATCCATAATAGTTTGTAAATCTGTTCCATCTATAGGAGTAAGATCTGCTCCTCCAGCTTGAGCTATATCAGTAACGGGTTTTCCTTGACCAAATAAGAACCAATCTACTATTTGTGAAGCGATTTCTGAAGAGGAAGCTTTATCTGGGTAGTTTATGAGGGTATCGTCTCCAAAGATATAATTACTAGCTTTGGTATAATTAGTTCTACCTGTTAATTGAATTAATCCTCTTCCTCTAAAGTTCCAGCCATCATCTGTAGATGATCCTAAATTACCTGCTCTATCACCATATACAAGATTAAAGAATCTATGATCTCCTCCTTCTTCTTTATCAAGTCTTTGAATTTTTTTAAGTTGATCGTCAGTTGTATTTTTAAGTGGAGTGGGGAATATTTTACGTATTCTATCGATAGAAGTATTATAATATTTTCCACCAGTTGTTCCTTCAGTAGCACTTGCTTGGCCCTTAGATTCTTTTTGAGTAATAGAAGTAATACCTAAAGCTGCTAATCCTTCTAATCCTCTGTTAGTTTGTAAGTAATTTACTAAGTTATTTTGATCCTGAGTCATTGCGGAAGATGAAACTGAATCAGGAGTAATAATAGAAGATGATATAAATTCAGAAGGTGGTTGTATAGCAGCTATTGGGAGGGGATCAAGCGGAGCTACATTAATTTTAGGTACTAATGCCTTAAAGAAGTCAGTTAAATCTAATCCTGTTACAGAATATACAGCATCATTTAAAGATATATACCCATCAGCAACATCTATTAGTTGGGATTGTACATTAGTTAATGAATCAAGATTAATTATATCATTAGTAGGAAGTGTGTTATCGGAAAGTAAGGCCTTTGCCATAGAAACAATAAGCCTAAACTCATTAGCTAAAGTAACAGGATCAATATTATTTAAAGTAATGCTATTTTGTTGAGCCAAATAAGGAACAAATCTATCTATTTCATTTTTAAGAGATTCATTATATTTAATTAATTTCTCATTTGTAGAAGAAACAGATGAAGAATAGAATTTTAAAACATCATTAACTGAATCAAAGGTAGTAAAGGTTTCAGAAGTAGGTTGAGGGGATTCAAGTGTAGGTTTTGGAGAAAGGAAGTTTGTTAAGCTATCTGTATTTGTTATATTTGGTGTAACTAGGACTGAATCTCCTACTGCTGTTACAGCCATTTCTCCATATTTGTCTGTAATAGTAAAAGGTCCTCTTTTGGATGGAGCATATCCATCCTGGACATTTTGGATGTTTTCAATTAATTCAGATTTACTTGCTATTCCTGCTGAGTCTATAGAATCTATGACCCACTCTCCTAACCCAGTTGCTCCTAATTGATTTGCTAACCATCTTCCAAACCAATCTCCTAAAAATCCTCCCCCTACACCTCCTACTAAAGTACCTATCCCAGGTGCTACAGCACTTCCTATAGCCGCTCCTATTCCTCCTCCTATCATACTGCCTAAAGTACCAGAAGTGGCTTCACCTATTTTTTGATATAAATCATTTTCAGATTCTATATCATTACTATTTAATATATTTGATACTTCATAAGCACCAAACCCTAAATCAATTAAAGGTCCTACAATAGGTATTTTTTTAGCTAGTCCTTTTACACCTTTGAATAGACTAGTACCTACTTCACTAGTAACACTTTTTAATGAAGGTGATAAAACTTCATCTAACCATTTAGCAGGGTTAGTAGCAAGTAAATATGCGCCTTCCCCAACTGATTGGGCCCCCTTTACTACTGATTGGCCAGCTGAAGATAAAGTGTTCATTGCCGATGAGCCAAAATCAGTAATGGCTCCCCAAGCACTTTTTCCCATAGAAGAAACGCTAGACCCAGCAGATGAAACCATATCAGAAACAGCTCCAGCAGCTTGTCGAGCGGTCGATGCGGGGTTGCTTATCATATCTGCTGCTTTAGAAAGAGTAGATTGGGCTCCTTCTATAAAGCTTTTTGTACCTGCTTTAATTTGAGAAAATACCCCATTTTCACCTTTAAAAGCATCTATTATAGAACCTTTAACTTCACCAATAGAATTTTTTATGTCTGTAAGGAATTGACCACTAAAGGTTGTAGTTATAGTATTTTTAACTCCATCAAAAGCTTCCTTTCCCATAACTTTGATACTATCAAAGGTTTGGCTAAAGAAAGTTTTTCCATTTTCGGCAGCCGATTCTAAGGTTTGCTTTATAGCATTTGACCCTTCTTGAGCTAAATATTTACTAGTAGCTACTTCTTCTTGTCTATCAGCAGCTGCGGAAGCGTGTTCCATTCCAGCTTGTTCAAATAAATCAGAAGCTATACTAAACCCTTCATAAATTGCGAAAGCAGTACCAGCTACTCTCATAAGCTTGCCTAATTTTCCAGTTCCACCTCCTCCACCAGGTAATCCTCCTCCTCCTCCTAAAGCTCCTGCGTTGGTTACATGGACATATTGGGGTGTAAACCTTGTACGACCTCTTAAATCTCCAAACATATTTCTAAGAGAATTAGAAGCCGCTAGTGCTAAAACTCCACCTCCAGCTAGTTTACCTAGCCAAGGATTTTCCTCAAAGAAATCCATTGTGCTGCCTATGAAATTGGCTAATGCTTCTCCAGCAGCTGTTATATAGGGTTCTAATTTAAGAACAAAATCTGTTATTATAGGGGCCCAACGAATTGCTAATTCTCTAAATTTATCAACTAAAGGTTGGAATGCTTCAGTTATTTTAGCATATTGTTCTGATTTTTCTCTCTCATAAGCTGCTAATTTTTCCTCATAACTAATTTGAGCCAATTTATCTCTAAGGAGTTCGTTTTGGAATTCGTTAGCTAATTCTTGTTCGGTAGCTCCTTCTTTTACTCTCTTATTGTATTTTTCTTGAGCAGCATTTAAATTCTTATATCCTGTGCCTGATAGGAGTTTCATGTTTTCTCCTATACTCATAACTTCTTCTACTGAAATTCCTAGCATATCAGCAAATGCTTGTTGGGCTAAAGTATTTCCTTGAATATCATCATAGTTTTCAGCTACTAATCTATTCATTTCTTCAGCTACAGTAGCAGCATCTCCTGTTAAAGATGCTTGTCTAAGTCTTTCTAAATTTATATCTTTTCCTAAAATTGCTTCTGCTTCTAGTTCTTTTCTTAAAGATCCTTCAAAATCTAATTGAGATTTTCCTATATCTTGAACTTTAGTTAATTCTAGTCCTAATTTTTTAGCTTCAAACGCTGCTTTAGCAAAATTACCTCCATTAGCAGCTATATTAGCTCTAACTTCAGCACTAGCTTCACCTATTTCTTGAATAACACTTTTAACTGATACGGCACTATCAGTTTGTTCATTAAGGGCTAAAACTTGAAGCTCATATTGTTTATAATTATCTTCTAAACTTTGACCTTGAAGTTCTGAGATTTCTAGTAATCTGGTGGCTTGTTCTATTGAATAACCTCCACTAGCTACTAATTGGTTTAGGGCTACTTGTTGTTCTTTTCCGAAATCTTTAGTAGTACCTACTAAATTCTGCATTTCTGCTGTTAACTTAGCAGCTTCTTCAGGCATTTGACCCGTTAAAAACGCAATGTCATCAAACCTATTAACTAATCCTCTAGCAACATCTGTAGTTACACCTAAATCTTTAGCTATTTCTTTAGTAGCTGAGCTTATTGTTTTAAGGGTGTCTTCACCTTTTTTATATAAATTAACTATAGCTGTTATACCAGCTAGTAATAAACCTTGAACAGTAAGTGATTTTTTAAGTACTTCGGTAAATCCTGCTCCTGCTACTTGTAATTTACCCCAAATTCCTAAATTAGTTTTTCCTTGATTAGTTAATTCTTTTGCTCTTTTTTCAGCAGCTTCTTGTGCTTTATCTAAATTTAAAGCTGATTTTAATTGACTAGCTCCTAGCTTATCCATCAAATTACCAGCAAACCCTAAAGTTAAATTATAACCAGACATAGCCTTAGTTATATTCTTTTGAAGGGTTTCTTGAATTCTAAGATATTCGTTGTTTTTATTGGCTAATTCAATAGCTTTTTCTAATTCAAGAACAAATTTTTCCTCCTCTGAGAGGTTTTCGGAAAGTTGATCGTAAGTATCTCTAGCTGATGCTGTTAGTCTTTCTTGGTTGACTATTTGTAAGGCTTTTTCACTTACTATATCTTTTTCAGCAGCTATTTGGGCTTCAACCTCTTGTCTTTCTTTAACAACATTAGCATAAGCTTCTTCTTGGGCAGAAAGTTTGCTTTTAGCTATTTGAGCATCAAATTGGGCCTGTTTTAAAAGATCACGAGCATAATCCTCAGCATAAGTACCTCTAACAGCATTTAAATCATCTAATGCTGATTGTTCAGCGTCTTCAGCTTGTTTAATAGCATCAAGTTTAGCATTTAAAATATCTTGATCTACTCTTTGTTCTAAATTTGCTTGGGACATTTTTAATTCACGTCCCCTACCCATCATATCAAATAACCTATCAGCAGCTTCATTGTCTTTTTTACTAGAATCTTGTCTTAGCTTAGCAAGCTTTTTTTCTTCTGAAAGGAGGGATTGGTGGGCGGCTTTATAGTCTTTTAAGGCTTTTAGTTGTTCTTTACTAAATCTACTTTTAGTTGCCCCTAAAGTATTTTCTAATTTTTGCTGCTCTTGGGTATTTTTCCTTATATCTTTTTGTATGTCAGATATACTTTCATAAGGGGTTTGTAAAGAACGGGTAATATCCGCAAGTTTAGTTACAGATTTTACAGCAGCTTTATCTTCTTCTGTGGCTTTTCCTTTTAAAGAAACAGTTTGTTTTAAAGAATCAACTAATTGGGAAGAACGAGAAGTTAGTATAGAAGCAAAGTCAGCAGCCTCAATGAGCCCTGTCTGATAATCGCTTAATAACTCGTTTAGTGTACGTTGATTATTTAACTGTTCCTCAGAAGCCATATAAACTATAGTTTATTATAAATATGGAGGGGTGATGCTTTCGCACCACCCCTTTATACACGTTCTCCTGGTTTTATATCTGAAGGAGGTTTGGCAAAATCGATTTGCCTGGTTGATCCCTGAGATGATGAGGACGAACTAGCTGCTTCATTTTTCTTATTAAGGAAATCTACTATTTTTTTATAAGTAAATTTACGCAACCAGATAGGCATATTATAAACAGTATACCAATCAAATCCTCCATTACCATGATACACTATATCGTGTATCATCCCAAACATATGGAGTCTATATTCAGGCGTCAGGCCAAAAAATCGTAACCCCGATAGGAATCTTAACATCTTCTTGAGTATCTCCACCATCTTCAGGGTAAAAATCAAATGTTAAGTTCATATCGGGTTGTATCTCCTTAATATGTTCTCTTAGCGCTCTTGAATCACGTGCTAAGAAATATTTATCAACAAATTCTCTAACTGCTTTCTTTGAATCATCTCCATTTACCGAGATAATCATGTGTTTAAGTCTAGTAGATAATTCTGCTGATGATTGTTTGTTAATTTTTTTCAAACCTTTTACTTCAGCTTCAATCATTTTTTCATCTTTATTATTTAAGACTTTAAATGTAATTGGAGTTTCAGTATGGGGTAGAATATACTTAAATTCATTAGTATTAGGTTCTACTAAATGTTCTTCATTGATCCATTTAGGTTCAATTTCAGACAAATCAACTGTTACTTCTTGTCCACCATACTCAAAAGTATAATCTTTGCCATAACCTAAAATACGAGAAGCAACCATTATAGCATTTTTGTCACCTACTACAAGATCATCATAGTTGATTTTTGACACAATCAACGATTGCATTAATTTATCAAGAACAATGCCTTGTTTAATGTAATTTTGGTTAGTTAAAATATCCTCTTCCTTAGCAGTCATGTACTTCATTTCAATTTTGCCTGAAGAAAGGGGGTTGTCTTTTGGGTAGAGTAGACCTTTTGAAGGTAATTCTACTACTTCTGTTGGAAAGTCGTATTTTTTCTTTTCAACAACTTCCATTGGTTGGGTTTCAACTGTTTGTTCGTCACTCATTATTAATAACTTTTAATGTTTGATATAAATATATCGAGAAATAAGAAAAGCGCACTTTCGTGCGCTTCTCTTGTTGATTTTTTGTGTATTGATTAGTAATTCAATACGCAGTAATCTGGAGCTAATGTCATAGTAATTGACTGGGCTGTGTTTTCAGTATCCCAGTTGTAATCACCAAAGTTAGCATCTACGATAAAGCATCCTTTTAAAATCCATTCTGAGACAACGTCACCTACAGGACCTAAAACGCTTAATGTTACATCTTTCTTGTAGTAGTCAGAGTAACCATCTCTACCAGTTACTGATTCGTGGTGTAATCTAACCCATTCCATTACCTGCTGGGTTCCAGAAGGAGAGATTGGATCATGTAAGGTTAACTGAACATTACCCCAAGTAGTTTTACCCTTAACTTTTCTGTATACGTTAATGTGGTTAAGAGTAACTTCACCTTGTGTTAATGTAATAGCACCCACACCTTTTACGATATATGACTCGATGCCATCAACAGACATCAAGAATCTATTCTGTTGTTTGGGTTCAAACGCTGTAAAAAACAGCTCGTTTGTATCTAATACTGCCATGTTTTCTTATTTTTATCTAGTTTGTTATTTTTAATTTAATTAATGTAACCTATTAGGCTGGGAATTCTGCTCCTGTAGGCAAGACATTAAAGTCAAGTACAACAAATTCCGCTGATTTTACTGGTTGGAGGTAAATTGTACCTCTCAATTCGTTTCTATCAATTACATCAGGACCATTATTAGTATCGTCCATTACTACCTTAAAGGCGTAAACACCTTGTCTTTGTTGTACTAATTCCATATAAGGAACTACCACAGCAAGGAACGCATTTCTGGTGGCAAGTGAGTTAGGTTCGAATACTAACCCTTGAGCAACATTACTAATAAAGTTTTTCAATGTAATTAACAATCTTCTAACATTAACTCTATCAGTAGCAGAAGCTGCTGATTGTAATGTTTTCTGACCATATACTGCTACACCTGTAGTTGGGAATTTAACGATTGGGTTAATTTTACTTTCGTACAAAGTGTCTCTGTCGGCTCTTGGTAATGTTCTTTCAGGGAGGATAACATTAGGCATAGTACCTCTTGTTAAACCTGCGGGAGCAAACCAAGCAGCTGTTGTATTATCATTAAAGATATATACTGAAGGGATAATTGTTGATGGTGGGCACCATATAGCTTTACCTGTTTGGTTGTCATTAACAAGTACCCATGGGTAATAAGCAGCAGCATATGAAGTGTTTAAAGTATTAGCTTCTGCTGTAGCTGTGTCAATTGCTGATTCATATCCTACTAAGTCAACTGGGATGATTGCGTCTGTTCTAACTTGTAAGTCAGCAATAGCTTCATCAATTCTAGTTTTGTGACCTGCTAATGAATGGATCAATCCTGGGAGGGATAGTACGTTAAACTTATATTCGTCTTTGTTTTTTAACAAATCAATAAAGTTTGTGTAGTCACCTGCTTGTAATCCTTGAGTATTACCTGCTGTGATATTTTCGTTCATATTACATCCACCTGCGGGAACTACAAGACCTGCTCCGCTACCAAACGCACCATTTTGTACTGCTGGGATGGAACCTGTAAAGTTATCATCACTTACATTACCATTAGCATCTAAATAGTTAGGTGTTGTATTGTTTACAGCTGAGACATATACATAATTGCTTCTAGATGGGTATTCACCATTTTGTTTAACAAAGTAATCACCGCTATCAGCATCAATTGCTACTTCAGAATAAGTATCACCTATTAACTTAGAGATATAATTGTCTGAGTATGGATCTAAGCTAACTCCTCTGTAAGTTTCAAGTACTTTTTTATCAGTTGATTTATCGTTACCTTGTCTAATGATAAGAGTAAACGTACCTGAGGCCTCATCTCTAGAGGTAAT
>Ga0070746_10002453_pt1 | contig 11023 bp, 12 predicted proteins | sample VirMetDEL_Mar_21_FD_77016 | JGI IMG/M metagenome (GOLD analysis project Ga0070746, IMG submission 77016) | Aqueous microbial communities from the Delaware River and Bay under freshwater to marine salinity gradient to study organic matter... | ecosystem: Environmental > Aquatic > Marine >... | reverse complement strand
TTATACAGATCGTATGGGTGCTGCCTAAGAGTATGCTGCTCTGGAATTTTACTCCAATCAGGCTCCGTAAAGAATACACTTGGACTGGTCTCTTTTTTTCTCCAGTACTCGTCTTCTAAGTTCTTTCGTATACTTGCAGAGGTCTCTTCTTCTGTCCAGTTCCTGCTCTTAGCGAACTCCCTGAGCATCTCAGGGTCTTCAAGTATAGCTGCGCCAGACAGTATACCGCGCTTAGCCACACTGTCTCGATTTCCTCTAGGAACAGCATGGTAAACATACTGATCTTGCCCTGAGGCGGTCTTTTGTATTGCTTCGCGCATACGGTCAGTAACAGTGTAGTGCTCTGGCCCAGGTCGAGTCCTCTCCTCTACAGGAAACTCTCCCATACTAGAGTAGCCTTTCTCAGCCATTTCTTTAAGCAACTGAGACTTGTACTCCTCTATACCGTCTTCGTACTTTGTCACATCCAGTGTTTTAGTTCCCTTAGGGGCAAGCCTAAGCCTACCTGAGCCTCTACTATGTCCTACCCAAAGGTCGGCGTCCCTAGGAGTAGTATAATCATCTCCTCTATCGTAGGTGATTTCCCCGTAGCCAGCTTTACGTAGCTCATTCTCTATCTCTTTGTAATATTTAGAGTAGTTCTCTACGTCCGGTCCCTGTTCTAGGTAGTACGGGTTACCTTTTATGATAACTGCAGACTTTAGCTTTTCTTGGGCGGTCTTAAGTTGAGAGGCGATCATGTTTTCTACCTCTTCAGGAGAGTGCTCAGCATATCCCAATTCTCTAAGTTCTTCAGCATCCCGTTTAGCATCTGAGTAATCCAAGGGTAACTCGTAGAGACTACGGTGCTCAGGGTCTCGTCTATATGCTCTCCAGGCACTAGTAAGAGGGCTAGTAGCCAGCATGTATCTGTTATCTGTAGGGACATTTAACACATGGTCTGCTTCTGTATGGAACCCCCCAAGAACCACAGGCTTATCCTGCTGTGCTACCCACGTATCCATTAGCTCTTGGCGCTTATTTGCTAAGTTAAGCAGCATTTCATCAGTGTAATCATTTTTACGGGTGTTTGAGTAACCTAGTAGTTCCTCTGCTTCTTCGTCAAACTCATCTAAGTCCTTTGCCACTAAGGAGTCTTTGTGTTTTTTCCGGAGCTTATTTAAGAGAGTTGTCTTACCTGAACCACTTGGCCCAGCAATGTGCGCTAGTACTTGGCTAAGCTTCTTATGATTACCCATCTATCTCCTCCTCCCTATCTACACTAGGGAGCCACTCTTCCACAGACGGGTGCAGTATAACCTGATCTTCTTTACGTGTCCTTATGGGATTCTGCCCAGCAAATATACTTAGCTTCTCTATGACTGCTTCCTGCAGCTCGCAGATCTGCTCAGTCCTTAGTTGTATCTGTATCTGAGAGTCCCTAAGTCTAGATATAAGTGCCTGTCTGTCTGCGTTGGCTGAAGCTAGCTTATCTTTAAGCTCCTCCAGCTCACTGGGGTCCCTGCCACTAGCGATTGCTAGCATGCTAGATATACTACCGGTAAGCATACCGATAATACCTATTAGGACGTCCCTATTCTCATCTACTATCTTAACGTAGGTAAGAAATACTATAAGAGACACTATTAGCAGCATAAAGACTACGCTGGCCCACCAGCCGCGCCGCGCCTTCTCTGTCTTTGTAAATGCTCTCTTAGTCATATCAATGCCTCAGTAACAGGTTAAGGACATATAAGTATAGGTCTCCTAGCACGTTTAGCTGACGTATTCCTACTATATCCCTCCCTATAGACGTACTCATAAGCCAGCAGAGGCAGAAAAATAAATATAGCAGAAATACCTTAGCTACCTTCCACCCAATAACCTCTAGGGCTTCCTTAAGCTGCATGTTACGCAGCCTCACTTTTACTTTCTTGGGCCCACCTAATCTCTTTACTTTTTCTGACCCAGGCGGTGGCTGGAGGCTTTTAACGGTAGTGCCTGCGGCATATATGGTTTGTGGCTCCCTAACTCCCTTAAATTTATATAAGCCTACACATGCATATTTGGTATTAGGAGGAGTGTGCTTGTTTTGCCTCCACCTAACAGCCTCCATAGCCTCTTTAGTAAGTAGAACCTGTCCTGCCTGACAAAGGCTCATGGTCCTAGCGGCTATGTTTTTAGATATACCCTCTAGTTCTACCTGCTTGGCTCCGGCACCAACTATAAGCTCGTGTTGGTGCACCTCTACTATACGCCCAAAGTGTATACCTATTCGGCATTGTATTTTTGTTTTGGCAGGTATAGTTAGCTGATACGTAAGGCTAAAGTTAACAGCATCAACCGGACTATCAAAAGACATCAAGAACCCGTCTGATCTATCTATTTCTCTGCCATTAAACTTGTAACAAAGGCTGCGAGTCAGCCTGTCATGGTACTGAAGCCACCTAGCAGCCTTTATGTGTCCCATCCCTTGCACAAACTTAGTCGAGCCTATTAAGTCTAGTAGTACTATTGCTAGGTTAGTCTCCTTGAGTTTGTAGCTTAGGCGGGACATTAGGAATTACTTTTTAGCAGAGAGCATAATAGCCTCTAGGCCAGAGGTATCGAAGTCATAGTCCGCACTGGCTGTCTTCTGTGCAGTCTGAGCAGCGTTTGCCTGCTGATTCCTGAGATAGTTTAAGAACTCTTCGGATGCTCCGCCGTCTGCGTAGCCAGCCAGAATAGCCTCATTTAGCCTGGGGTTGTGCTTTTGAAAGATCTCGTTCATTTGTTGTTCATAAGGAGATGTTTGCTCTAGAATTTTTTTGTTTAGAGCCTCCATCTCGGCTGCGTAAGGAGAGATGTACTTGTGCATTTTGTTTTGTATAGGCTCCAGTTCCTTATTCATCTCTGCAGTGATGGCAGAAGCCCTAGAGGTTATAGCATCTTCCATAGCCTTCTGTTGCTCTCTAGTCAGCCCGGTCCAGTACGCATCCGCATTAAACTCAGCAGCTGTTTTCTTAGAGCTACCATCAGCCTTCTGGTTCTTGGGCCAAAGCTCTCTTCTAGACCAGTAGTTAGCACTGAACTTATCGTCTTTGCCTTTTATACCGGCAGATCTAGCTAAGTAGCTCTTTTTAGCCTTAGCGGAGTAGTTGTGCTTATATCCTCTAGCTCCAAAGTTAACTACCTTTACCTTACCGCCCTTCTTAGCTAGAACGCGCTTTTTGTGCTTGCTACCGGCTGGTGCTTGCTTGGGCTTGTTGTACCCAGGGAAGGTTTCTCCGCGGTACTTAATACCTCCAGAAGGAAGGCGCTCCACTCCGTCTGGTGCGGCAGTTTTTTCCTGTAGTGCTTCTTTTAACTTTCTCAGATGACTCATAGATGCCCTCTTGCTTCTCATTCCTGATGCTACTTGGTATAGTTTACGTGCGTTTTCATTAGCTCTGGCGACTACACCAGGGTCAATCTCGCCAGTCTCCGTATTAAATTCATCTCCAGCTAGCTGCACTCCGCTACCTATTCCTATACCTTTAATTTCAGTATCTAATTGATTAGCTAGACCGCCTAGAGCCATAGCGGAGCGTTGGGATCCAGCTCCAGATAACAAAGAGTAAGGCTTATACTGCTGGTTTTCTTTATCTAGTGTTCTATGCAGAAACTGCAGTACCTTTCCGCTGGGACCGTAGTTGAATATTGGTGTAGAGATAACCATGGCGTCTGCATCAGTAAGGCGCTTCCTATAGTCATCGTACCATTCCGTATCCCAGTCATACGTGTCTGGCATATCCCCCATGTCACGCATATCCATCCAGTCTACAGAAGCTCCTTGAGCTTCAAGCTCTTTCCTGTAGGCCTCTGCTAGAGCCCTAGAACGTGATAGCTCTTCTGGGTCATCACCAGTACTCCCGCTGAGTAGAGCTACTCTAAGCTTGTTTAATCCAGCGGTTTTCATTTTCTTAGACCCCTTTTTCCTGTTGGTTTCCTTGGAGACAACTCTCCAGTTGTTGGGGGAGTTGCTTCCTCCCTGGCTCAGTGGAACCTTGTGGTCTACCTCTTGTCCAGGCTTAGTACTGCTATTCCTGTTAGCCTTATTACGTTTAGCCCTATTTTTTTTCTGTTCGGGCAGAGAGTGGTACTCCTCGTATTCTTTTTTGTAGTCTCTGGACATAGTAAACCCTGTGCGTAACTAAAAGAGAGTAGCCCTCGATATCATAATAATATGTCATAAGTATCAGACTCTTCACCCTTTAGAAGGAGTTTGTTATGGAGTCAGTTCGCCACCTAGGCACCGTTACTAAATTAGAGTTCCTTAGGGACCTAAAGGCTAACAAGCCAAAAAGCAGGAAAGAGGCCTGTCTACAGATCGCCTTCGGGCTATGTGCGGTTGCTGCCGATAAGCAGCGTCATCGGTGGAACATGAAGAAGAACGTAGCGTTCTCTTTAGCCACCCTTGTAGGCGCAATGCTCTACGAGAGCGTATCAGGGAATAAGTCTGCGTTCTCCTGTGGAAAGGTTCCAGGCAGGACTTTGCACAAGCTGGCCAGAGAACTTAAAGCTCAGTACGAGCACATTTTGCCAGAGTTTTCATACACTTCTGTAAGCCTTCAGGTGGCTAGACAGTATGGCCTTGCGGAGTCTGAGCACTTCAGCCAGACTTGGACGTGGGAGGGAGCAAAGAAGCTACTGTCTTCTATGTCTCAAGAAGTAGAGATTACTCTAGGGGCCCATGACTGGGGCATTGACGTCATGGAAATGCTAGATCTCAGACCACATGAGGAGTCACTTGAGGTGAAGATTACCTCAAAGGTCATCGCCAACGTTGGTGGGCAAATGGTCTGCATCACTCCCCTGGAGGGAGAAGACCCGGATCTCCTGGACAAGATGTTCAAGGGAGACTTTAAGTTCAACCATTACCGCAGGGTCATGGTTCCAGTAATCAATGGCAAGGAGGCTGATACGATGATCAGCCTCAGAAATGCCACTCCACTTAAGTTGCGGAGTAAAACATGAACCTAAAGGGACCCAAGAAGCTGAAGCTAAAGACCATACTGGGCACTAATTTCCAAGAAGTACTGGATGTTAGCAAAGCAGCTCTTAGCCTGTGCTCTTTATCTATAGAGTTTCTAAAGAGAAACACAGGAGAGGAGTATACCCTGGGGGAAGTATACCCTGTTGTTCTAGCAGCTATGAATGTCTTCAAGAACAAAGAGGAGTTTTTGGATTCTCTAGAAGACGATGAGCCTTCTGCTGAAGGTGAAGAGCTGCTAGATACCTATAAGATTCTCTTCTGCGTAAAGGTAGAGGCGCTTAGATCTCTAGGCTGGTGGGATGCTAACATCTCTTCTGAGGACATCAATGACCCAGAGTTTCTAACCAATATGGTAAAAGAAGCCAGCCCTAGGGTAGAAGAGTGCATAATAAACGTTTGTTCCGTTGTCCAAGCTAGTCTGGTGATTGGAGACTCTGCTCCATCTGAGGACCCAGAAGAGTACTACCACTAGTGCTTGATGAACAGTCAGAGGGCATCAAGGACTTCGTTAACTCACACGTAGAGTCAAACGTGGGCTACGCGGTAGGTATACTAGTGAAGCTTAGCGCAATACCAGAGGTTCACCAGGTTCTCCCGGACATAGACGAGGTCTTTGAGGTCCTAGGTAAGGAAGACCCCGAGACTGGGGATTATTTGGAAATGTCCGAGTTCCACGTAGTGTCCAAGCGACTTTACGAGCTTCTTAAAGAAAAGGGAGAACTCGTAGCGGAATGCTTAGGTATGCGTATCTGGGGGCGATACACTAGTGGACAGCACATCTACATGGATGCCGTTATCCAGGACATCTGGGACGACATCAAGTAGTGTGCCTAGGGGTGGTCCTATCCAGAAATGGAGGCCACTCAATTTTCTTAGCTTTCTCCTCTTCTGCCTTTTCTTTATTTTTCTTTTTTAGGTCTTCTTCCTTGAGTGAAGATTCCTTAACTTCAGAATTATCTACACCATATTTTATCATCAGTCGCACGCATTTTCTGGAGACTCTGTGTGGTTCTCCGAATCTAGTCCTGAGAAGTTCCCAGAGAACAGCTCTCTGGAAGTGACTGTAAGGTCTGGAAGGAAAGCCGAAGATACTCCGGATATAGTCGAGGCTTCTGGCAAGACATCTTGTCCAGAGGTGTTAGTAGCAGAGTCTCCATTACCTATTAGGAGCATAATTAAGTCTATTAGTCTCTTAGCTTTCTCTGCTGACTCAGATGTAGCTAGGATAACTACTCCGCATACTGACTCACCACTAGCAAACCAGTCAATTTTATCCGTGGAGGCACCACTTAGTTCTGCTGCTTCATACTTAGCTTTCTCTGATTGGTAGTGGTCAGTGAGGGCCTTTAAGGGGCCTGCGGAACCACCGTCAGAAGTAAACAGCATGCAGTTACCTCCTATACTCGAGGTAACGCTCAGTAACCTGTCTATACTAGACACTATGCTCCTAAGAGATGCAATCTGTGTGTTTATCTTCTTTAAGATACTTAGCTGCGAGGCTATTGCCAGACTAAGTGTATTACTTGTAGACGAAATGGAGGATTCTAGGCTCCCAGAGAACTTCTTAATAGCATCTACTGAGCTCTTTATCACTGGTATCTGGTACTTTTTACCGTATCTAATCCAGTTAGGTGGAGGGCCCTCGGGTAATACAGGAAGCATAGAATTATTGGAATCTGCAGGAAATCTTACAGGTGTAGAGTCGGATGTGATCGTAAGTAGGCCATCTGCTAGATTATCGACAGCTAGGCTTAGTAGCCCTCCGTAATTTGCAGTCCTGGCTACGTAGTCCTCGGAGTTATAAAAGAACTTTTTATACCAAACAGTCGCTTTTACTTCCGCATCCGCTGATATTCCTGAGATAACCCTATCTAATAAATTATCAAGACTTCCAGCAGCTAACCTAGAGTATATCTTTACCTGTACTTCTAAGTAGCTGCGATTTACGTACATGTTAAATAGGTCTGTGCCGTCTAGCTCTATCTTATTGAGGTTTTCAGCAGAATTTATATAAACAAGCTGCTCGTCTGAATTATCCTTTTCTGAAAACTTTATGCATGTATACACACCATTGCTGCTACCGTCTTCATCAAAAGATCCTATAAACTCTGGCTTTTTAGCTCCTGAGTATGCCCCTACTTCTATATCTTGTAGACCTGGGGCCCTAAAAACGCGTAACGCTTCAGTATTAGATTCTCTGTCGCCTGAGAACTTAGAGGTAGAGGTATTATGTACATACGAGAAAGCTATTTTAGCCGGATAGTACAAGTATTCTTCTGTCCGTAGAGGATCCCTGCCTATTACTGGAAATATATTACTTATCCTTATTCGTATAGTTGCCTCTGTACCCCCTGCAGAACTAGCTACTACTCCTAGAGACTTAGCACTTATTACCCTAAGTTTTGGCACTCCCAAACCTGTGGAGGACAAGAAAGAAAACTTTTTTTTAGAGCTTATAAAAGAGGAATGAAGCTTGTCCCATGCATCTAGTATTGTAGATACCTGAGCCCCTACTTGTATAGATGCTCCTGCCGTATAACCAACTGTTTCAGTAGGTCTATTATAGTCTAGCTTATCAGCGAAAGAATCTTGTATAGCAGCTAAGAACCCTGAGCTGCCGTCTTTGTACCTGGCTGCGGACCCTGCTTCTCCTACCAACATTCTTCTAAGTTTGTCTGGGTCCTCTCCGGGAAACGCGTTAGCCTGAATAGAATTAGAATATGCTCCAGAGATGAGCTCAGCGTAGGCTTCTGAAGTTAGTATATCTGCTGCAGTGTACTTATTAGCCTTAGAAGAGGTTGGGTGTATAGGCGGTACAGGCAGCACTCTAACGGAAGCATCTATAGAAGACAGAGTATCCAGTAATGAGTAGATCTGAGAAAATATGCTAGACAGAAGCACGGACAGAGCATCTGATCTCTCAGGGATTATAGCTTGTATCGCTTGCAAAACAGAGGTTATGGAGTCCAGTACTGCAATTATCGGAGCCAGCACCTCTTCTACTCCATCTGATAACTTCTTAACAGCTTTAGGAAACTCTAACGTAAAGCTTCCAGTTCTAAGATAATCTACCTTTATGTCGGCTGAGGCTGTGGTTTCATTTATACCCTTGAGGCTACCTATTAGTTCCGTAGTTTGAGATAAAGTTTCTCCGTCTATTTTTTCATAAACAGATGAAGTTACTGACTTAAACGAAGAATCAAATTGAGCTTTTACTTCACTTTTTGTTATCGCCATTTGCTTCTCTTAGCTTTTTTACTTCGTTTTGTATTCGCTTGGACTCTTTCTCAGAAAGAATCTTCATTAATTTTTTTAGGTCTGAAGACAGCCTCAGCAAATCGGCCCTTATATCGCTTTTCATAGGTTATATCTCGTTTATATAAGACGTTTTAGTTTCTTCTAGTGGAAACGTAGCCATCCTGGCAGCCAGTAATGAGGTTGCGGTCTGTAACATAGGCTTAGCTGGTGCGTTAGTTTGTATCTCTGCCAAGGCAGTAGTAACCGCCTGCAAAGAAGCGAGTACACCAGACCACCCTAGAAAGTAGTGAGAGTATTTTACATATCCCGTACACAGCGGGTTTATGCCACCGGGTAGCGGAGGCAGAGCTGCCCACGCATTAGGTAGGCCGTCTCCTACTGTTGCTGGTGTAGAAGGCAACAGCGCTGTATGTAGGTGAGTTTTAGCTGTGTTTACAGAGGTCCAGAGTCCATGTGCTACTGGGTTGCGTGCAGAAGAAGGGTCAATAACAACAGCAGCCCCGCCTCTATTGCTTGAGTTACCAGACATATGGATATCACCATACGAATCCACCCTGTACTTCCCTCCCCCACTTAATGGCGTACCTATCGTAACCTTGGAGCCCCCACTAAGTACCTGTTCTTGTTTGCCGTATACATTAGCAGGGTTGGTGAGTACGTCAGAATTATTAGCGGCAGAAGGTCCGCTAATACTAACTATCAGCTGCTTTCCTATATTTTCTAGCTTATCACCAGTAGTGGCGTCTTCTCTATTCCCCTCAGAAGTAAGTTTCAACGAGTTAGAGCCTATCAACTCAGTACTATCCGAGAAAATGTCTCTTTGTTCCTCGAAGGACGGCTCATAAAGAGGGACTAAGGCATCCTCTGTTTGCACATATACGCTGGTTCCGTTCAGTACTATGGTACCGTCTGCATCTACCCTAATACCAAAACCATCAGACGTCATAGCCTCTACCTCTGACCCTATCTTAAAGGTAGAGGAAAAATCTGAATTAGAGCCAGAGTTAGAGTTTCTATTTGATTGTCCTGGGTTAACGTTACCTCTAAAGTTTAGAGAGAACCCCCCAGATTCATCTGGAGATATGGAGAGAAGACCCATTCCGCTAGTCAAGTTGAACGACTCGCAATCTATGTCCACTGCCCCGGTAGCTCCGTTAGTTGTTACTCTAGCCCTACCTGAGTCCATTATATTAACGCCGCCACTTAGAGCTTTAACAGAGTTGCCAGTGGAGGACGCCATATGGTTATCACCTGGGAGTAGCTCAGGAACTTCTATACCAGAGCTGCTGTATTCTCCTACCCTAGAAAACCTGCTGTTAAGCACTAGCTTAGACTCAGGTGTAGAACCGAGGTCTAGTGTTCTACCAGCTATTTTCTCCCTAAAAGACTTTCCAAGCCTCCTAAATTCTGCTGGAACATTGCCGACTATTACGGAAGTACCATCTTCTAGTTCAGCGCACAGTACCTCGTCTCCTGGTCTATACGTAGAGGTAGGAGTAGCGCGTATAGCTATAGGGTCTTGATAAGTAGAGTCTTTCTCCACCCCAAAATTATTGCCAATTACGTTTGGTTCACGTACTCTTGCTCTAAATAGATTCATGCAGAAGACCTTGTAAACAATAGAGTATGTGCAACTATGCCAGCTAACAGAGAAGCAAAAGCAGAAGATGTAGCCGAACTACTTACTAGGAAGTATTACTCAACAAAGCTACACCCTTTACTCCTAGATTACAAGGAAGCCGTACTAGAGTCTCTGCTAGAAGAAGAAACACTAGACGGCTTACTTGCTATGGAGAAGGTCCTTAGCAAGACCTTGTCTATACGCCTAGGAGTAGACGACACCCTCTACCATTGAAGAGCGTAGGTCTTCTACAGGGCAGGCAGGCCCAGGATCACTCTTGGTCCTACGAATGTTCTCGTGGCCAGTAAGTCTCCATGGCTCTTCCCGTAGAATAGGGAACTCGTCTGCTAAATAGGATAGAAGCTCCCGCATGGCATCCAAGCTAACTTCGCTGTAGGGCTCCCAGTAGCTACCGTCTTCTGCTTTGTAAGGTGTAGGGCCCTGGTAGTACACAGGTTTTCTGCCAGGTTTAGATTTCATAGCTGCATAAGCATATGAGTCTACGAACCCGCCCTCTACCTTGTAAAGTCTACCGACGTTATCAAAGTCTATTCCTATAGACCGGAAATTAATCCCCTTGAGAACCTCTCCAGAAGGAGACTTGAGCTCACTGCCACCTGAGTGCCAGGTGCGCTCATCCAGGTCAGCGCACTGCAGGATATCTCCGTTACGTAGTACAGTAAAGTGGGTGCTAGACTTGCGTCCTTTACCCTCCATCCACCGGCGAATACGCTTGCGGTTAGATCCGCCATGCGCAGCACTATAAGGCGATGCAGTATAGTGAAGCACTACGAGGTCTAGAGTTTTTACTCTACGGTCAGAGCTCTCGTACTTGTAGCAAGTATCAAACTTCTCTATGTTCATGCTAAATTCCTACTTAGACGCCGTCACCGGTAGCACCGAAGACCTTCTCGGTAACATTGGTGCTGGTATTAGTAGTCTGAGGCTGAGATCCAGTAGAGTACCCTGAAGGAACAGAAGCTGTCTCGACGGAGAAGAGTCGGTCACACATACCTGAAACGTTCTCCATGATCATGTTCTGCCCTGCAGCTAGTCCTAGGTTGTAGCTCTGTATCATGCACATCTCAAGGTACACAGAACCAAGGCTATTGTTAGACTTATCACGGAAGATAACCTGCATACCAAAAGGA
>Ga0070746_10002451_pt1 | contig 11044 bp, 5 predicted proteins | sample VirMetDEL_Mar_21_FD_77016 | JGI IMG/M metagenome (GOLD analysis project Ga0070746, IMG submission 77016) | Aqueous microbial communities from the Delaware River and Bay under freshwater to marine salinity gradient to study organic matter... | ecosystem: Environmental > Aquatic > Marine > Coastal... | reverse complement strand
TGCTACAGAGCATGTTGCTGAGATTACAGGTGTTACCTCTGCTAACTCTAATGATGTCTTTATACATACGATAAGACGATCTGAAGATGAAGCGTATGCTTTTATTGTTAAAGGTGGTGTTAAAAATTCTAGTGGCACTGTAACAACTGATACCCAAGTAAAACTTATAGACCTTACAGGGTTTGCAACTGGAACCGCAGGTAGTGATGTTCCTATTAAGTCAACCCAGGTTGATATAAGTGACACAAATCCAGTTACTACAAGTGACACTATTGATGCCACAGTCAACAAGTACCTAGCAATAGAAACTGGTAATACGTTTGAACCTAATATGTTCTCGTCTACTACTGTTGCTGACTTTAGTTTTATACTTAACAAGGAAGAAAAAGTAAAGAAAGACACTTCATCTACCCAAACAACCAGTAATTACCAATCATTAGTTCATATTAAAACTGGTGACTATGGTGCTGACTATAAGGTTAAAGTTACTGTGTACAATGATGCAGAGATGACAACTGTAGATTCTTCTTTTGGTACAGCAGGAGTAAAAGAATCTACATTTTCTACTCCAGATAACAAAACAGAAAGTTTAACTGGACATGGTAGTGGGTCTCCTACAGTCAACATCAATAATCAAGCGGCTGTAGTGGTCTCTAATATAGCACGAAGTCTGTGGCAAGGAGATGTAGATGGTACTGATGTTGTAACATTAGCTGAAGGAGATGGAAATCCTGTTTCAAATGGACATGCTTATGTTAGGGATGGGACATCAGGTGAAACAGTTTATACAGATACAAAAGGTGTTATTCATCAAGGCTCATTTTCTGGAACTGCTTTAAATTCTCTTGGTGGACCATTTGTGTATAGTACAGGACAAAGTAATTATAATACTGGTGAAAGTATTATTTACTTAGAATCTACTAAACCTTTTACTGTAGAATGTACCGATGGTAAAGGTGATACATTTATGGTTCCAATCAATGGCTCTGATGAAGTACCTAACTTTGGTAGACTTCCCGGCTCAAAAGTCCCTGATAATTTTGTAGCTAAAATATCTGGTGATAAAAATAGTGGGCAAGATGATTACTATGTAATCTGGACTGGATCTACATATAAAGAAACTTTTAGACCTAAGTACCCTCTTGATGCTGATAAAGACTCTAGGAAGAAACTAGATAACACAACATTACCAGTACAGTTGTTTAAAGCATTTGACAACAGTGTAGATCAAAATATTTATTTTGTACTACAGCCTATTGACTATGGTGAAAGAAATGTAGGAGATGACACAACAAATCCATTTCCATCATTTGCAAACTATGATGAAGACGATAATCCAAATGGACTATTTACGATTAACGATATATTCTTTCACAGGAATAGACTTGGGTACATATCAGATGAAAATGTAATACTATCTGAAACTGCTGACTACTTTAATTATTTTGCAACTACTGTACTGTCAATCCTAGATACAGCACCAGTTGACGTAGCAGTGTCGAATAACCAAGTTGCTATTTTGAAATCAGCTATACCATTTCAAGAGAGTCTTGTACTATTCTCTGACCTACAGCAGTTTAAACTTACGTCAGACGAGTTTCTTACTCCTACTTCTGCTAACGTAGACGTTGCTACAAACTTTGAGGTATCTACGGATACAAAACCAGTAGCCGCAGGTAAGACTATATTCTTTCCTTTTCAACGTGGTGCGTTCTCAGGTATACGTGAATACTTCATTGACATAGCATCACAAACAAACGATGCAAACGAGATTACATCTCATGTACCAGATTACATCGAAGGTACAGTAAAGAAACTAGCAGTATCGTCAAACGAAGAAGTGCTGTGTTGCATTGGTGACACAGATCGTAAAGAACTAATAGTCTACAAATACTACTACACTGACCAAGAAAAACTACAGTCATCATGGTCTAAGTGGAAGTTTGATGCTGAGATTATTGACATGGAGTTTATTGGGTCTGTAGGTTTCATGTTGTTTAGAAGAGGGACAAAGATATACCTAGAAAAACTTAACTTGTCTGTTGATAATGCTACAAGTATTATGGATGACAAAGTAGGTGTTAGATTGGATCGTAGAGTTAAGTTAGAGTGGGATGGAGTAAGTGCTGTTCCAGCATTATCCGATTATTATAGTGATATACAGCACGACAAAGTAGGAACTACAGTTAGAGCCAAAGGTATCCTACAATCAGATGGTGTTACTTACTCTAGTCAATTTGGTAAAAAAATTAGAATTGATGGTGTAGATGTAGAACCAAGAATAGGCCAAACATTTACATCGGCCCATGATGCTAACAATACTTATACCGTAGTTGACGTAGGTACACTATCTGGAGACACTATAGAAATAGAAATTACACCTAGTGTAGCTCCAGAACCTAGCATTGACCAAGGTGGTCCGATACCTAACGACACCATACTTACATTTACAGAAAGAAATCCTGTGTATGTCTGTGAAACAGGTGAATTAATACCAGCTTCACAGGTAGCAGGTGTATTACAGAATGGGACAACATATTCTAAATCAAACGACAATAGTACACCAGTTATATTCGCAGGTATACCCTATGATTTTAAATATCAATTTTCAGAACAGTTTGTAAAATCAGGTGAAACTTCTATTAACTCAGGTCGATTGCAAATGAGGAACTTTGAGATTTCTTATGATCGAACAGGATTCTTTGAGGTAGAAGTATCTCCAAAACCTTTTGACAATAGACTTAGAAAAATATTTACAAGAACCTTTACAGGACGAAGAATTGGTTCTCTGTTTCTTGGTAAACAAGAATTAGACACAGGGGTGTTCAGAGTGCCAGTATATGTCAACAGTAAAGATGTAAAGATAACTGTGTCATCAGACTCATGGTTACCTTTGTCTTTACAATCTGCTGACTACGAAGCATTCCAAGTCCTGAGAAACCAACGTATATGAATTATTATATTAGATCGTCAAAGAAAAATGATTGTTATGAGTTATCTAAAACTTTAAGAAAGCAGGATGTACAAGAGGTATTCGCATCTTTTGGACAAAACCCTGCTCAAGCGTTGATCAGAGCATACTTGACATCTCACTTACATTGTTATACAATAATACTAGATGATGAGGTTGTAGGTATGTTTGGTATATCCAAGATCCGTGATGGAGTTGGATCACCCTGGTTACTTGGGTCTGACAAGTTGACTGACCACAAGTTTGAATTTCATAAACATGCTAAAGAGCATATAGATACATTTATGGACGAGTATAACGTATTATTTAACTATGTAGACAAGCGTAATACTCAGGCTATCAAATGGATAAAAAGCCTTGGGTTCACTTTTACTAAGCTAGTGGACAACTTTGGCTACGAACAAAAACCCTTCTATGAATTTGTAAAGGCGATATAATGTGTGGACCAGCGGCCCCTTTTGTAATGGCAGGTTTAACTGTAGCATCTGCTATTCAGAGTCAACAAGCAGCTATGGCACAAGCTGAAGCAACCAATGATGCCTTTGAGAAAAACCAAGCACTCCAGAATGAAGCGTACACCAAAGACATGGAAGCATTCTGGGATGAGGAAGTTGCAATACAACAGCAAGCCTATCAAAATGCAGAGGATGCCGCTGATGCTAAGATTGACATGATGATAGAAAAACAGCAACTAGAGGCTTCGTTATCACAAGCTAATGCAGAGGGAACTGGTGGTCAATCTAGTAGTAGAAGTTTTGGAATACTACGTAGACAAATAGCAAACAGGGGGTTTGACCTAGATCAACAGTTCCAACGTGGGGTTGCAAGTCTAAAGGGAGAAAGTAAGGCTCTACAGCGTGACAAGTTGCAACGCAGGTACAGTGCTATGGGTGCTATTAATTCAATGCAACGTGACCCAGGATTAAGTACAACCGATAGGATACTTGGGCTTGCAAGTGCAGGTGTAAGTGGGTATGCAATGGGACAACAGTTTGCAGGTCCATCGGCTAAAGCACCTGGAGGGACTACAGGATCAGTTTCACAATATAAACCTAATGTAACCTCAAGAGGATCTGATTACGGACGAGCTAGACTAAGGAGAGCAGCTTCTTCTGGCAGAGGGTGGAGGCCAGGAGGATGAGCACAGTAAAACAAATACTACAGCAAGCAAGTCAATCAAGGGAACCCAAGTCACCTCAGATATATCGTAGAGGTCGTGTGACCAACTCTGCGGCTTACTATCGTGGAGTCAAGCCTGATCCTGAAGCTGGAAGAATAAATGCTACAGCCGCTAAGTTCCTATCAGATATAGCAAAGCCTCTTAGTCAGATTGCAGGTAAACGACAGAAGGAGTTTGCGGAAGCAGAACGTAACGCAGGTATTGCATCATTTACACGTGCTACACCAGAGCAACGTGAGAAGATGCGTAATGCTATTAAGAATGGTATTATATCAGAGTCAGAGTCTCCTTACTTTAGAGAAGGTGTAAGTATTGCATATACTAAAAGCCTTCTTGGTAAGTACAACCAAGACTTATTTCAGAAATACGAAGAGTGGAAAGACAAAGATGATGAGTCTAGTGGTAGTTTTGACAGGTTCCTAGATGAGTTTGATTCACAGTATGCACCACACTTTGAGACCATACACCAGGATATACTAACAGAGCACTTTATCCCAGGTCAGATGGGGATACGTAGGCAACTACAGCAACAACATACTGCAAGGCTTAACAAAAACTATCGTGACAAAGCATACGCTACTAAGCAAGGTGAACTCTACCAGATACTACAGTCTTACGATGAAGACCTAGTGAAAGAGATGATGAAAGACACCAATATGCCTATGTCACAATTGATAAACAGAGGTCGAGATAATAACGATGTGACTATGGGTCAACTTGATCTTATCAAAAGTATTATGGGAAGCAACAAAGCTATCACCAAAGAGCAACAAGAGCAGTTATCACAGTTTCCCATAGGTAGGAAACTTATGGAGGACTTGAATAAACTAAAGGGTGAAAAGATTGCCGATAGTTACAGTAGTACAAAAATAAAGGTAGTATCTGGAGATACTTTGACACAACTAGCAAAAAAACACAAGACAACTGTTGCTCAACTAAAAAAGTGGAATAAGATAAAAGATGTTAATTCCATTAAAGAGGGTCAATCACTAATTGTAGCTAAAGAATGAAAGAACCAACACCACAACAACAGAGACAAAAGCTAATCGAAGAAGCATTTCTTCAGCTAGAAGGTGAACATGAGATGGCTAACAATGCCTTCAAGGTTTCTCGTGAGATTAACACATTTCTTGAGGATGCTCGTGAGCAAGGCTTTCATGACATGGGTAAACTCAATCAAATGACTGCTGAACAGATTGCTAATCAAGCATTAAACTATGGTGACAAAGATTTCCTAGACTTTATCTACGAGATTAAAACCTATGGTGACTCTAACTATGGTCAGACTATTGCAGGACAAAACTTAATACGTACTGTAAGTGATCGTATTGATAGACAGAAAGATGATGATGAGCAACGTGCATACACAAGGTACACACGTAACAAAAGTATGCAAAAAGAAAGTTTTATGCTCAGATTGGGAGAACTTAGGAATAAACGTAGTGAAGAAGGGTTTGACTTTCAAGGCCAATTGAGCACACTAATACAAGAGATGAATCAAGCAGGTCTAGTAGGTGAAGCAGAATCAGTACAAAAGTATGAACTCGATAAGAGAAATCAGTTAAGGCAAGATGATGTAATATCATTTGATGATGATGAGATTACTAAAACTCTTATGGATCTTATGCAGGAAGAAGGACCGGCAGGAGTGCATAGCTACATACTAAAAAACGGCTTAGAGTTAGAAGAGAAGTACCTACGTTCCATTCTTAACTCGTCAGACAAGATTATACCTATAAAAGAAATAGGTCCGTACTCAAACGCTTTGTCTGGATTTAAGGCTCATCTAAATAACATAGGTAGACAAGATTTAGCAGGTTTTCTTGCTAAAATTAATTTTTCTGGAGATATAGAGAGTCAAATACCTAGCGAATTTATCTCTAAGCGTAACAACTACATTGCAGACATACAACAAATTTTACAAAAAGAGTACCAGAAGATTGCTCTAATGGAAGGTGGACGTAGGAACTTCAACAGGTTTACTCCTGATCAATACAAAGCATTCTATGACCTTATTAGACCAGACCTACAGTCACAGCAAGAAGGGTCACTTGGTGACTTAATGAGAAGGGCAGAGACAGATTTAAACAGTGTTATGATTGATCATATAAACAAACGTAACCCGTTGAAATCACAAAAAGTACAAGAGGCTGATGTTCTAAACAAACTGCATCTCATATTGTTTGACTCTCCTGCATCTGGGTCTGAAGAGGTCAGCACACGTAAGATTAAAAATAGGTTTGCTGAACTAAAAGATGAGATGAAAGATGGTACTTTAATGGACAATGACCTAGAAAACTATTTAGAGTCACAAGGTATCAATGTAGATAGCCCAAGTGACAAAGATTTAAAACAAATAACAGAAGTCTTGAGTGAAATAGAAAATATGATTATAGAACTTGAAACCACGAGGTCAAATGCGAACTAATAGTATTTGGGATCTATATGGGTTATTTGATAAGGCTGATAAAAACAGTGGTAAGTACGCTATTGCTGAAGCTGTGGCACAATCTGAGCAAAGGTTAATAGATAAGTACCAAGAAAATGGATTAGAGATTCCAAAACGTGAGGAACAAGAGTTCAACATTGATGACGTACAGCCGACTGAAGCTGAAAAAACTGCGAGAGAAGTTGTCAAAGGTGGTATTCAAGGTTGGTTCTTTGATGTACCAGAAAACATTTTAAACAGTGTAGAAGAGTATAAACCTGGGTTTCTACCAAAGAAAAAGCTAATATTTAATATTCCCGGGCTAAAGAACTACGATAAGAACAAAGATACTGTCTTCTTAATGGATGACGAAGAGTTCAACCAACTAAAAGACGAGAAGAAAATTAGCTATATGCCTCAGTTACTGGATGAACAAACAGTAGCAGGAGACTTTACTAGAACTATAGCTAAGACATTACGTGGTATACGTATGGCTAATCCTGTGGCAAAGCAGGTATCTAGTGTATTTCCTAAGTCGGCCCGAAAAACAACAGAAGTTTTAACAGAGGGTGTCATAGGTAGTCAACTTGCGTTTAACCCATACGAAGAACGTATATCCAATATGGTTAACGAGGTAATAGAGGACACACCAGCAGAAGTTCTAAAACCTTTCTTTGACTGGATGCAAGCTGATGATGACAATAGCGAAATAGAAGAACGCTTTAAGATGGCTTTAGAGTCTGTGGTTACAGATGTTGCATTTCTTGGTGCATTCAGGTTGTACAAAGGTAGACGAGATATTTTGAAAGCTGTTGTGGGTAACAAGTCACCTGACGAGATAGCAGAAATACAAGCTAAAGCTATGGCTCGTATGGATAAAAAAGCTAATAAATCTGAGTTACCCGTGTCTTCCAAAGATTACAATGGGACAGCACCTGCTACTAAGGTTTTACAAGCCAAACTAGAAGATCCTACAATATTTGCTAGTCCTACTACTGCCAAACGTGTTGTAGAAGATTTAGTAAATAGTGACTTTAGAGATGTTAATCCAACAGGGTATCGTGTATTTAACACAAAGTACCTTGAGGATGAAGGTGCATCAGAAGCTCTTAATATGTTTGAGACTCTTATTCGTAAAGAAATGAGTAGAAGAGTAGAAGGACTTGATGTACCAAAGGGACCAAAAACACTAACCGAAATACAAGAGGCAGGACTAAAGTTATCCGACACAATCCAAGGTCAGAGAATTATTAATGTTACAGAGGATACTGCAACACAATTAGGAGTTGATCGTGATCTTCTGATGGAAATGATGATGAAAGACCTGAATGACCTAGCAGGACTTGAGGCACGTACACTTGCATACAGAGGGGTTATTAGTCAATATGGTGCTGAGTTACAGCAGATACGTAAAGACTTAGCTAACAAACCTGGAGATCCTTTGTTAGAAGCTAGGTTTCTTGATCTTGTAGCACAAACAGAAGATGCACTAAGAGTGTTTGGTGAGGTACGTAGAATACCTGCAAGAACAGTTACAGCACAGCGTATCAAGGTTCCTAAGTCAATGGAGACTGCTAAACCACAAGAAATTAAAGATTTATATGATGCACTTCGTGAAACTGGAATGGATACAAGAAAGATCCAGTTATTTGCTGAAACACTTGGTTTAGCTAAAGGACCACTACACACAGTACGTATTGCTGAACTTGGTGCTGAGAGTATGGTAAGAAAAGGATTTAGAGGGTTACTTGAGTTCTACAGAAGTATGCTCTTGACAAGTCTTAAAACTCACATTACAAACACAGTCTCAGGTTTTGCAGAAACATTTGCAGTACCAGTTACTCGTTTAGTAGGTGGTACTCTTATGAGGGACAAAGAAGTTATTAAAGAAACTGGTAGTCACTTTGTTGGACTATTGTATGGCTTTAGAGAGTCTACAAGTAAAATGATTGAGGCTATTAGGCATGAACGTAACATTCTTGACCCTATGGGTACAAAGGTCGATGGATTAGTTAGTCCACATAGTAATGCTATTGCTATGGAAAACCTGGCACCTGATAAACCCTGGAGTCCATACAGTTGGTTAAGTTCTGCTGTTAATAACTTTGGTAAACTATCTAGGATGTCTATTAGATTGTTAGGTGGAGAAGACGAGTTTTTTAAACAGCTTAACTATAGAGCACAAGCATACTCTAAGATTGTCAAAAACATACCAGATGGTATGAACAGACAGCAACGTAAAGATTTTATTGCAAAAGCAATGGATGACTACTTTGATGAAGTTGGAAGGGCTACTGATAACGACTTACTAAACTATGCACAGAAGATAACATTTACAGAGGATCTTAGACCAGGGTCTCCCTCTGCTTACGTACAGAATCTTGCACATAAGTTTCCTCCGTTCCAGTTTATTATGCCGTTTATTCGTACTCCTGTCAATATATTTGAAAGGTTTAAGCAACGTACACCTATTCTAAACCATTTCTTCAGAAGTCATAGAGAAATGATGCAGTCAACTGATCCTGCTATACGTGCACAGGCTATTGGTAACACTGCTCTAGGTGTTGCTCTCTATGGTACCGCTGTTAGCTACATTATGGACGGTACTGTAACTGGAGGAGGACCAGTGGACCCTGACTTAAACAAGATATGGAGACAAGCAGGAAACCAACCATACTCTATTAAGACACCAAGTGGAAACTGGGTATCATACAATAGGCTTGATCCTATGTTTATGCCCTTTGTCTTCTTGACAACAATACATGAAAATGCTAATGTATTTATAGAAGATCCTAGTGACTATCAAGATCGTGTAACTGCTGGTGTGCTTGCATTTGCAAAAGCAGCTACAGATCGTACATATTTACAAGGTCTTGATGCTGTATTTAAGACATTTGCTAACATAAGCACAGGCAACACTGATAGAGCAATGGACCCTCTAGCTCAACTTGCGTTAAATGTTATTCCTCCTGTGATTAACCAGCAATACGACATAGGACAATCATTTGGTCTTTATGGTGGGGCCGAAGGTTTTAGAGAGGCTATATCATGGAATGAAAAGTTCATGCGTAAAGCACCTCAACTAACAGGATACAATGCAATCAAACATAGTTGGCTGACTGGTAAACCCATTGTGTCTCCTTTTGGGTATAATACTGGTATACCTGTGTCAACAGAGCAAGCAAACAAGTACCTGATGGAAGTTGTGCGGATGGGTAGATCCATTGATCCTCCAGATATTAGGATTGGTAATGTCGAAATGACAGGACCACAATACGCTGAACTCAATAAAATCATTGGTAATGTAGAAATACAAGGTATGACATTGATGGATGCACTTGCGGCTTTTATGGAGTCAGAAAATTATAACTTCGATCCTAACAGACACTACAACCCAGATTACCCAGACTTTAGAATTGAAGGTGTTCGTAGTATTATTAGAACCTACAAAGACATGGGTAGAAAGATGCTAATGTCACAAGATTCAGGACTTATGAATAGCTATATACAAGATAGAGTAAACGCAGGTATGGTCTTGCAAGGTGGTGAACCTTTGTTTGAATTAAATCTAAGGTAATACGACATTTACGGATTGAACTTTAATAAAACATGACTACAGACGTTACATTAACCAGTTTAGTGCTTAACCCGTGGGACGGTACATTTGCCACAGGTGATAAGATTGCACTTTCGTATGCTGACTTAGATTACATACCATCAGCTAGTGATCCTTTTAAGTCTACTAGCGGTGACGTATTTAAGGTATATATTGGTGGTATAAGGATATACAGATCGTCTGACCAAGAGTATGCAAGTGGGTCTGGGTTTCTTGAGGATGGGGATGTCTCTGGAGAAGAACTCAATGGTGTAGAAAATACAGCATGGACAGCTACAAGTGATAACGTGTGGACTATTGAAACTGCAAACCAACGTATCCTACTAGACAAAAGTGAAGTAGAAAACACAAGTCTCTATGGTTCAAGTGGGTTAAATATTAGCATCACAAGTGGTGTTATTATAGAACTACGTAGGGCAGTACAGGATCTAAAGAATACAGCAGTAGACTTTAGTAACGCATCAATCCTAACAGAACAAGATTTAGACAACTCTGCTAAGAACGTATTCCACGTAGCACAGCAAGCTATTATAGCAACTGAAAATGCTATGCTGTATGACTCAGGCACAGATACTTATAGAGCCTATCAACCTGGAACTACAACAAACAAACGTATTGCTAATGTTGATACACCCACAGCCGCAAATGATGCCGCAAATAAGACCTATGTAGACGGAAATAGTTCTACAGTTACAGTCGCTGGTATTGCTAGTGATGTGACTACTGTAGCTGGAATCTCAAGTGATGTAACTACAGTTGCAGGTATATCAGCCGATGTAACCGCAGTAGCAAACGATGCCACAGATATTGGTACAGTAGCAGGTCAGGCAACTGAGATTGGACGTTTAG
>Ga0070746_10002444_pt1 | contig 11065 bp, 14 predicted proteins | sample VirMetDEL_Mar_21_FD_77016 | JGI IMG/M metagenome (GOLD analysis project Ga0070746, IMG submission 77016) | Aqueous microbial communities from the Delaware River and Bay under freshwater to marine salinity gradient to study organic matter... | ecosystem: Environmental > Aquatic > Marine >... | reverse complement strand
CGGGTAAGACTTAAAGACCTGTACTTACAAACGTAAAATGGCAACAATTATTTGCATACCGTGCGGCCTATACTTAGCGGCCTACATTTTACATTCAATAAAACAACAACATGGCAAAGGAACAAAAGAAACGCGGACGAAAGAAAGCAATTGAAACGCCCGCAATTATGTGGGACCTTTTCAAACAGTACGCAAAAGAAACAAAGGACAACCCCCGTATTCAATACGACTACGTAGGACGAAACGGCGACAAGGTGGCTAAACCCCTGGAGGTGCCGTTGACAATGTGCGGGTTTGAATTATTCGTGGCGGACAACTCAACCGTGGACATAATACGAATTGAACAATACTTCAGTAATTACGAAAAACGATACACAGAGTTTGTGGGTATCTGTCGCGCGATACGTGCCGCAATCCGCAAGGACCAAATCGAAGGCGGCATGGTTGGACAATACAATCCAAGTATTACGCAACGACTAAACAGCCTTCACGAAACGACACACACAACCGTGACGGAACAACCTTTATTCACGGACCCGGAAGCGTAAATGAAATTCATATACACAACCGCAATTCGAAAAATTCGTGCAATGACCGCACGTAAAAAAATTATTCAAGGCGGGTCGAGTGCCGGAAAGACTTTTGCAATTCTTCCAATCTTAATTGATAAAGCAATAAAAGAAGAAGGGTTGGCAATTTCCGTTGTGTCCGAATCAATACCACATTTAAGGCGTGGTGCATTGCGTGACTTCAAAAAGATAATGCAAGCAACTGGGCGTTGGAATGCCGGACAATTCAATAAATCATTATTGACGTACACATTTATGAATGGTTCGTTTATTGAGTTCTTCAGCGCCAACGAAGAATCAACCCAAAGGGGTGCAAGACGTCAAATTCTTTTTGTGAATGAGTGCAACAATATTTTGTTCGATTCTTATCATGCTTTAGCAATCCGGACCGAAAAAGAAATATTCTTGGATTTCAACCCGGCGAATGAATTTTGGGCGCACACCGAAGTGTTGCAAGAAGAAGGAAGCGAACTTCTTATTTTAACATATAAGGATAACGAAGGATTGCCCGCCAATGTATTGGAAGAATTTGAAGAAGCACAACGCAAGGCGGCCAACGGTTCGGCCTATTGGAAAAATTGGTGCCGTGTGTACGTTGACGGCCTTATTGGTTCATTGCAAGGTGTCATTTATGAAGACTTCGAAACGGTGCCAACAATTCCACATCAAGCGCAATACATTGGAATGGGTCTTGACTTCGGTTACACCAACCCGGCGGCGGCGGTTGCACTTTGGGAAATGGACGGCCAACCATACTTTGACGAAGTGTTCTATTTGGCCGGACTAAACAATAAGGAAATAGCGCGAAAAATAAAAGACTATGCGGCAAAACATAAATTAAACATTACAACGTTGAACGTGGTTTGCGATTCCGCCGAACCAAAAAGCATTGCGGAAATCGACGCGGACGGTGTGGACGCCATGGGTATTTCAAAAAAAGAAGTTTACTACTCAATCCAGTTAATGCAACAACAAACGTTTTTCATTACTGAAGAATCAACGAACGTGTTGAAAGAAGTTAGGGCGTACAAATGGGAAGAATCAAGGGACGGAACGAAAAAGGAAAAGCCGGTCAAAGTAAATGACCACGCAATGGACGCCATGCGATACATAAACGAAACGCATTACGATGGTCGTTATTCCGGAAATTATACCGTGTCGGTTCTTTAAAAATAATTGTTAACTTTGGCCCAACTTAAAATTGGGACCATGAAGCGGACGAACAAAAAGCACTTTGAAAACTTATTGCCGGAAGTGCAAGAAAAATTCACCACCAACATTTTGCGCCAACAACCCTATGTTGGTTTTTTTGAAGAAACCTTCGAAGACGAAGACGAAAGAACGTTGATTGAATTTATCGCCGGGTCATTTGATTGGAACCAAACACATGAAGGTTGGGACTTTTGGGCCGCGATCGCAAACGCAAATTTATGAAAGTAAGTGTTATAATACCATACGACCGGAACCGCGGTTGGTTAGAAGAAGCAATCGAAAGCGTGGAACGTCAAACGTACCGTGGCGAAATCGAAATCATTGAAAGTCAGGGCAAATGTTTTGTTGGCCACAACATCAACGAAGGGTTTAAGGATGCTGAAGGCGATTTGGTCCGGTTCTTATGTGACGACGACATGTTGACGCCTACTTCAATTGAAGACACGGTCAACTATTTCAGCAAAAACAAAAGTATTGACTTTGCGCATTCAAACGCGTACGGCATCAACTCAACTGGTCAAATTCTTAATGAATCAATACCACCGAAGACCCCGAAAACCGCGGACGAATTAGCACGAAGAAACACCGTTCACGGTGGCACCGTAATTTATCGCCGTGAATGTTTCGAGCGTTGCAAGTGGGACCCGGATTTATGGACGGGTGAAGAATACGAATACAACATGAGGTTGTTATCTGAAGGATTCAACCTTGGATATTTTGACAAATTCACCTACATGTATCGAAGACACCCGAACCAAAAGAGCGCACGAACACCACGCAACACCGCAAGGCGAAAACGTGCAATTGATATAATCAAACGCAAATACCGCAACGAATGAAAACCCCGGATAAAATATATTTAACTTTAATAGTTTTTGTCTTATTAACTATTACCGGTTTTGCAACCGTTCCAATTATTACGGGTGCGGTTTGGATTGTATTAATATTGTTATTTATTGGTTTACCGTTGATAATTGGCGACTTAGAAGAATGATAATTGTTTTTTCACATGAGCGCGAAGAAATGTTGTTGGCTAATCTTCAACACCTTGACAAGTTCGAAGAAGAAGTCTTCGTCATCGACGACAATAGTAAATTTGATATGGACCCAATCAACGAATGGGCGAACGTTTACCAATCAACGGAACATTTAGGAAAGAAAAACTTTTGGTTGCAATGGCGGACGGCTTTGTCAATTGCCCGTACATCGAAAGATGATTTGTTTGTCTTCATGCCGGACGACTTTTTAAATTTGAATTTCTTACGCATATTGGAATTGGCGGAAACGTTGGACACGCAATTGAACGGCGGGGCCTATTGTGTCAATCTAATTAATGACGGCCGCGAACAATGCTTCCGACCATTTCACCCATTGAAAAGAATAATTAACAACGAGCCATTTTTACAAGTAGGTTTCACGGACGGGGGGTTCTTTTGTAATCGTGCAACATTGAAATTGTTAAACTTCAGAATGGACCCGGTCGACCCGGTACGATTTCAAGACCCCAACCGAAGTTCCGGGGTTGGCGAACAATTGACCAAACGAATGCGAAACGAAAACGTGTACATGTTATTGCCGGAAGTTTCGTTGGCATACCATGGCGACCACGAAAGCAAAATGAACCCGGAAGAACGAAAAAGACACCCGCTAATTTCAAAACATTAACACCGTAAAAAATGTACGATTCAAAAACATATTGGAATAACAGACCAAACCCAAACAAAGGCACAAAGCCCGAAAACATTGACGCCCGACACATTCCGCCGTTTTTAGTTGGTGCCAGATCCGTAGTTGAATTTGGGCCGGGTGTTGGTCGAATGTATCAATTTTATAAAGGTCTTAACGTCACCGGAATTGATTTTGCTAAACAATACGAAGACGCCGCAACACAAAGCGCAATTGCGGCCGGGGTTAGTATGTACACGCACCGAATCCACGACGTACACGAAAAGCCCACGCCATACAAAGACAATCAATTCGAAAAAGGTTTATTGATAAAAGTATTATTGCACGCCCCACACTTCGAAGCGGTTCGAATACTCAAAGAAGTTGGACGGATTGCTGAAGAAGTTTTGGTCATTACTTACGGCGGAACGCAAGACGGATTGGCACAACATTGTTTTGTCCACGATTATGAAGAACTATTGGAAGACGTAGGCGCAACCGTTCACGAATTTAAAACCGAAGGCAACCAAGTTGTGTTTAAATATTCAATAAAATGAAAAGGAAAGAAAGAAGGGTCATTGCGGCCGGAATGATTCGAAGCGGTTCAACGTATCAATTTAATATGTTGCGCATTATTATGGAAAAGGCCGGGTGGAATCCGGTTTGTTACTGGGTCAACGATTACAAGTATGTGCCGGGGCAAACGGCTTTAATCAAAACACATGAATTTAAACCCGGTTTGGTTGAAGGTTCAACAATATTTACGGCGATTCGTTCGGAAATCGAAATAAAAGGAAGCATGCGAAGACGTGCGGAATATTTAAGGGAAAACCCGGACACACGTTTCAGCGGAACGGCCGACCCGAAAAGGTACCCGCGTTATTTTGGTTGGTTTAGGCAATGGCGCGATTGTGCGCATTATACACAACACTATTACCAAATCAAAGACGCGCCAATCCTTGCAATTAATAACCACATAAAAGTTTTAGGCCTGACCGGAATAGTTACCCCGGAAGAAGTGTTGGAAGAATTAAACAATGTTAAACCACCGGCCAACGGTTGGGACGCGTCAACGTTCCTTCATGCCGGACATATTACGAAGGAATGAAACGCACCGCGAACATTGCCACATTCCCACCGCGAAGGGTCCAACTTTTGAAGATGCTTGAATCAATCAAAGGGCAATTCGATGAAGTGCGCGTGTACTTCAATAACGTTTCGGACCGTCCAAAATGGATTCCGGAATGGGTTGACGTTTATTGCGGTGAAGATAACAACGGCGATTTGACCGACAACGGAAAGTTTTATTTTTTGGAAGAAGGATTGAAAGACGAATATTATTTCACGCTTGACGACGATATTTATTACCCGCCGACGTATGCCGAAGACATGGTCAAAGCGATTGAAAGAACCGGCGCAATAGTAACACACCACGGTCGTATTTTGAAAGCGTTAAACGTTAGCTATTACCGCGGGCCGCACAAAGTATTTGCATGTTTGAGGGCGAACAAAATTGAAACCCGGATTGATGTTTCGGGTACAGGTGTCTGCGCCTTCAACGTCAATGATTTCAACCCATTCAACCTTTGGTCCGACGAACGGCAAAAAATGTCGGACATGATTTTCAGCGAAGAAGCGGCACGACAAGGCAAACGAATTGTGGTATTAAAACATGATAAAGATTATTTCAAATATCTTTGGCCCGACGAATCAACAACGATACACCAACAAAGTTTCCGAAGTTGTCCGATACAAACACACATTGCAAACCAAATTTACCTTTTTAAATATGGCACTAATTAGATTTATAAAATTGCTTTTTCGTCGTCTATTTGGAAAAGATAAACCACCGAAAGAAACAAAGACGGTTTTAAAATATAAGGATGTTTTACAATACGTCGAAGAAACGCCGCACCTTAGAAATTCGCTGAAGAAAACAAAAGCGCGAATGGAGCAAAAACAAATTGCCGAAGCAAATGCAAATAAAAAGAAGATTGCGAAGAAGAAAGCGCAAAAGAAAGCACGTAAAAAACAACGAAAGAAATGAAAGACAAATTATTAATAATATCCAACACGGCTTTGTGGCTTCATATTTTTGGTCTTAAATGGTACACAACTTTATTCATTGTATTGTTGATGTTAGTTTGGGCCGTTCTTATTTATGCCGCCGAAACAAGCCAACAAGAATACAACGAATTGTTTGAAGACTTTGAAAATTGGAAAGATGAAAATAAAAATACCAAGTAAACTAAAACATTTTTCTTTGGTCCAAATGCGTGAAGTGTTTAACCAGCTGCAAAAGATTGAAGATCGCGCCAATCCTACTATTGAAGACATAATCGAATTTGTTTCGATATTTTCCGGGGTCGAATACAACGACTTATTGAATGCAGATATTCGCGACTTGAAACGTGCATACAACGGCGGGTTGGAATCATTCAACACATACAAGAAACAAGCACCCCCGGATTCAATACAATTGAACGGCCAATGGTATGACCGCATAAAATTTGAAGAAGGCCGGGTAACGGGTGGATGGTATATTGATGTGAAGAATTACCAAAAAGAATTTGAAGCACGGCCGGCATTGTTTGCCGCTTTGAATTATGTTGAACGGGGTTTGAAGTATGCCGACAAAGACAAAGACGGGTTCGCCGTCAATAAACTTTCGGACCGGGAAAAGGTCTTCAACGAACACTTTCAACCGGATGTTTTTTTAAACTTGCACGGTTTTTTTTTAAGTCATTCGGAGCAATTGAAAAGCGATTTTTTGAAGTTCAAAGCGGCGCAAATGATAGCGGTAACGAAGACGGCACGGAAGCAATCGAAGAAACTAAAGAAGAAGAAGAAGACGAAAACTTGGTTTTTGAATGGTTTGAAACGATACATTACATTGCCAAAGAAATGAACGAAACTTGGGACACGCTTTTGTCTAAACCATTTTTCGAGTTTTTATTTATACTTTCATTTTTCCGGGAAAAGACACGCCAACAAAACATGAAAAACGCGTCCATGTAATAAATGGCAATAAGCGAAGCGGACATATTAAACGGAATAAAACCAACCATTGGAACGGCTGAAAAGTTGTTCGATGTTTCGGAAGAATCGCCGTTAGTGCAAGTCACACAAAAATACCTAACCGAAGTCACCAAAGAAATGCGAAAGGTGTTAACAAAGGAAGGGCGCAACGGTTCGCGGTCATTGGCCCAATCATTAAACGTCACACCCGTAACAAGTGAAATTGGCGGTTTCAAATCCGCAATTGATGCGGTCAAATATGCTGACTTTGTTGACAAAGGAGTGAACGCGGCCGATTTGGACGAAGGAGTGGCACCTCCACCGTATGGACCACCGGTTCAAAATGCTTTGCCGGCTGAAGCAAACGGCAATAAGCCGTACAAATTCAAAAACTTATATTATTCGAAGTCAATGTTGCAAGCAATTCAACAATGGATTCCATACAAACGTCAAGAAATACCGTTCGACAATATGGGGGCCATTATTGGAACGGCTATAAACATAAAAAAACGCGGTATCAAACCGGCAAATTTTATTGCAAGGTCAACCGGCGGACAAGCGGAAAAGGAATTTGAAAACTCAATAACGGAAATTATAGGCCAATCAATCAACATTCAATTTGGTTTTTTTGGTGACGAACAAGAAACAAAGAAATAATGGCGGCGGGAACTATTACAATAACAAAGACACCAAAAGACCTTGCACCGGGTTACAATCCAATGATATATGTTGCAAACACAACAACGGCGGTTGGTACAAAGACAAATTTTTCGTTTGTTGTTGATGTTTATTTGTCAGGATCAGGAACAAAAGCATTTAGATATTTACAACCCCCGGACCCCGTCACAAACGAATGTATCATTGACATTCACCGGGTTATTGAAAAATATTTAACGTCCGATATTTATGACACGACGAACACCGCGGGTTCGGTCATTTGTTCTAATTCTTTAATTGATTATGTGGTGGAATTTGGCGAAGCATTCGACGACCCAACATACACGATTTATGACGGTCTAACCGTTGACAGTTCACGCGATGCAATCAATGCAAGTTTGACAAAACAAAATTATTTGGATTGGGACTTCGACGACTACAAAACGAACGGACTTACAAAAAAGTTTTTGACCAATTCAACTTCCACACTTTACACATCGATAAATGATTACGGCGCATTGTATTTTTATAAGTTCGCCACGCTTGCGGGTTATGCGACGGAATACAAGACGTATGATTCCGCCGGCGCTTTAATTGGAACGTATCAAGCCGCGGTTAGCAATTCGGAAGACATAAAATACACACCGGCCAACCCGGCTTCAATTAATTTGGTCACTTTATCTTCAGGCGTTCAGCCCGTTATTGATACGAACGTGGCAACATACACGGTTCAAATAATACAAACGGGAACGGGGTTCGACCGAAGCGAAATAAAAACGTTTGTTATTCGTGAAAAATGCGGTTACGATGTTTATTCAATGGCGTTTCTGAATGCGTTGGGTGGGTTTGATAAATTCAATTTTTATAAACGTTCAGACGTAACGAAAAAGATTGAACGAAGAACAATGAAGACCGTTGATTTTTCCGCCGATGGTGCCGGGGGTGTTTCGGAATCAATGGCCAACTTTCAAAACAAAACATTCTATTCGAAAACTTCGGAAGAAGTGAAGGTGTTTTCCGACTGGTTAACGGAAGACCAAGTCGTGTGGCTTGAAGAATTGGTGACAAGTACGGAAGTATATTTGCAAAACGGGGCGGAACTTATCGCCGTTGGTTCGATTGGCAATACATCGTACGAAATCAAAAAGAAGATAAACGAAAAATTATTCCTTTTGGAATTAACTTTCACGAAGTCAAATGATAATTACCGCCAAAGATGGTAAACCAAAAATTAATAATTGAAGGAACAACGGTTCCGTTGCCGGATGGAATAAGTACCGAATTAATTTATTCAATTCAAGACTTAGAACAACCGGACAAACGGAAAGCGTCTTTTTCGCGCAATTTCACATTGCCGGAATCGAAAGAATTGAACGAAGTTTTTAATTTTATTTTCGAAGTCAATTCTGATTCAACCTTCAATCCGAACAATAAAGCGGACGCAATATATTTTGTTGATGGTGTGCCAACATTTCGCGGGTACATTCAATTGACTAACATTGTGAAGATTGATAATTCACGTATTGAATATCAAGTTATTTTGGTTGGTGAACTTGGAAACATATTTGTTGAAATGGGAAACGAATTTGTTGACGATACAAATATGAATTGGGACGACTTCGACCACGCTTTCAGTTTGGCGGATTTCATTTTAACGTGGGACACTTCATACATTGATAATGGAGTTGTCACGCCTTATAGTTCCGGAAGTGGTTATATTTACCCACTTTTGCGATACGGTGGAAATATTGAAGAATCGAAATACGACGTTTACCCGGCCGCATTCACAAAAGAATATGTGGACCGAATATTTGCGGCGGCGGGTTACACGTACACGTCTTCGTTTTTTACTTCACGGTTTTTTAAAAAATTAATTATTCCTTATTCAGGGAAAGAATTTACAAGCGGGTACACGAACAACGAAAATATTTTGGTGAGTGTTGACACCCCGCAATTTGTCACGGCCGCTTCGTCTTCCATAACAACGACGACCGGTTCAACAACGGAAAGTTTCAGCGACACATTAACGTTTTCAAATGTGGACACGGACCCATCAACACAATACAACACCGCAACCGGGGTTTTGACGGCGACACAATCCGGGGTTTTTAAAATTGACATTGAATTGGAATTGCAATTCAACTTCCAAACGGGGGCCGCAAATGATGCGTTGCAAATCAATGAATTTTTGTTCCAAATGTTACTAAATAAGAACGCCCAACAATATGACACGTTGCAATGTTGGTCGTTGGAAGGGGACCCAATAGCGCCGGCCGGGTACACAACAAGCGTAGTTCAGTCTTACCCGTCGGAAAACTTCTTGGTACCAGCTGACGGAACGCAAGGCCCGAACGGTTACAATATTTATTACGATTACAATTATTCACAAAGGGCTTATGTTTATAGGCTTTCCGCAATTGTTCCAATGGAAGCGGGCGACACTTTAGACACATCAATTTTGGGGGTTTATAGTTCAATTTCCGGAAGGAATAGACAAGGCGAACCCGTCAACGGTTTAGAAAATTTTTACGATACAACGTCAACGACTTACAGTTCCGGCGATTGTACGGCAACAATATTTAGCGGAACGTTGCGTGTTGAAAATAATTACTTCAATGAGTGGGCCGGACAAACAATTGATTTCAAAAGTTCTATTCCGAAGAATATTAAAAAACGGGACTTCATGAAAGGACTAATTAACATGTTTAATTTGTTCATTGAAACTGATCCGGACAATCCAAAAAACCTTTTAATTGAACCGCGAAACGATTACTTCAATGCGAACATTGAAGATTGGAGCGGCAAAGTAGATTACACCCAACCGTTGAAATATAAAACACTTGCGGCATTCAACAAAGGTGTTTACACGTTCACATACAAAAAAGATTCTGACTTTTACAATGCGAACTATTCGCAAGATTGGGCCGGGGCTATTTATGGTGAACGTAAAATTTACACGGAAAATGATTTCAGTCAAGAAGAATACAAAACGGAAATTGTCTTCAGCGCCACGCCGTCAATTGGTGGATGGTCACATAATAGAATTACACCAATAATTGCAAAGGGCGAAACCAACGCGCAATTGAAATCAACCGGGGGCAATATCCGGATTTTGATTTATAACGGTTTGAAGGATTCGTCAACACCGTTCACAATAACGCAAGGCGAAACCGGCGGCGAAAGTTCTAATTTAAGCGAATATCCTTTTTGCGGAATGTGGGACGACCCGCGAAGCCCAAACCAAACAATTGATTTCGGGGCGCCGCGGGAAATACTATACACGTCTTCTTATGGTCCAATAACATGGATTGACAACGACTTGTTTAACAAGTACCACGCGGACGAGTTCACCGCATTAACAGACAAAAACGCCAAAATGTTGGAATGTTCGGTCTTATTAAACCCGGTTGATGTTGGGGGGCTTGACTTTAGAAAACAATATTATTTGGATGGCGCATATTTTAGATTGTACGAAGTGAAATACAACCCCCAAAATTACAAACCAAGTATGTGCAAGTTTTTGAAGTTACCATCAACGGACATTTTCACGCCAACTTCGACCGTAATTTATGGGGCGTCTTACGATAAAATAGTCAATGGCCAATTTGCGCCAACGTATCGCCCGGATGTGAACACGCAAAAAAACATAACATTCAACCCAACTATTAAAATTAGCGGCGACGGCAACAACGTGAATCGTTCTTCTAATAAAATCAATATTGTTGGAAATGAAAACAAAATCGAAGCCGGTGTCAACAATGTTAGTGTTGTAAACGGAAACGGAAACACGATTTTGGCCGGGGTGTCGAATGTTACTTTGATAAATACAAACAATAAAACGGTGAATTATTCCGGTTCAACTTATGTGGACGGCCAACAAATCAAAGGACGTGGCGCAATCTTACAAGTGAACAAGGCCACGCCATGCAATTTGAATCAAAGGG